>Ga0181612_168479_pt1 | contig 17586 bp, 6 predicted proteins | sample HoacroProtozoa21_FD_119630 | JGI IMG/M metagenome (GOLD analysis project Ga0181612, IMG submission 119630) | Hoatzin crop microbial communities from Cojedes, Venezuel. Combined Assembly of Gp0051906, Gp0051904, Gp0051908 | reverse complement strand
GAAATGGGAACGGGCACACTGTGATAATGATCAAGTCAGCAAGGCTAAATGAAGTATAGTTTTTGTTTTTATCCCCTTAGCACTTCATATTCCCCAAATAAGCTGTATAGTTCACCTTACGCATGGGTTGTTGGGGTTTTCTGCAACTATTTTTGTTCGAGTGAAGTGTAGTGGGTACCTTTTCTGCTTGTGTCAGGTTGGATGCTTGCTTCAGGTCAATACATCCCGATATCGACTTTAAAAGGGCAGTATTTCTTGCTGATCACTAAAATAAATTACTGCTATTGCGGATGGTTGCACACACGTTTTGAGAGCCAGGTTTCCTGGTGAAGAAAGTAGCTCATCCTGTCAAAGTGCACGAGAGAGCATCTTTACAAATAATGTCAAGTTGTTTTTCATAAATAATAATGATTGTTATTTTAATGAAGTTGTTTACTGGATGGCTGTTTTAAGTATGTGCGTAGTTGTGAGTGCGTGACTGCATTAGACTTCAGATCTCTGTAATTCTCTGGTACTACTGAGGCAGTATCTGAACCTCAGAGCTTCAAGATGGAGACAAGATAAACGCAGTTTGCTAATACTAGCAATATCCTATAATGAAAAAATAGAAGGAGGAAGAAGCAGCCCTCACAGAGAGCAGGTCACTGGAGCTTTCATTCCTTCAGATCAATATTTCATTAGTCCTGTCAGAATCTGTGGTCAGAAATCAGTTTTCCATCCTGCAACAGGTGAGATGAAAACATGAGAAAGTAAAGCCATTTTAAGATAAGCCCTTGTTTTTGATTTACAGACGTGGTATTAGTATCTCTTGTTAGCATTCTTGAAGATTGTAATGTACATCATGCCACACAGACTTAAATTCTGTCTGATTGAGTTGGGCCCCGTAGAGTAACGGATGTCAAGAGACCTTTGAGTGCCCTGACACCAAGAGGAAATCATGGTGGTTGAATTGTGGAGTCTCAGAATGGTACAGATAAAATCTAGATAGAGTGAGATGTTCATACGTAGTGTATTTTACAGATTTGTTCTTGAAACGAGGTTCAGAGAGAGGGACAAAAAAATTAGAAGCAGAGAAAACATCCCATAGTAAGAGGGAGAGAATAGAATGGGAATCTCTAACCTGTAAATATCTTCCCCACTTTTCGTCTGTGCCTGGCTATAACATCAGTGTACAGAGGTTTTATCCTTAAAGACACATTCTAAAGGAGAGATTTGCAGTTCAAAAATAATTACAGTTATTTACTGCTTCTCTAAGAAATAATTCTCAAGTGGCTGGTGAGAGTGTAGTTATGTACACATCAAGTATGATCATTTGTAATTGATACAGATTTTAGTCTGTGTGGAGAGAATAGAGGGGTACAGATGTGTCACATGGCTTGTCAGACATGCTTTGGTTTAAATTTTTCTTGTGTGTGTCCCTGTAATGCTGCTTTGTTTTGACGTTGCAAAATGCTTAGTCTTTTTGTGATGTTAGTATCAGTTTTCCATGAGACTTCATTCCAGCATGATCTGTGAAACTATTCTCAAAATGTGTTTATATGCAGGTAGTGAAACAATGTAGAGAAGTCTGTAATTCGTGTGAAAATGTAAAAATCCCAATTATAACATCAGCTTCCCTTTCAAATGAAAATAAGTGTGCTAGCTGCAGGAAATAGGAGATGTGATTGGTATCTGCAAGGCCCCTTTGATTGTTCTTTACATTTAGCTCTTCGGCTGGAGTTCAAATGAAGGACATGTTTATAAAGATGTCTTTTTGCAGCTGGGAGGATGTTTGACAGAAAAAAATCCTGCAGAAGTGGCCACACCATGAGACATAAAGGAGGTGGTAGAGAGGGAGACTTAAGAAACAGAGAAGCTTTGACAGGGAAGCTCTTTTTCTGGCTTAGTGAGAAAGTTCGAAGCACATTTTTTGTGCTTTATATAGGGAGAGTAAGTTTCTAAAAAGAAAGGCAGTATCAGCGAAAAGCTTTTTTGTATCTTCTAAGGTATACAGATCCACTATGCGCAAAAGGCACATACTTCGTCTGGTAAGTTGGTTATATGTACGTTTGCCTGAGCATAAATAAGCAGAATGCTCTCAGAGTCGTGTCTTTTCCCCTTAACTTCTTGTAGAGTATAAGGGGGAGATTTTGATGTCTCTCCCCAATGTTTGGGTGCCTCTGGCAATCTGAGGTGAAGGGTAGTCAGTTCCAAGGCCGCTACAAGCTTGGAAGATGTTCCTGGTACAAAAGGGCAAACTGTGCCAGTGGGAAGAATCAGAGGGAAGTAAATGGCATTTCCATGCTTGCTGTGTGGGGTTTTCCTGAAGATGGGAGTGCCAGAACTTGTAAGCTTTGTAGACTGGAGACGTTCCTTGTAGTGTGTCAGGCAGAACATAACTTCAAAAAGCAGTATTGCAGAGCGTTACCGTAATGCATTTGGGGTCCCAAAATACAGTATATGTGTTATATTTAGACCTGTTTCAACATTCCATCCTTTTAAAGCAGTGGGTCTCCAGCCATACTGTCTCCACAGAGGATTTTGAGCTCTCAAGAATAGCTGTGTGGAAACTGCTACACTACATTGTGGAACATGTCACTATGATAGTAAAGGCCATTTTGAGGTATGACGTCATCTGCTTTCAGTGCTCCTCTTTTTGTTCTCTTCTGAATACCTCCCCCTCTCTATTAACTGTCAGACTTAAAAAATCCTTTCATCTCCTAGGATCCCAGCACAAATTCTAATCAGAATGCCGAGCACTTTCAGCCAGATCAAAGATCTGCTGTTCGCCTTACTTTGTCCTGTCTTACTGAGATGTCACTATTTCTCACATCAGGGTGTTTTTCATATGATAGAAACATTAGCATAATAGGGAGAGGTTTTGTGGTGAGGTAACTCTGCTGATTCTGTATGTAGGTTTTATGCCAACTAACATTTTCAGTGTGTTTGAAAGCAATTGTGGAAGTTTTATGTTGAGATTCCTCAGGAGGATTTTTAATTGCATTAAACCCATGACCCGCTGTGTAGAAAAAAGTATGTACACTGTCTGTAAAATGCAAATGTTTGTGTGTACATGTGCTCTGCAAATTCTTGCATGATCTACCTAGATTTTTTCATTGCCTTTCCTTGATTGATAATTACTTTTTTGGAAATGGAGTTATTTCTGCAAATTTAAGGATTTATTACCTGGGGTCAGTATTTGTCTAGAATCACAAAATGGGGCAATAGCGAACTATTAGAAGTTATTCTTAGGTATGCTGTTCTGTCTTTCATGGTACCATGTTACAGTTTTGAGGCCTAATTTTACCCATTACGTCATTTTTGGACTATAGTGGTCTCTATGTATATGGAATTTTGCTTATTCCTTATAATGCCAGTGTATCAGTAGGTAGTCCAACATCACTTGCAAAATAACTTTCACCTGCAGTGTCTGTATCTGCATATCTGTTCTCTGGATGCAGAAGTTGCAGTTTTTGATACTTCCATGCCAATCAAGCAGTTTAGCATCTGAAAATGTTCAGTTACTCTAAAATGTTGCTTGTAATAAATGATCTCAACGGACCAAAAAAATAATTTTACTTCTGAAATACGCTTTTCATGGCATTCATTCCCACTGGTATATTTTATTTCTGTATATAAATGTGCAGGATGTAATGAATACCATTAACCTGTTCCAGCACAAACAGAAAAAGGAGAAGAGACATAGACACCATCCTGTAACATACTTAATCCTTCCTTTGAGATGTTTTTATTGTCCTAAGGCTGCAGCTGACATAGACTTCATCAGTTCATGAGATCTTGGCTTTCAGTCCCTCCAGGGAAACATGTGGGTACAAAAAAAAAAAAAAGATAGAAATAAATGAGTCCGAAGTAGCTGCCTATTATTCAAGTTATGCGGCTGTTATGTTTTGAAATGATATTGAGAAGTGGTGGAGACATCTGAGAGAAACATACACTTTCTAGCCAGGGTGGTGTGTTTTACCAGTTTGGACACCTGCCTCAGCGGAGCAATCCAAAATAACTTCATTTGCAAAAGATACAGGCTGTTCCTTGGCAGATGGGGAGACACAAGGAAAGGAAGCACCAGAGAGATTTGCCTCATTAGAATGTTCCAGTAATTTGCATGTGAATGGCAGAAATACCTGTGTTTAATGCTATTGCATGATGGTGACCAGTGTGTGGTGATGCTTCATGAGAGGAACTATTTGTCACTATCCAAGCCACTGTCAGATGTTCTGGTCTTAGAGACTCTGCTGCTCTTCTGGCTCCAGCATTTGCTCGTTTCTGCACAAAGGGGCGCACATGCTTAGTCTCCCTGTCATCTTTCATGGCTTGTCTGTTGTCATTGTCTGTCCATGATTTGTCAGAGCCTGAGCTATAGGAGTCTTTGGAGAAAATGACTAGCAACTCCATTTCAGAACCCAGAGCTGGATTTCAGCCAGCCAAATCCTGTAACTGCATCTCATTCAAGTAGGTGTTCTTGGTCAGTGTAACTGTGCTGTAAAGTAGAGGAGAACCGTCAGTAAGGATAGAACACTGAAAAGCATTCAGAAAGATCTCTTACTGTAACACAGGCCTTTTCAGTCATCTGCTTTTCATAGTTCATCTGTTCTTTTCTATATGCTTTCTTTTAAACTTGGCAGAAACTGGACAAGAATTTTCTAGACAGTGCGTATAAAAGCAGAAGAAGTTGGAAGACTTTCCTTCACCACTAATCTTTTCTGAATTTTTTCATGTTGCCAACACTACAGGGATGAGCATTTGGATTTTAAAAACATTTCTGTTTAAAACAAGGGAAAAAGAAAGGTTCTTCTACAAACAATAAATATACATAGATATCTCAACCTTAGGGGCCGAACCTCCCCCCCCCCCAATATTTCTGGAGCAGAAAGAAGGATAAAGCAAGTCAGATTCAGAAATAGAAAGAACTGACTCATTCCACACCCCGTGTAGATACATTTTTCATTTCGAATTGGGAGAAAGGTTTTCATGACTGTGCTTGCAAGAAAAGAATATTAGCAGAATTTTCACATCTTTCAACCAGCAGCTTTCTTGCCAGCAGCTCGAAGCATTGTATCTAGTAGATGGTGTTGGAAATAGACTGAAGTACAATGTGAGCAGGAAGTATTTAGGACCAGGACCTGGTTACATGTTGAAGGAGCAAAGGCAATTTTGTCTCAGAATGTGACTCACACTTGCCTTAAAGGTCAGTTTCGCTGTATCCAGTGGTATTCTCAAGGTTGTTTCGTAAATTCCTGCACCAGAAAAAAGCCTGTCTGGAGGCAGATCTTGCATTGTATTTTAGATACAGTGAAAGTCTAGACAGAGGTTAAATTGCAGCCAGAAATGTAAAGAGTGAGCTGTTCATGTGAATACAAATGACCAGGACAGTGAAGTCTTTTGTAAGCTTCAGAATTTAAAAAGCAAACACATGCAGAGATTTATTCCTTTGCTAGCTTTGATGACTAATAATTGTAAAGATGCACTGGAGAATTAACCCCATCTGGCTTCCCCTGAAAGGAACTTCAGGTTCTATTACAGCCCTTGAGCAGTAATGGCAGCAAGAGCCAGGCAGCAGCTCCAAACCCATGTAAAGAGACGAAAAAGACATGTGAAGTTATTGCTTCTGTTGAGTACCCTCTCTTACAGCTTTTCTAAGTAGTGTTAAACAGTAAACAATCTTTTCCCTTTAAGTAGTGTTGAAGATGGCAACCATTAGGATTAAAACCCTGAATTTTTATTAGGCTTATAAGCAGACCCAGAGCTGCCATGATCCGTTCTTTGGGAGCTGTAACTTTGTGGTTATTGTATCCATCAACCCAAATCATTCCTTTATGGTGCAAATATTCACTCCTTCTTGAATCAAAAGAAATACAGCAGAAAAAACATTTATGAACTAATAATTATGAACATTGTTAAGAAATAATCTTGATATGCTGTAGACCAGAGGTGTCTTATTACAGATAGGTTGATTAGAATTAGAATTACTTGAATTGTTGAATTTGATCCCAGTTTAAATCAGCAAGAAAGAAACCTTAATTCAAATAAGACTTCACACATGTTTCAGGTTTATAATTTTATTTATCTTCGTAAAGAAAGCCTTATTGTTGTTTTCTGGTAACCCTTTAAACCATTTTGATTTTCTTGGAAATGATTGTACTAAATTTGGAACCGTTTTTTAACTGATCAAGGTGGCATTCTTGTGTAGGTACTTACAAGGTTAGCAGCTGTTTATTTACAGATGTAATTTATATATTTGATTATCTTTAAAAAAAGAGAGAAGTGTTTACCAGAGTAAACAATATTTTTAGTTGGTGTGGACAACTTGAGAAAGAAACTTGAATGAAAGTATTACTGTTTTGCAAATGTACATGTTTTAATGACTATATAAACATTAATTACGTTAGATACAATATTGAAAGCATTTATCAGAACATGTTTTGCATTTAAAACTTAGCAACTACAGGAAACCTTTTCTTTATTTGGTGAAGTTACCAGATTCTCAAGATGTCAGGATTTTAGTATTTGTAGGTGCCAGTTTTTATTCCTCTGTTACTTAGAAGAGATAAGCATGCATTCCTGCTGTTTTCGGTCACAGGTTACTCATTATTGAGCTAAATTAAACGTAACATAGGAGAATAAGGAATATATTATGACTACAGCTGTAGAATGGGCAACAGTCATTAAAAATTCTGGTTTCAGTTGCTTAGCTAGTAACTTTCTCTGGTCTGTGATATCCTGCTGGTAGAATAACTGTAAAATACGTGTTTCTTGAGGGAAAAGAAGATATTTAATGCAAATTGGTGAATTCAGGAGGGATTTTTTGTGAGCCATTTATTTTAAATAGAAATTCTGTTCATTTTTTGTTAGCTGTAACTTACAGAGTAGCACTGGATTGTGGTGTGAGGAAAAGTGGGGGCAGCCATTCAAGTAAAAAAGTTAGGCCATGTCTTCACACGTCATGTATAAAAAAAATAGGCTAAAAATGGGAGAGCATTTATCTTATACTTTGGGAAATACAGGGCTTTGTGCTACTGCAACCAGCATGTGCTCAAAATGCTGAACAGTTTAAATGTCACAAGTCGGAGGAGTAAGTACAAAGTCAAAAGGCTTCCAGATCAGGCAGAAAGTTTCTTAGGAATGTCAGTGGTTGTGATTATTTTACTATAATCAGTAGCGGAAGGGAGAGTAAAGGCAATTTATGAGAGAAGCTATGGTGTTGATTTGTTGCCATTAGCGATGGTTTTCTGTGGGGTGAATCAGGGTGTTAACAGCTTGGATGGACTGTGCAAGCAACTGTGGATGAGCTACTGATAAGATGAGGACAAGTGTCTTCTTGAAAATGGATTTTTAAGAACAGGATGAGTATTTAGAGCTTCGACATGGTTTTGCCTTCATCAGTTTTATTCTGGAAAAATTTAAGTTAGCAGATGAAGAGGAAAGATAAGCAGAAAGTAGTGTTGGCTCTCTAGTGTCCTGATGTTGGGTATAGGAGTTGCATAGCCTGCCACAGCTGTTAGGTTGAAAATATGCCTTGGGTTGAATGTACTTGTTGTAAAGGTGATCCACTTACTTGGGTTTACTCAGGATTTTCTGTTTTAATTATTTTCTCTTATTTGTAACTAAAAGTAATGCTTAGAAGAAAGTGGGACTGGAGAGCCACAAAGAACGTTAAATATTTTGAAACATTCCAGGCCACATTACACTGTAGCATCTCTCTGATATTCCACTGCATGAGAATTCCCGTTCTGCTCCACTTCTATTAAGAAGGTTGTTGGTATGGTTAAATGATGGCAAGTCATGTGCTGGTTTTATAGCGTAGAGTGATGGAGAGAAGGACAAGGGCACTAAGGTATTTTTTCCTGCATTTCCTCAGCCAACATACAAAATACAAGGCTCATGCACTTCCAGTGAGAACTTTCATTTTAATGTATACAAGGAAAGATCTGTGTGATCTTAATTTTAAACAAATTGTTGTATATAAGCTTGCTGTGTTCCACAGGGCAGATAAGATGAACACGATCTGATCAAGCAAGTAACATCTTATTGGACTTCGTAGTAGTCAAGAAAAGTGTTCTGTGCTTTGTTGGTAACGGTGAAGACATTGAACTTAGTAATAAGATCCAGTACAGTATGTGTTGTGTTGTGCTCTGAGAAGATGTGTGGTTTTGATGCATGTTGCTGTATAGTATGTAGTAACAGGTAGCAGATGCGATGCGGGTTCCAGAAGGTGAAAGCCTTTGGAAATGGAAAGAATATTAAGATCACCATGATAAGAGACGAAATAATCCACCATGGGTATAGATCTGATGTTCTTTTGTTCAATTATATACCTCTATAGACAAAATGGTTGTAACAATGTCAAAGTTACTGTGACAGGGAGGAGAGAGACCTACTTTGGCATATGTCTTTCTTTAGCTTGTAAATGATTGATAGTGTTGATTTTCAAATAGCTGGCTGTTTTATGTACAGAAATGGATGTCTATGCTTTTGTAGGACTGAAAATGTTTGGTCAACAATCAGTCACTGAGACATTTAGAAAGCGATCTGATTATATCCATCAGGCCGTAGATTTCTTTTTGGCCCCAGTAATAAAGAAATTTGAGAAGCGAGCTTACTTTACTTGATTCCAATGGCTTATTTTTCTAAGTACTTCCATCTTCTTCAGAAATATGCAAAAACATCATAGTGCAGAATAAAAATGAAAATAAGCAGGTACATTTGTTCAACTTATATGGCTGCTTATTTCTGCGTATACGTTCCTGCCTGTGAAAAACTATTCTAGTCGCTACAGGGAGAAGCAGCTTGTATTGCAGACAAATGCACAAAACAACACTCTGCTGTAATTGAATAGAGGTACTGATAAGCAAAGGTCATAGTTTAACATTTTCTGAGGTTATTACTCTCCCTTGGTTTTCTAGAAGTGAGATATTAAGGTACAGATTTCTGAATGTAATGTGCCCAGTACCAAATTGAAAAAAATGATTAATCAGCATGCCTACTTTTTTTTGGGTGGGTTGTTGTTGTTGTTGTTGTTGTTTTAATGCTGCTTTAATAGTGAGCTATTGTTACAGCTGAATGCTCCAGATAATATATCTATACTGTCTGCTGGAATGAGGGCAGTTGCATTTTCAGTGAGTCTCTGTACTGAGCACTCCAGTCACTCTCTTCAGCTACCTGCTACTGTTCCTTGTAGCAGAGTCCATGTTACCTCTTCTTCTAGTTCTGTCCTTTACTTGGTAAATCTTTGATTCCTACACAGAAAATCCCTTTCTTACTCTTTTTTTGTGTGGGGGTGGGTGTGGTATGGGGGATAGGACAGGATGGGGTGGGGGAAGCTTAGATAGAAGCCCAAGCCTCTGCTATCAGCTTGTGATATACCGTTACCTGTTTCCTAAAATCCTGATGTGTCTCTGAAGGGGAATGTTCCTAGGCTTTTCAGCTGCCTGATGGGCTCTTTTAAATGTGGGGTTGGTCATTTAAGGAATAATGCTTCGGCAGCTCTCCGCAGCTGGTTTCCATCTTCACAACCCGCATAGAGTTTGTGGGGTGCTGGGCTGTACATCTTTGAAATGTGCTGGAGTTGTTCCCAGCTTCAGTCTAATTAGTGATCCATGCGCGTGTCGTGAGCCAGGTCCTCAAGCAGATTGAGGCGGGTCCCCGGTAGCTGGGGGAACCATGTGTTGTCTCTTTGGACCAGGTGAGAATTTGACCCAGGATCTAGTTCAGAGAGCATTTAAACAGCCAGCAAAGAATGCTTTCTTGGGTTTGTTGTTAAAATTGGAAAGGGGTATACAAGAGAGCAGCTGGTAGAAACTTCTGTTTTCTCAGCTGTATATGTAGGCACAATAAAACTTCCTTTTTCTCAGGTTTAATTTTAGGCACAAAAAACATTCCTTTTTTCCTTTTCTGAAAAAAGAACAGGAGTTTTATTATTTCCCCCCCCCCCCCCCCCCTTTCGCTGTAGAACTTGTCAAGCTGAAAGTGCACGGATTTTGGCAACTGGCTTTGCAAGCAGATTTGCCCATTTATGAGTAATATCTTTTCCCAAGAATTGGTGTGGATATAAAGCTGGCTTTAATCTCTAAAGTTAACTTTATGATCATCCTCTTTAAATTGCCATTTATTTAATTCTGAACTCTCCTCTTTCACTACTGTTTTCATTTAACAAAGGGGGAAAATACTCCTTTCTTCAGTCTAATCAGCCACTTTCTACTTAGTTCCATTAGGGAGTGAGCAGAGCAAAGCTAAATCCAGCCACAAGCGAAATAGATGGCCCCTGGGAGTAACCCACCCTCCCCCTTTGCTTACCCTGCCTGTGCCAAAGCTCTGACAAACCAGACTGGCTGCTGGTGCTTGTAACTGGGGGTGGACAAAGTGTAGCAGCTACTGTGAGAGCACAACAGGAGCATTTGCAGCAGCGGTGGACTCAGCTTTCTCTGCAAAGGGTTTTCTTTTTTTTGTCTTCCATTGAAGTTACTGTCCTGCAGCGATCGCCCCTTTTCACAGAGTTACCCTTGTGCAGGTTAAATCATAAAGCAGCAAGTTCATCTTATGTAAGATACTATTTTGTAGTTTTGAAAGTCATGATTCTTTGGAGGAATAAAATAGAAAAGCCAGACTGAAACACATCGGGTACATAATTGCACATAGTTGTAGTGCTTGCCCCTACCTTCTGTCTGCTTTGTTCTCCTGTGCAGAGGGTGCCACGACATGTATAAGTTTCCTGTACTGAGTGCCGTGGAGAACTGGATGCTTGTAAATGTCAGTTCGGAGCCTGAATACAAGGTCCGACTAGGCCACTGCAACAAGGTGAAGTGGCACAGGGCGTCCTGGCCTTACATCATGTGCTGATGCTCATCAGCAGGAGCAAATCCAGTAGTGGATTGTATTTGTAACCAACAGTCTTGGCTGTATTCCTATTTCAAAAGTGTAGGAACTACAAAACATCCCTTTGCATTTTGAAATCCTCTGCCTGTTTTGAGTAGCACAACCTCATTTTACTGCGCAGCTCATACCTGCCTACGCAAGAGAACATTTGTCCTACAGTACATGCAATACTTAGTGAGGTACCTACTGTCTCTCTCTTTAAATAACTGATCTGATGGTACAGTATTTTTCTGAAAAGAATAAATCAGTCAGCTGGTGAGAGTCCACAAATTTCAAACTGCCTGACAAAACACTTGAGTCAGTTTTGCCATGTCTGTCCTTGATTTGCTTACTGGTCCATGTGCTTGACATCATATGCAGTGGAATAAAGGTCATTTCTGTCCTGGCTGGGATTGGAAGAAGTTACATACACTAAGAGGTGTGTTAGCTAGAAGTTAGCCTCTGAAGTACTGTGATTGGGTAGCTTACTGTGGTTAGGGAACAGTTGAAAATGCATCGTGAAGAACTCCAGGATTTTTGTTTTCATTGCTGAAAATATTTTTCTCATGAAAAGGCATGGTTAGAAGAACAAAAAAATATCCTTAAGCTGTTGCTCATTGAGACATGACATGAAATGTAGATGGATTCATGGTGAGCTGCCTGGTAGCCAAGACCTGGCTGTGCACCTATGGTTTACTTTCTGGAAATGGTTGCCTTTTTGACATTGTCTGTGGCTCAAACTAGAGATGAGCATCAGGTGTTTTATCCCCTCTGTTGCAGGTGTTTGTGCTTAACAGGAAAAGCTTATTTGTTTACCTTGACAGTGTATCATGTAGCTTTGCCTCTGCTTTGCTCATGCAGTGCAGAAGGACAGAAATGCACAAGGAAACCAGATTCTAGCAGAAAAGAATGAAAAGGGAACAGGTAGTAGTCTAAATCAGGTTATCGTGAACTATGGTTCAGCGGAGCAAATCTGAAAAGCTGAAACCTGAACGATGCAAATCCAGTTTTTGAAGTGTTTAACAGCAAACATAAGGTTTCACTCTTCCCTTGCTAAAGCTGGCTAATAAGATCCATTCAATATTTGTATTCTTGAAGCACTCTCTTGCGAGCACCTTCTTTTTGCTTAGGTTGTATGTGATGTGAAAGTTGCAGAAGAAACAGTTTGGCTTATATGCTTCTGTATTGCTGCCTTTGATAATCACACCAGAGGAATACATCGCTTGTAATCTGTGCAAATTCAACTGTGATCAAACTGAAAAGTGTCAAGGGTTGTGTCAGTGGGTGTGGTGTTACAGTAGTTTGAAGTTAGTATGTGATGTATTTCTAGGAGATATTTTGTGAAGCATAAGGAGTTTTAGAATAAATGGAAAATACAACATCATAACAATGTGGGCTCTAGCTCTCAGTAAATTAGTTCTCTGACAAAACTATGTTTGTTTTGTCTTGGGTTAAATTTAGGCTGTGTATTAGGCACAGTTAAAAAGTTGCTGTATGCAAATACTGTAATAGCAATGTCTAGTTACAAGCTGAGTTTTTTTCCTGCTCATAAAATGTCGTTATTGGCTTTTGTTGACAGCAGTTTTTATGCCTGCCCATCAAGTGTTCCTTTTTAATATAATGTGAAAGAAGTGTACTGTCATAGTTTAAGCTTAGCGCTTGAAGGCAGAAACTGAACATTGGTCCTAACTCTGATTCAGTTCCCTCTGATGCTGAGTGAAGTGGTTAAGGGTTATTGGAACACAGGCTTCCCTGTGGCATCTCTGCAATAGTTGATGGCTAAGAGATGGAGGTTTTTGAAAGCTGCTGAAGTAATTTATTTATTTCTTTTAAAGGAAACATCTATCTAGCTTTGAAGCAATTTATTCCATAAAATCACATAATCTTACAGACAAACGGACTTTCACACACATTTCTGTTTCATTTTGAAAGATTAATCTAGTTGATAACTTGTGTACCAACTTTCAGACGTGTGGACAGTTAATTGAAGCAATGACATGCATAACTGGGCTAGTAAAATGGTAATAATCAAATCAGTACTTATATATGCCAATTTTTACACCCTTTGTGTTACATGGTTTTCAGAGACATGAGTAAAGATTCCAGTGGAACTGACTCTTTGTGGAGCTTTAACACAGGAAATTTTAGCCTGACACACTTAGAAATTGCTAAGGTTCAAAAATCTCCCCAAAGCAAGAACTGTAGTGTGTTGCACAGTTCTTACTTTCTCTCTGTATGTTTTTGTATGCCAGGATACCAGGAAAATATACCATTAATGGAAGAGTTTAAATTAGACTTTATGGTGGTTGCGTGGGGGCAAGGAAAAGCACTAGAGAGTGTCTTGTCAGCATCACTATAGCAACAGCTCACCCCATCTTTCCCCTTGATTTCCTCAGCCTATGATGCTCTCTTTTCAATCACTGGATTAATAAAGGCATTTATATTTAAAACCAGTCATTGTAACTGTAAATCCAGAAGCATATTTAACAGAGAAATTAGAGGAGCTGTGTCCTTTACACTCAGTAGTTTGGGGAAAAGTTGGGCTTTTTATTACTGCTGTTGCTGTTATGACAAGACTTTTCCTTTTTTGTTAACTGTTGCTCTTTGGGTGAATTTCAGCTTTATGGTGAAAGTAGCATGGATTCTTCATGTGTGTGAGAAGAAAATCTGATTTTTCTGCCTGTCTTTTCCAAAAGGAGTGGGAGAGGTGGACGGTGTTGGGTAACAAGACACTCTATTATGCTAGGAGGAGGAGAAAAATAGGAATACTGTATTAAAGTGTCTGTTTATTTGGTTTCTTTCATTTGGGATGTATCTCTAAGCAACAAGAACTGAAGCAAATCCCCCATGCAGTTCACCTCGTAGTTCTGTCTTGACCGTAAAGGAGTAAAGCAAAAAAGGAGTATTGCTCGTTTCATAGTTCATATTTGAAGTAAAACTTCTGAATGTCAATAAAATGACCTGGTTTTATTTTCTGCATGAAACTAAACCAGGCACCACCACCTTTTCTCGATAGCAGTATTTGTACCATTATGATGTTCTTTTCTTTATCAGTCACACTGGGGATCCCTAAATGGCCAGTTTTAGCTTTACTGAGATAGCTGGCAACCTTCCCTTTAACCTGTCTTGTTTAAATATTATGCTTAGAACAAGGAACCATGTTAACACTGGATTTTTAAATGTTAATACCTTTAGCTTATAGCTAGAAAAGGTCAGTGACTAATGTCCTGTTATGTCAGGTTGAGGCATACAGAGCACCTTCAACCAAGCTGTTGAAGAAATCCAGACTCATGCTCTTTTGAGAAGAGAACTTCCACTGATGTTCTCCCTGGGAGTGCATAGTTCTGGAGTGTTATGAATCTGTGTGACATGGGGAGCTTCTTAGGAAACACATTTTACAGTCTGGGAGAGTTTTTTACCTGGGACAAAGAGTGTACTGAGAAGCAGTATATTGTTTGAACCTGGCTTTTCTTTTTCAGTCTGGTTATGAACTAAGTAGTATAAAGGTTTGAGACATTCAAGGAGAGCCTGTGGGATACTTAAGTTTATTGAGTTGTCTGAAGAATTCCTTCTCTCTGTGCTTTGCAAATGACTCTAGAGGGGTTCAAGGCTGCCTGCTGTAACCTGATGACAGAAGGTTGGAAGAGCTGCTCCACTCCCATTCTGTTACTTTCACTGCCTGTGGATGGAAAGACAAATAAATAATTTGGGTACTTTGCAGAGCCAGGAATCCCAATAAACTGCTTCAAACTTTGCTGTAGGCTCTGGATTTGCTGCTGTTACTGTTTCTTTTGTGGTGGTTCTTATGTTTATTTATGTATAAGCAAAGCATTTCTATTGTGCTGCTGTAAACTGTTTTTCCACATTCATACATAGTTCTGAAATTTGTAACATTTATCTAGGATTTTGCAGTTATTTGATGATACCGTTTTTTCTTTTTTTAACATAAGGTTGTTCCTTGTGTTTTACTCATAAAGGTGCCTTAAATCCATCAAAAGGGAGAATAACATTTAGTGATACAAGAGATTGACAACAATGGGCAGAAATGCTTGTTGTATTAAAAAATTCAGCTTGTCGTTTGTTAATCAACTCTAATAACTGCCTGTAAAAGTAGCTAGGTCAGTAAAGGATAAACTAGATCCTAGCCGCTGTGTGGTTGATTGCTCTATGTGATAGTCACTGTTAGAAAGAGACTTTGCAAAGTTGAGCTTTCTGTGCAGGAGTGTGGTTTTGAGCAATGCGATAGCTACTCTGAGACTATTGAATGGTGAATTCTGTCCCTTCAGTTGTTAGGAGAGGATGGTTAGCAGGGTAATATCCTGAGACTTCTGAAATGACTGCATAGTAAGTACTTCTACCAAAAATATCTCTTCTCCCAGATCTAGTCCTTTTACCAAGCATAAGGGTAACGTCAGGGTGGTGTAACTGGAAATCAAGACACAATACTAAAAATATTCTTTAAGCCTCCTGTTCAGCCTTAATGTTTGACTGTGCTTCTGTACTGTAGTTTCTCCATATCTAAAAACTGATTGTTTAGGCCTGTTTCGATGCCACATTCATCAGTGGTGTTAGAGCTCTGTGCAATTCCTGAATAAAAGATGCTGTGCAAGAAATAATGCATTCATGTGGAGGTGGAGCGAGCCTAACTTAGAAGAATTAGTTTTATGGCCAAAGCTATCAAGAGCTAAATCAGTTTAAGATCAAAGATCAAGGAAAGTCAATAAAAATTAAAATAGAATAAGGGCTGAATGTGGGCTTTCTTCATGGAGTCTGCAATCTGCTTCTCTGCTTGTGCAAGAGCACAATTCTGCCTCAGCATTAGACTATCCTCCGTTATAGCTTACTCATCTAATTTTTTAAACCTGTTCTGTTACTGCTTTTGGTAATTGATTTCTTGTGTTACGTGTGTTAGTGGAGGTGTTTATTTCAACACAAAAGGAAAGTGTTCCCTCTGCTTTTGCTTGAGTGTAGGCAGTTAATGCATGAAGTATTTCCTATAGGGCTGATACGTTTATATGTGAAATTTTTAAAAGGTTAAATACAAAGAAAGGTGTAGGCTAAGATGCAGGCAAAGAAGAGATGGAAAAAGAAAGTTTTGTTCACGTTTAAAAGGCAATTTCAGTCAACAAAGATTTTTTTCAGGGCTGTTGCCTTTGACGCTGACACTTCAGCGATGCCTCTGGGTCCATTTAAAATGCAGACGATTTTTCCCAAGGCCTGTGGCTTGAAATGACAAACAAAGGGAGAGTTTTGGGTGACGTTTCCTTAGCCTTCCTGTTTCCAAGCTAAGCCTGCCTGGAAGCCATTTGATCATAATGCACTGTAGCTTAAAAAATGTGCCTGGGAAGAAAAAAACAAGGCATTGCCAAGGAGCTTCACAGCCCTGTATGATTTGTGTAAAACGTGGAGTGGCTTTGGTTTCATTCCACTGAGAGAGCTTTTCTTGCTGGCTCGCAGAGACATTTTTTTGTGCTATTTATTCATTTTAAGTCTCCTTACAATTTGCTTCAGGACTTTTTAGAACTTTGAGTGGGAAGAAATCTGGCACTCTCCCCTCCTGACTAAAGCAAATGAACATGCAAACTGGTATTTTTCTCTAGTTCTGAGAAAGGTAAGAGACATCTGAAGTACAGGCGGAAGAAATTTGTTACAATGACTGCCTCTAGGTAGGTTCTTTCCTTTCCTGGCCTAGATCCTACAAGGGGACTAGCGACATTGAGATCTTTCTGGTTTTAGCTCTGAGGAAAGCACAGTAGTGTCTGATTGAAGTGTATTAAAAATAATGACAGAATGGAGATTACTCAGTGTTCTTCTGTTGTTAATTTCTCCACTTCCTTGCAATGTGGCAGAAGATGGTACAGGAATCTCTAAAGCATAAGCACATATATTACAGAACAAGAGGTTTTGTTTAAGGAGTTGGTTTTATGTATGGTAATGCAAAATTAGGAAAGAAAAATGCAGGTGAAATTTAGAAAGTCTTGAAGAGGCCTAGGAGATCATACAGTTTGCTACACAGGACATGTAGATCATTACAAAATACTTTCTCATTAGGTCAGACAAAGTTGGAGGAGAGAGGGGACTCTTCCTGTTTCACAGATGGGAGAAAATGAAAAAATAGTGTATTGCACAAGGATAGTCTTTTGCATTACCAGGAATTGGATCGACCCTTAAGAAAGCCACAGAGTACAAAATGGGAGCTTCTGATCAGCTTGAAAAAGAATTAGAACAGATCTGCTGAGCTGATATTCCCTCCATACATCAGATCTATGCCTAGTAGTATATTACTTCTGCAGCCCTTGTTCTTCTGCTATCCAGCAAGTTTTCCTTCACGTTCTTCTTCATCTGTGACTGTCACCACAGCAGTGAACTCCCCTGTAACAAACTGGCCAGCTGGCAGCGCAGTCCTGCACAGCCACTCGCTCACTCCCCACTGGTGGGGTGGGGGAGAGAGTCAGAAGGGTGAAAGTGAGAAAACTCATGGGTTGAGATGAAGACAGCGTAATAGGTAAAGCAAAAGCCGCACACACAAGCAAAGCAAGGAATTCATTTACTCCGTCCCACCGGCAGGCAGGTGCTCAGCCATCCCCAGGACAGCAGGGCTGCGTCACGTGTGACGGTGACTTGGGAAGACAAACGCCATCATTCTGAATGTCCTCCCCTTCCTTCTTCCCCCTGCTTAATGTGCTGAGCGTGATGTCATATGGCATGGGATATCCCTGGGGTCGGGGGGGGCCAGCT
>Ga0181612_106501_pt1 | contig 17586 bp, 11 predicted proteins | sample HoacroProtozoa21_FD_119630 | JGI IMG/M metagenome (GOLD analysis project Ga0181612, IMG submission 119630) | Hoatzin crop microbial communities from Cojedes, Venezuel. Combined Assembly of Gp0051906, Gp0051904, Gp0051908 | reverse complement strand
TGGTGACTCCACCACTTCACTGGGCAGCCTGTTCCAATGCCTGACCACTCTTTCAGTAAAGAAATTTTTCCTAACATCCAATCTAAACCTCCCCTGACGCAACTTGAGGCCTTTGCCTCTTGTCCTATCGCTAGTTTCTTGGGAGAAGAATCATAGTTAACTTAGCAGCTTGAAATAGTAAATGGCTTTTGAACACAATGATCAACAGCCATGGTGCAGCTAGGGTCACATTAGTGGTGAGCTAGGAGGAGGTCATTGTGGCTAAATACTTTGGCAGAAACCCAGCACCTGTGTAAATGAGCACAATCTGTTGGTTTCATCAGTGGTGCATGATGGCAGAGTTTGACCCATAGTAACTATGGAAGTAGAGATCATGATTAAGAAAATTGGATTAAACTGAAAACTGTTTAAGGCTGATTTTCCAGACTTTGGTGTGGAAGAATTTCTTGTGATGCTTGTGGGGGCAAGTGTACAATTGTTTGGGGTTTCGGTGTTGGTTTTTTCCCCTTCCCATCCACATCTTTTGGCATTTCTTCTACAACTGGACCATAATACTAGAGTTATTTGTTTGAAAGATGAGTCCTTGGCAGACACTGTGCCACCACACTTCCTTAAGCTGTGTGATTTTAATGGATTTTAAAATTATTCCATTACTCTAGGGACATGTTCTCAGGGCTAGGCCAATGAATCCAAAGGGCGATATTCCTACTATTGATGGTGTGTAAACCACCTGAAAGACGTTGGGTACCCGGCAGAGAACTGGCTGCAGCTGTTCTGTGATGTTTTGTGGGCTTTTGAACTAGTTCTGTTTAGTTCCTGCATTTAGAGGAAGTTTGGGTAATCTTTTTCTCTGCAATATCTGCCATGGCATGTAGCTAAACACAAGGCAGTGTGTCAGTGTGCTCCAAAAGCAAGAGGAGGAAATATTCCTTGAACAGAGGTACTGCATTTATTTTTAATTAACAGAAAGAGGCACAGGGAAGGCTTTTTTGTTCTCCAATACCTTGTTTTGCAAAGATTGGAAATAGGGCTCCTATAATTCACAACAAATGCCTTTCTTGTTTTGAGAATAACATGAACTCCAGGCAGATGGATCTTGATACGTATCCTCTGTTACTCATATAAAAGTTTTATGCGTACCTGGAGATTTTCAGGTTTGGAAGTGTCATTCCTAGGATAACATTGTTTCTCTGTGCCTGTGTGTTATGATCACAGGCCTTTACACAAGCATTTTGCCAGAGCACATTACTGATACAACATTTTTCTGAGTATAATTACATTCTGTTAGCAAATTTGAATTCTCTCCATATCCTAATGTCTATTGAAAGACTCTTCCTGAGATTTGAGCTTGGATTTTGAAGGTGTTTCTGACCTTGTATTCTTATTTTTTCCTGTCCACAAGAATGGAAATAGTATTACTCATACCAGTGGCTGCAAAGTCAGTTAATGGGCAGTAACTGTTGATGAGAAGAAATTGAATGAAGAGAAAAGCACAGCTGAACCCCGGACAGTGACAGCTTGATCAGAATGGTCTCTTTTACAGTACATCAAACATGAATAATTTCCTGCCTGTTGCATCATTTTAGTTAAGTAATTGGAAATCCTCTTGATCTACACAGGGCTTAAAATAACACAGTCTCAGTGGCAGGGCTGTGATTTTGGCAAAGAGGTATTGTTCCCGATTAGTATTAGAACGGGAGCCACCCATCTCTGCAGCAGCTGAGCTTGTATTAGCACCATGTCAGGAAATCCTCTGATTTGGGGCTGGTGTGGGTGAGTAGAACTCCACATGATGCTGAGCTCACTGATAAAATTGAAGCATGTGGATTTAATGTTGCGCTGAATACTGCCTCAAGAGTTTATCTCTCTTCTGTTGCTGCATTTTGCGGAGATCTTTTTTCAATTTACTGTCTAAAAGAAGAAGGTAATGAGCATCACCAACCAAAAAATCTGAGTAATCCGTCAGAGATGCTGTTGAAAGGTCATCTCTCTTTTCCCCCTGTCCTTCCTTCCCTGTTCCATTGATGCTGTGTGGGTGACTGGTTCTTCTGACTCTTCTCAGTTCACGGTGGGTCTCTGCTGCTCCCCTCATATTTGCCATGCACAGATTAGTAGCATAAATCCTGCTCTGGGGGACTGAAAGCCTAAGAGACCATAGGATGTGGAAAGGGAAACCAGCTTGTTCTTCCACTCAGCAAGAAGCAAAAAGCATCTGTTCAGAGCTGAACAGTGATATAGACACAGTCCCAACAGCAGCTGGCTGAGCTGAAACTCAGAACACGAAGAAGCTGGCAGTACAGCCCTTTATGTACTGGATTTGCTGTAATTAAATATTTAGCTGCACTGGAGCTTCAGGGCTCCAGGACTTGCAAGTGCTATAGACCAAAGTTTCTTGAATTTAGTGACTATTTTGCATATCATTTCATACCCTTCTCGGGTGAAAAGTTGGGTAACTCATCTGAAGTTGCTCATGCAGAAACATCTGTGTGTCATGTCATCTGTTTGCTTGGCATTGTCATTATAAGTAACTAGGAGAGTCTGGGATATGATAAGTCCTATTAGATTTCAATCAAGATGTAAATCCTAGAGATAAATCTTGTCTGCTAATGAAATGTAGCTGATTATCATCCTATGGCTGATCAACATGTGCACATACGTGTGCTTTCACACTCCATTGCCTCTTCATTTATCTGTGAATCTCAGTGATACTTTTTCTACATGTGAGTTTCATGGCATCTTTTAAGCAAGCAGTCCATAGTGTTTTATAAACAAGCTAATGATTTAATTCTCCCAGCATCTTTGTGTGGCAGGCAATATGTACCAATACCTTGTGGCCATCTTTAACAAAAAGTAAATGACATAAAGAAATCTGAAAATTCTTTGGATCACATAACAAGTTAATAGAGCAGCTAAATCCTGAATTAGGACTCCTGACTCTGTGTGGTCTGGTCTTGGTCACTTTTTACCATGTATAATGGAGAGTAAACTACTATGTTTTGGGGCAGAATTAAGTACAATTGTTTATTTTTTAAAGGCAAAATTCAAAAAAGCAGAAACTTTTAAGCATTGCTGGCAGCAGTATTGTTGGATTACTTGCACTAAATAGGGTCTGAATTTCATTTATGCCCACCTAGATGTAATTACCTGTTTGTTCTGTAGGGAATGCAGTATTGAAGGATGAGCCAGTGCTGCTGGTTATGGTGCAATATAGAATACTGTTGTCTAATATGTGTTTGGTAAAGAAGATAAAGACATTTATTCTGAATTATTTAGACAAGCTAGTATCATGTTTTGCTGTTGTTGGTTATACTTTGAGACTTCTGGCTATTGCACTGTGGTAACAATATGCCTTTGGTTCGGCATGTTGCACACGCAATGTGTTGGTCGCTGGACAGTGCTGCAGAAGTTAAGGCAACTTGCAGTAGCACTCATTCCAGCTGTACAGTTTCTGCTCCCATTGGATATGATAATAGGGCCCATCACTCTGCTATGCTTCATTCTGCAGAATTTATCATGACTTTCCTGCCTGTCTGGAAGCCTGCCTACTCTTTTCACATGCCCTTCTTTCTCCCCTCCTTTCATTCCTCTTGGAATCCTTTCAGAAGCAAACACAGCACTTTGTTGCCAATTCCCAGACAAATGTAAATAAGCATTTTACTCTTCCACCCATCCCTCTCTTTCTTTATCTCTCTTCCTTTATCTCCCTTTTCTTCTTCCATCCCTGGTGCAAGACAAGCAATCAGCTTGTCAAGAATTACTAACTGCTATCCAAGAGCCTGGACTTGTGCCCGCTAAGTTGAGGGGAGGGAGTGTAGTCTTCTCTGAGTCAGTGTATGGGCCTGTTGCTGATAGCCTCCCAAGTACTGCTTTGCTGGCTAGCTAAAGAGTTAGGTGGTAGAGGAAAACCTGTGTTATCGTTGATGTGGTGCAACTGATTGTTTAGTGGTTGTTGAAAATGTGTTAATTTTATTCTGAGTGTTCAGTTAGAGCAGTGGTACAGTAAGTACAGAATTCCCTCTCCCAGTGGCTCAGATATTGTGACAGCATTCCTGGAAGTCTACCACAGATTTCTGTAAGAGTAGATTGGATCTTAAGTGGTGAATTTGTTTTCACTTGCCTTCATCAGCCACACTACTTAATTGAAGATGCTAAACTGAGAGCTCCATGTAGCCAGGTTCACAACCCCACTTGGGATTCATTTAACACCTTCCATGACATCCTGCTGTTTTGCCCAGCTACCAATATCTTTCAGGGCCTCAGAAAAATTGCTACAGTCCAGAACCTATTTCCAAAAGTGGAAACTAACATTTTGTTTCAAATTGCAGAGACCTGAGAAATGCTGACAGAAGTGTTCAGAGGTAGAGCACTTGCAGCTTGAAGTAATTTCTCCCTGTGAGATCAAGTGCAGCTGTTTCAAGTCAAATAGCCAAGAATCAAGTTTCCACCATTCATTATTAAAAGCTGGGATTTAACCACAGTAGAGCTTTGAAAGATTCCAGCAAGCATGTTTGCAGATTTAAGTGCCTGAATGCCTAAGATTTATTTGCATATACGTCCCATAGGCGCTTTCTCGTTCATGTAATCTGTTCTCATGCTGCTTTTTCTAGTCCCTGTTATTTGTGTAGTTGGTTAAAATGCTTCTGTTGAATCTTACAGCAGTGGAATTGGTGGAAAGTTGTCTAACCTTCCTGCATCTCCCCATTCCTCAGTCTCTACAAGTAGAATTTCTCTCTGTATTCTGACCACTAACCTTAAAATTTTTCCCCCCTATTTCAGACTTTTGATGTGAAATAACTGGTTTATTCTGAGAGAGAAAGTTTATTTGCTTTCCTCCATTTTCTGCTATAGTTTTCTGTATTTTTCATTTACCTTCTGCTCAGCACTGCATGTTTAGGTGTAGCCTTAGCTCCATCTCCACACCTAGGCTGCACATCAGGTCACTGACCCCTCTTGGCATTGCTGAGCAGTTAGTGAGATTCTTTATGTAGCTATAATGGAGAGTTCTGGTCCTGTCCTTAGTTTGCCAGACACGAGCAGGTTAGAAGTCTGCTTTGGCTTATTTTCCATATCTAATATGCAGTAGCTGACTCATTTGTATGGTGAAACTGCTTTTGGAACCAGAAGCACTCTTTTTGGCCTTGCTGTCTTCCTAGTATTTTGGACTTCTGCAAGAATGGACCATCAGCATCTCTAATGCAGCTTTTTTGGCTTGACGCCTGTGGAAGTCCCCAGAGGTGAATTTGGTCCAGTGAATGAAAATATAAACAGAAACCTGTAGAAACTACCCTTACAGTTCTGGAGCACATAAAATTTTAGACATAAAAAACGACAGTTGGATGTGAACAATGGTAGCTTTACATATGGAGTTGTCAATACCAAATTTGAATTTGCTGTAGTGGTTAGAACTGAAAGAAGTGCTGGTGAAGTAAAACAGTGCTAACTGCAGCTGTGTTTTGATATGCCTGAGAGCGTCCCCTTGAATGATAAAGTGGAGTATTGCTGTGTCCTGTAGAGCTACCATTGGCAGAACAAATTACACAAAGCTGAGACTGAAGAGTTTCAGCTGACAGAAGCAATAATATGACGGGTTTTTTGCAAACTGGAGAAGAGTTTCTTTTTCTGATGTTCACTCCATAAACAGAAGATGGTGTAAAAACACAGGTGTATAGTAAGGTTGTAAAACATCCACTTCTCAATAAATTATGAAGCAAACGTGCAGTTCGGTGTACGAAGGCAAAAATAAAAAGGTAGAAAATTTTTGATGAAATGCCCTACAGTATTAAGGCCAGTGTATTAGAAATCACTGGCTGACTTTTTGCCAGTGGTGTTTATACACACAAATCATTGCCACTAAATGTTGTAGTCTGAATTTGCTGTCTGTACATACTTCTTGTATTAATACTACTTAAGCTGATTTTTATCTTATTGGAAAGGATTGTGGCAAATGTGGTTGCTTCTTAAAAACCGGAGCCCAGTATCTCTAACTTTTCAAATGAGAGCTGTGCTGTCCTGAAGCCCTTACGGGACCGCAGTTCCATCTTCTGCCTTCAGACAAAGCCAGTGCAACCCGAGAGCTGTGCGGTCGTTTGCCTGATCAGCTGTGCCATCTAGTGGCTAGCGGCTGGTGGTGTTAGTTGAAGAAAAAGAAAAAAAATAGAACAGAAAGCCAGTGGAGTTTTTAATGCATTTTTACAGCAGCAGGGAAAATGGATGGAGGTTGACAATTCGTCATCTTGCCTGTTTTCTCCCCCTAACTAACAGGCATTCATAGATCATTACTGGTTTCCAAAAAACCCGTTGGTTTTACTGTCTGTTGTCCGCTCTCTGTTCTTACTCTGTTTGCAGAGGTCCGGGTTGAAATCATCTGCTATGGTGGAATACTTGGGCAAGAATTATTAGTGCTGTATTCACAAAGCTTCGGAAGTCATATTGTAACGTCACTGTTACTGCCTGCATCTGGAACACTGATTCCCAAAAACTTGGCTCAAATGCCTGAATTTCTTTGACACCCCCAAGTATCCCCATTGTCCACCTGTCCTTTACGCAACTGCTAAACTTCACTCTTGGTTGTACATAAGTAGTGTGCAAATTGGATTCTGTGCAAGAGGTGACCACCAGAGCTGCCCAGTACTTTACTGGTTAGTGCAGGCACCCAGAATGTTCAAAACCCAGGGTTAAGCCCCTTGACTGGTTGATTATTTTGACTTTGGACTCATGTTGGTGTTGAGGTTTTCGCTAAATAAAAGTTAATGTTGGGACACTCAACCAAACCCCCCCTCCCTCCCCCCTTAGAAGACCCCGTAAGAGGCTGAGTCCTGACATTTGTGTGCCGTTGGTTTACATGCTGCTGAAGTCTCACTTCAATTGAACGGTCTCAGACTGTTTTCAGTTCTGTGTAGCACGTCACTTGCATTGCTGATACCGAGAGGGCAAAGGCTTCCATAGCTGTGTAAACTGAAACAATCCCTTCGGCTTTGAGATTGGGTTTGAGAGAGAGGGCTTCAGCTGGGAGTACCTCAGGAGCGTTGCCTCGCTCTCGGTACGGGTTTGTCTCGTGTAACATGGGAGAGGTTGCAGCTCACTGTCACAGCCTGGGAACATGGTTTGAAGAACATGCTACTGCACATGGGCTGCACTGTAGTGCAACAGTCCTCATACATGCTCTTACCCTGTGCTGCTATGGGGGCACCGTACCCCTAGTGGAGGCAGTTGAGATGGAAAAGCTTGATTTAAAAAAATAGAATAATATTTGTTATTAATCAGGGACGGAGTTGTTCAAGACAACCAACACCTGCCGGCTTTATAAAAGAAAAAAAGAAATGCACACAGAGGATCTTTCTTTTGTATGTGTGAGGTTTGCAAAACTAAGTTAAATACCAAAAGCAACGTTTTGATACTTTTTCTCTCTGGAGACACCTGTAAGATTCAGTACAAGTCACTACTGCTCTAAGAACCAACTGTCCGTGTGGATCCCATGTAATCGAGTAGTTGTCATGCTGATTTAAAAAGGGCTTCTTTGAGGTTGTTTGCTTAAGGAAAGTGTAATCATTTTTCTGTCCCATTCTTTTCTAGGATATTAAACACAACATTGTTTGAACTATATGAATCTCTGGGCAATTTTCCTGCCTTATGGGTCTTCAACGTGCTGCTTGTGGTTCTTCAAATTCTGCACTGTTTTTGGTCTTACCTAATCATAAAGGCAGCTTACAAAGCTATTTCAAAGGGCAAGGTAAGACAGCACCATTCTGTTTCATGTATAGTATTTGAATTTTTCCAGTATCAATACAGGGTCACTGACTTTTTGGTTATGTTTTCTTTCTAATTCATAACACATTACTGAAGACACATGTTTTATGTATACTCTTCTTTCCTTTCATGAAATTTTTTTTCCACTCCTCCTAACAAATGTCAAATAAGTTAATATACTTTTTATAGTAATTTTATATGTATGTGCTGCCACACTTCTTTTTTATAGCATGGTGCACTGAACCAGACTACATTAAGGAAATTGGATTAAAAAAAACCCCAAGCAAACTGCTTCCTTGAGGCTGCCAGTTCTGTTTTTCTTCTTTATAGGAGCTGTTAGCAAAACATTCATGTTCCAGCTGGTGGTGATAGTAATAATAGTACAGATTGAAATTCTGCAGCGTTTGCTAGTGGCAAAGTTACAAATCACAGCCTGGTTTGGGTTTTGGTATTAATGATGTTCTGCAAAGGGCTGTGTACTTTCTTTCTAGGATTCCTACAGCAAGAGCGTTTGGGGTAAAATTGTCTTGCTGCTATTGTTGTATCTGACAGGGAGATATAATTCACACAAATGCTAGCTCCAGTACACTTGCTGTGCAAATACGGCACTCACATTTAGGTGCTAGAAGTAATGCTTACAGATTGTGTAAAGTACAGGGCATTTTGCCCTGAAAGAGTAGCGCGCCTGAGTAGGTGTTTTAGACATGTGACTGCTCCCAAAGTGAACAGGATTGTTCTGCAGAAAACTGCTTTCTATTAATGTACGAAAGAGCTCAGCCTTGTGCTGGAAGGAACCTGGAATCTGCCACTCGCTCCATATTAAAGACAGTGCATTCGTGAACTGTGTTTTGCCTGGAAGCCACACTTCAGTCTTCTCTGCTTTTAGCCATTATTAACCTCAGCTGTCCTGTCTGAATTACACCAGTGACTTCAAAGAGTGCTTCGTACTCTCTCTTACTCTGCTTGTTTATCCTTTCCCTTGTGCTGTGCTGGAAGGCTGGGAAGTGGAACCCCTTGCGTGTAAGTTTCTTTAAATTTACTATGCAAAAGACTTATTCTGCGCAATACTGGTGTTTGTGGGGGTTTTTTTATATGTAATTTCTGCTTGGTATTTTTATCCATTGTTTGTGTCTATATATTTAGGTGAAGGCTATCTTTAAAGGCCATTTTTACTTCTTGCCTATGCATTGCCTAGTACCATTCAAACCTACTTATACCTGTAGTATCTGAATGCTGTTATGTTACAACCATTTTTACACATATGTATCAGCAGGATAAGCAGATGCTCTGTCACCATTCAGGAAGCATAATTGAGAGCGTAAGTCCTCTGCCTTGCAGTTCAAACAATTGCACAGGAGAAAATTTAGATTGTATGAGAGCAGAGTTAGACACTCATGGTAAGACCAGGTTAAAGATGCATGTGCACAAGATATACATGGAGGATTCTTCTTCCAATTTTAACTTGCTTCCTTACTCACAACCCTGCTCTTTCCATTTCTGAGGTAAAATAAGCAGTGTTTTCACAGCACATTACAGATATCTTACAGTAGAGTTTCATGCCTAAATATTAGTTTATTGTTGTATTACTAGTATCCACCTCTGGAATAGCTCAGGTGATAAAGTAATTTATTATCATTAAATTTGTAACTAATCCTGTCATCTATTTCTTACCCTCTGTTATGCTTAGAAGTTTTAAAAACTTATATATATATTTTTCTAGACTCCTTACGTAGAAATTACTCCAGTGGATTCTTTTGGAGATAAACAGAGAACTAAGTACTGCAAGATGTGTTCCATTCCTGTCAGGTTTTAAGTGCAAAGACCCTGGTGTGTTGCTACATTTTAAAAAGAAAGAGCAGATCACATGTTTAACAGAAGTGGCTGCAGTGTAGAATCTTTTTATGATTGTTTGGCTTTGGGGCAGGACGGTAGCAGAACACTGGCAGCAAATGTAATAAATTAAGAGAATTTCAGATGACGCATAATTTTTCGGTCATCTGGTCTGTCCTCACGTCGATCACAGGCACTCAGTAGCCTGTGCTGGGCCCATTCTCTTCTGTCTGACAAAAGGATAATTCTAAGTATATTTCTGTATCCCCAAAAGCTTTAATATAGAAGTCACTTTATGTAAAAGAGACTGAAGTAATCTGTTAATTGCAGCTGTGTAAGTATGGAATCAAATTTCTGACTTCAGCTGAAGTCCAGTTTCATGGGTGTCAGAATTGCAGGCTTGCTAGACTTTCCCTGTTTGGAGGTATATGGGAACTGCGTGTTTCTTTTTTCTCTGTTCCTAAGCAGAATAGTGTCACTCAGGTGTTAGGATATTGCAAGGATGGTAGCACCATTGGGAACCCTAAAGGCAAATGGCCATTTCTGGGCCAAGAGCTGAAGAGCAGAATAATCGTGAGGGCTTTCTGGAGTAGAGGAGGATTACTGTAAGAAAAAAATTACGTGCACCGGCCCTGTTTAATTGTTTTGAGTTCCCTGGGGAAAAGGCTGGCCATGTGTTTTGCCCCCTTTATGTCCATTTGCTATAGTAAAGTCAATTGCAATTACCCGATGTGACAACCTGCACAGCATGGCTACATTTTGACCAAATTAGGAAGCTTAACTGTACAAACTGGCACAGAAGCAGGCATGGAAAACTGTGTCTTTGAAGCTGCGTACAGCTTAGACTTCAGACCTCTTTCTGTTGATGCTGGTTTTTCACTTCATCTGATGCACTCTTACCGGTTTTGAAGACTTTCAAGATCAAACTGGGTAAAGCTCTGGGTAACCTTGCCTGGCTCCATAGCTGACTCTACTTCGAGCAGGAGGCTGGGCATAGACTTCTTGAGGTCTCTTCTAACCTGAGTTACCCTATGATCTTACATGTTGGCAGTGCCATTGTTACCTCCCCAGGAAAACCATCCCATTAAAAACAGGGCAGGCAAGGCCTTTTCTTTGCAGGATTTTCTTTTCTGTTGCCCTTGTTTGCTCTCCTTAACCTGACTGTTGTTGGCTTCCTCATGTTTTGACTTGTTTTGGGTACACCTGACTGAATGGGGTGGAGCAAAGTCAACTCAGGGATTCTGAAGGGGCTCAGTGCTCATCTCTCAAACTTAGTGATCTTCATTTGTGATCTTCAAAGAGCTCCACAGAGGAGGGGAGCAGACTCCCTAACCTACGGAACAGCATTCACCCAGTAATGCGTATAAACTGGCAGGAAGGAAGTCAGCTGGAAACTAGCAGGAGATCCCTAGCAATTAAATTAAGGTCAGTCTGCTTCTGAAACAGCTTTCCAGTGGCATGATGGGGCAGACAGTTGAACTGCTGAAGTACGTTTGTGGCTTCTGTGGTAGGGACTGGAGTGGACTCTGTCCAGTCTCCCCAAGCCCCATTGTCACCACTTGCCTGAGGTCAAAGACTGGAGTTACCTGGTGCAGTGAGTTGTATTTCAGCCAGTACTGCTGTCTCCTACTGCCAGACTGTAGCACTGTTCTCTGGAGCCATGTGGCCTCCAGAGAATGAGTTGGGAGGTGAAGGGCAGGAAGTTGGGGTGAATATTTCGTATTATCATGTCAAAGAGAAGTACCCCAAAGGAAGCACAGGAAATAAAGTTGTAGTAGGAGGACAGAGGGATGGGAGCTAGTTTGAATTTGGAAGCTTAGATGGTTGGCTGCTTTAGCCTGTGCACAACCCTTTGCCTCGAGCACTGTGCCCTCCCTTAAACATACCACCTTCAATGCACCAGTGCAAAGTTCTCACCCTGCCTTTGCATGTGGCATATGTGTGTACAGGCATCTGTGTTTGAAGTGAGTCCAGGCAAGCAAAGGCAGAGAAGTGTGCCAGAGCCGAGATCACCTTCAAAGCTCAGACTGAAAAATGTTTGAATTCTCTGATTCTGGCTTGAACCAAATAGCTCAGTTTTTTCCTTATGATCACCTACCGCTTCCTTCTTTTTCAAATTCTACAGGTAGCAAAGGATGACCGAAGCGACATTGAGTCCAGCTCAGATGAGGAAGAAACAGTACCTCGTTCAAAGACCCCACACAGCACTATTACCACTAATGGGACTGGTGGTGCCAATGGGACAAACGGGTATCTTACTGGTGGCACTTGCTCGGAGGAGCATTAAGTCTTGAGTTCTGTCATGAGACACGAACAAAATGAACTGTTAGCTACTGGAAGTAAATTATAAGTTGTGAATGCAGTTTCTTCGTATATCTCAGCATCAGAAAAAATTAGGAGTATCAAAGCATTCTGATAGCGCACTGCCATATTTCCTGTTTGTGAATGAAGACAACACACCATTCTGTATACGTAGGCATGCTGTATGTGTATGTAACTGACACAATGGGAGCAGTATTTTCACTTGTACTGTCTTTGAAATATTATTTATTTTGTATTCCTTTGGGAACTTCTGGACAAAAGGGAATATCCATTCTCAAAGTTATCTCTTGGGATTCTCAGTGGTGGAGACCATCATGCTCAGATCTCTTCTGTCCATCCTTGTTGCTTTTGCTCAATCTGCTATAAGTAATAGTTGCTCAATTTGTTACTTACAGTAAGATAGAACATATCTTTATAGATGCTAGATCTGCTTCAGATATTTTTGCTGTCTTTGTGTTTTAAAGTGCTGGTTTTGAAATTGCCTATCAAATCACAGTGGCCGTTCCTCCAACATAAAGTTTTAAAACACTGGATTGATATTTTAAATAGTAGGTAATGTGGTCAATTAGCAATTCAGGGGGGAAAAAATGTGGTAATTGTGGGATATTATTTTAGCATAATTTAAAATTCGGTTTGGTGGTTAATTGCATTAGAAGTAGACTTGATTAGTTGTGCAAATACCCAGAAGCATTGATGTCAACAGTTAGGATAAACTCATTCTCACTTTTTTTTTTGCCTTGCAATTTTTCACCTCTATAGATTTTAGTTTTTTGCAGAGATTCCATGTTGAAAGGTGTTTGTTCAAGTGCACCATTGTGGATGTAGACCTCACTCCTGAAACTGTTCTTGCAGGTTCAGATGGATGAGAGCAGGGATGTAATGGAAAAAACAGCAGATGAAAAGTTCATTGCTTCCTCGGACACAGTTTAGACTAAGTACTGTTCTTATAATTATTGCCACTTTCTTGGTAGGGTGTAGAGAGAGAAGGCAGAATGTCATACATTACTAGAAGTAGTTTATTTTAAATGCATGAAAACTTCAGCAAAATTCACTTAACATAATTGACATTAAACTTTGAACACTCAGCAGTAGTTTATCACCTCTAGAAAAAAATTAAGGGTATCTGTAAAATAATTTTGCTCTCTTTTTCATCCAGGATTTACAAACTGTCCCAAAGAAGACAAAGGAACACCCAAAATGAACATATTTTGAAACATTATATACACACTTCTTCCAGTCTCTAGATCAAAGTTTGATGTAGGATGCTAAGGATCATACAACTCTTGCAGGACACTTTTCTGTGATTTGCAACAGCAGTGCCAAAAGTAGGCGAGGTTCTTGGGTAACAGACTCTATGCAACCTACTGTTCAACAGTATTGTGTATGTGCACACGGAACCAATGTGCTTATAGACCAAAGACTTCTATGTATATTAAAAAAAAAATAAAAAAGTAAAAAAAAAAAATAGGAGGAAACAAACCAGGAAAAAAAATTTAATAGTGTGTCTTCTATATACAAAGGGATTGGGGCGCCGTGTTCAACTGGAACTCTAAGCCAGGAGATCTTTCTGATTCCTTCCACCTATGCAAATAGCAAAATATAGATGGCTTGCAATGCCATAAAATATGTTTAAAGGCTCTATTTTATACAGATTCCATTGAAGAAAGTTGTGTTGGCACTTCTTTATTTTGAAAAACTGAGATTTGTCCTATTCTACTGATCACTCTTGAAAACTTCTGAAACCTTTATTATCTATGGGGACCCTTGTGTGTTAGCAAAAAAAGTGCTAAAAGTAAGACCAGAATGGCATGAATGAAAATAGTACCTCCACTTAGTAGACAGGTAAGAAAACTGAAAAATTGTAAGTCATGGAGGAAGAGCTGTCAGTTTTTCTGTCAATAGAGCATCTTTTGAAAAAAACAGGTGAGCTTGTAATTCAGCAGCTGCATAGCTTATATGTCTGTAAGTATATCTGAGGGAGCAAGGGAGTCTTGTTTAAATCTCCTTCTCCCCTAAAAGTTTCTCTGCCTCTAATTTTTCTCATCTGTCTCCTGTGCCTCTGATTCCATGTGGTTGTCTGCAGGGCAGGTTAGCCTGATTGCAATAGAAAGTATCCCATCAACAGTATTTGAAGTGGCAGCTGTTTAATAATTACTGTCAAGATGATACCAAGATTTTAAAACAAAACTATCCTGGGATATATTGAATGAATTGAATGTTATAATTTATGAAATCTGTCCTGCTAAGGTGGTAATTGAGAATACCAGTTTAAACACACCTCTTTCATGGTGTTGATTACTACCTCCACTGGACCATTTCCCTTCTGCAAATACGGTCACAAAAATGGCATTCTGGCAAAATATTTTGTCCTGCATGGGGACAGAGTGTAGCTCTGAGCTATCAACATCCACAGCATAGGTATCATACAATAGTGCTGTAATGTTGTTGATATCAGGACAAAGAGCAGTTCCCAATGACAATCCCTGTGCAGGAGGCAGGAGACCTTTGGTCCCTGTTGGTCCTCCCCAGCTGTGCTCCACAGCATTGATTCAGATGTACAGTCAAGGCTACAACCCTTGAGATGATTTACCACTGCTGGCTACATATGCTTTTAGCATACCCCCACTGTTAAATAATGCAACTTGGATTCATACTCTTCCTTTGAGGTTTAAATTCAGTTGCATCTATGATGCGCTAAAGCATGTACACAGTTACCATGGTTCAGCTGACTCCCAGTGACTTATCTCCTGCAAACCTGGCTTTTTGGAGTCTGTTCTTAGCAGCCTAGAATAAATTCAATACAGATAAGTCTGGAAAATAGATGAGATGAGAGATTCAAATGACACATTTGCAGAAATGGGATAAGAGTAAGGAAGCATTGAGAACTTCACTGAACTTTGCCGAACAATCAGTAAACTTTAAAGCTACAATGTTTTTATGGAAATTTAACATTCACACAATTTTTTCTGTTTTCACTGAGAAGGACCGACCAAGTGTTTTAGTGATTATACTTGGCAGTGTGTTTAGATTCATTGCTTTAAACCAGTGGATGTCAAAACTTTGGCTTCGTCTTCCACTCTGCAGAGAGAATGTCATGCAACTATTTCCTTTTTCATTTGAATTTGTTAGCTTCTTTGCCGAAGAGCTTTGCAAGGTGCTTTTGGAGGCCATAAAGTATTTAGAGGATAATCACACATACTCCAGAAAATTGATTTAAATTATTCATATGGCTCATGATAAATGTGAGATCTTAAAAGGTTCTGTATATTCGTACCTTTTGTAGAATTGTCATTTTAGTCATTTTAGAAATGAGGATTTGTACTCTATAACCTATTTGTCTTCAACTTCTATGGTCCCTTTTTATAGTACAGTACACGACACAGTGGTTGAGATGTTGAAGTAGAAAAATGAGGAAACGATATGTAGAGTTTATTAGTAAATAGTAAGAATTTGTCTTCTCTCCCTAGCCAGCCCAGAATATAGTAAAAGAAGATTCAGGTCTCTCGTTGTTTACTGTTTCCCATATTGACATTTGTACCAAAAGAAAAATGTATAATGGAGGAGTTTTTCGTAAAAAACTAGACACAAACATTGCAGAAAATGACAGAAATATCTGATCAAACAACAAGGGAGGGCGTTGGAGTCTTTTGGATCTTGATGAATGTTAAATAGTGCTAGTTCTAAAATACCAAAGTGTCCCATGCTGTTTCCTTGTTGCCATTTTGTAGGGTTTTCTATGTGTTATTTATTTAATGATTCCAGCAGAATTGGAACAGGTGTCACAGCTTCATATGCTCCTCTCTCAGCCTGTGACCATTCTGTGTGATTGCCAATGCCAAATCCTTTTTCTGAGACCCAAGTACATGCACTAAAGCTTTGCTTACAGTGAAGTGATTCTTGTCTGAAATCTGTATCTCTTTCGAGTAAAAATCACTTTCTGGTTCTGAACGGAACGTGGTGGCGAAAGCCATTACACTGCAGCAAATGTCAGTGATGACCAACATGGGTTGATTTAGACACTGTGTGTGTTTCACGCAGAGTGTTCTAGTAGGAAGCCTAATGCCCATTTCATTCGTCTTCTCATTACTGCAGCCTTCCGTATTCTCAGAGAAATACGGGCTACCATTGGTTTTCTACAGTTAATGCTTTGGTATTTTTTTAATCTCTTTGCTACAACTCATTTTTGTATGTCTCCTATTGTCTACTTCTTGTGACATTTGTGCGAAAGGACCTATCGAATAATTTTTACCCTTCCTGTAGACCCTATTAGGTTGAACTTCAGTGTTCTGCAAACTACAGTTGCCTTTAAACCATAAAGGAAAACCGGTTTGTATTACTTGTTTTGACTGGTTTTGATTTGGAACAGGGACCTAATGGGAACTTCAGTAAGACAACCGTATTTTTTTTTTCCTTTTCTTTTCAAAAAGCACTAGTGGAAGTTTGGAAAAGTGGCATATATGTATAGCCTTTAAATTGTAAAGATTTCTGATTGTAGTTGCGATGAAAACACAGTGTTTGAGTGTGTCTGTACAGAATTCTTGGTCTTTGAAATTGCTTTCAATTAAAAAAATGGCGGAAATACTATGAAATGGTGTTTTAGAGCCATGTCAATGATCACATGTCAGACAAAAGACCAAAATTACTGTCTTACATGACCTAAAATGATCTGTGCAACAGAACACATTTTCTGGCTTCTCTTGAGCTTCAGCTTCTTGCAGTCCCGCGGTTTAACTTTCATACATGAGCTCTCATACCGTACTGTGCATGTTGACTGCCTGTCGCAAGTCAGGGTGAGGCAGATGACACTGTTTCACCTGTGTTTTCATGACAGTCTTGTGCTTGAGCAACTCTTTCAGAAATGCAGCGATGTGTAGAAACTCCACTGTCTCAGACACAGTGATGTGCTAGCTAGAAGTCCTTTCATGTATAGCTGTTGTGTAGAGCTTTGGGAGTTATTTTGTGTTTAACTTGGTTGATTTGGGTTTTTTTTAATATGGAAAATGATTACTCCTCATAAAATCTCTGGAACCAATCAGTATTGTGGGCTATTTCAATTTGGAGACACTTTCATAATAAACATAAGTATTAGGAATGTAGTGTCCATTTTCTTCTTTATTCTGTGAAATGCAAGTGATGTTTTCCTTCGTTTTAGCTCAAAGATTGTTATCCACACTGCAGCCTCCAGCATTTTTAGAGCAGATCCAAGTATGTCTTTGCTGAGATCATCACTGCGGTATTGTATGTTCTTTTTTATGTGAAACTGTTTGTAACAGTAAGTGTTGGAAGGACAAGTTCTCTCTAGACAAATTAAAATACTTCAGTTTTTTTTTAAAAAAAGATATTTTGCTAGGATTTCAAAAGTAAAATTTAGCATGTTAATCATTTCTGAATGTCCAGCTGGACCCACTTTGGAAAAGCTGTCCTTTTTCAGTCTAGGTTGTCAGAGTTTCTTAAAAGTAGATGTTCACTCAGACGTTTCAGGCTAGACTGTCAGTCAGCAAAGCACCACCTACTAACCACTTGCAGAAGTGGGAGAAGAGGCCCACTGTTGTACAGTGGTTTGTCGCGTTAAGGGAGGGGGGTAACGGGAGTCTGATATTCAGCTTGCCTGCCAGAGCCCTTCCAAGGACTTTCACAGAAACAGTTTCGCAACGTTGAAACAACAGGGAATTTATTCAAGGGACAGTT
>Ga0181612_169415_pt1 | contig 17589 bp, 6 predicted proteins | sample HoacroProtozoa21_FD_119630 | JGI IMG/M metagenome (GOLD analysis project Ga0181612, IMG submission 119630) | Hoatzin crop microbial communities from Cojedes, Venezuel. Combined Assembly of Gp0051906, Gp0051904, Gp0051908 | reverse complement strand
TACAAGAAAGCTGGAGAGGGACTTTTTACAAAGGCATGCAGTGATAGGACAAGGGGTGATGGCTTCAGGCTGAAAGAGGGGAGATTTAGATTAGATACAAGAAAGAAATTTTTTACCACGAGGGTGGTGAAACACTGGGACGGGTTGCCCAAAGAAGCAGTGGAGGCCCCGTCCCTGGAAACATTCAAGGCCAGGTTGGACGGGGCTTTGCGCAACCTGATCTGGTGGAAGGTGTCCCTGCCCATGGCAGGGGAGTGGAACTGGACGATCTATAAGGTCCCTTTCAGCCCAAACCATTCCATGATTCATTCTATGATTCTACGAATTTCTGCTAACCGTTTTTCACCTTCAACAGCTAGTTTGCTAAGCAATATGTGCTTCATAATGTTCTTGCATTTTATTTTTCTTCCTTAACTTCTGCAAATACAGAAATTATGCACATTATCAACTTGATGAAATACGTTGCTATAAGAAGGAACAGTTAACTAGGATGGGATTTTATGGATCACTGTGTGCAGCCCTTAACCTCTCCCTGTAATATAAAGAATGACCTGCACCCTAATTAGTCAGCTGTCATCACTGAAAATAAAAATGCTTCCATTAATGTAATTATAATTAACCGGTCTTTGAAAGCCGTTCTTCATGAAGCATATTGCCAGGAGGTAACATATTTACAGCACAAAAGATGCTGCAGAAGAATAGCTGAGTGGGTATTTTTCAAATGAAACTGGGAAAAAAATAAATCATAATTTAAGTTTGATGAAAACTTTGTATTTTCTCCTTCACTCTCTTCTTCTAACCTGTAATGTTTATATATTCGTGTTATTCTGTCTAGGCTTTAAAAAAAAAACCATTAAGAACCCTCCAGATAATCCTAGGCCACACTGCAGCTACCCAAAAAAGCTCCTGCTTGTTGTGCCCTCATTTATAGAAAGACAGATATACAAGCCACTAAAAATAAAAAACAACAAAACCCACACTAAAATGGCTTCAGGGCATTCATTCATCTAACAATAAGCCTGCACACACTTTATTTGAGATGCAAAGTTATTGTGACCGCTCTTTTTCCATCTCACATCAACCTGAACTGGCCAGAATTCAGGCTGCATACAGATTATTCCACATCTCCGACGAAACCTATGCAGATCTGCCTTCATAAACCTACCTTAGGCTCCCCACAGCCAGAATTACTTATGTCCTTTTCCCTGCCTGCCAGACTCTAAACATGGTTAAGATACCAAGGTTTCAGGCCCGACACACTCAAAGAACTGGACAGCCCGTAACACAATCGCCAGCAAGGTACCAGTCTGAGATCACAGAATCACAGAGTAGTAGGGGCTGGGAGGGACCACTGGGGAGCACCCGGTCCAACCCCCCTGCCGAAGCAGGGTCACCTACAGCAGGCTGTACAGGACCGCGTCCAGGCGGGTCTTGAATATCTCCAGAGAAGGAGACTCCACAACCTCCCTGGGCAGCCTGTTCCAGTGCTCCGTCACCCTCAGAGATCCAGTCCTGTTGCCACCTGTTTCAATGGAAACGGGATCGAGCCTTCAGTTTTGCCATTATCTAGAAAGCACATAAATACACACACATAAAACACTCCTTCTGGTATCTCTTTAGTTCTCCGAAAGAGCAAAGTCTGATGTTACAGGCAGGAGATGGGTATTTACAAGAGGGGGGTCCATTTGCTCTTTGGACCCTTCTTTCCACATCTGTAAAACGCAGAGGGCACTTTGAGGTGTTACAAAGTCAGTAGGACTATTTGAAACAAGGGCTACAAAAAGCCAACTGCCAGCAGAAGCGAGGGCAGCTGTTCTTAATGACCAGTCTGAATGACTGCTTTAAAAGCTGCAGTTTCAGAAACCACAGACGGCACAACTGCTTCATCTTACCTCCCATCTTCGCTAAGAGGCTCAGAAAATGAAGAAGATTTTCTTACCAGGAACAATAACCATTTCATAAGCAGGAGAAAAGTTTTCAATAGATTAAAGGATTAAGGAAATACAAGTAAAACATATTAGCTAGGAAAGATTCTTTAAATATCAAATAGAAGGAACAGCATGCTGTAAAAACATCTGCATAGTAATTTCACAGTAAAAACTGCATATTTCTTGCAAAAATATTATAAATTCAGATAGTTTACCTAGCATCTAAATCCTGAGAATACCTTCAGTATTTGTTTTATGATACTCCTCTCTGACTTTTCCTGTCACAGCTGGTCTTCAAATTAATATCTCAAAATAAATAGGCATTGAGCTCCAAGACAGGCTATATATCATGATACAAATTATTACTAAAGCAGCTATAAAGTAGGTTATCTATCCTTTCTCACTAAAATTTTGAATTAATTTTCCAATCTATGAACTGAAGCCTACAGTTTTCATTAGGTTTTAAATAGCGTACTGTAGCTGGAATAGGAGAATTCTAGAGTTCCAGATCAATAACTAACTCTCCCCATATCACTGAAACTTCAGATGCTGATCTTCATTTTTTTCTACAGATTATTCTTTGACAGTAATACACTGAAGAGAACCATGAAAAAGACAAAAAACAGAAAACGTAACGCTCTCGAGACATCATATATGGAATTCTGGTACCCTTTCCTGCGAAAATGTTTGCACTAGCGATATGACTCCATTTACTATTCAAGGCATTCATTTTTCACAGATGACTGCTTTTGACTATGCGTTTTGCAAAGCATCCATAAAAATAAATAAATAAATGTCCTCACAGTCTCCTGAATGGTCCTACAGTCAGCAAATGTCAGTGACTGCTTCACCCAACAGAATTTGCATTCACTTAGGAATGTCTGGGTTTCTTTTTTTCCCCTTCATTTTTAGTACTTTTGCTACCATTTTCAAAGCATGAAAGCATGGCTGCAGATTTTAAAACAAACTGATGTAGGTATAAGAACCTCTTTTAGAAGACATCTTGGGAGCAGAAAGTAGCTTGATCCTGAGGCTGGAGAAGCAATAAATAATTGTAACAGAACACTATCTAAGTGAACACTGATTAAAGAGGATGAGAGGCACTTGTTCACATTTTTTTTAAAGTCTGTTTTTCTTTCTACTTTAAACATACAAGAAAGCTGTTCGCTAAATTCAGGATGATGATGGAGAAATGGTCAGTGAAATTAATTCCACCTGTTCCAGGCAAAAACTTACGAACCCAAAACAAGAAAAACAAATGCTAAAAACAGGGAAAGGGGAAGACAGAAAAACATATAGCTACGTTCTGCAGATGTCACTGCACACAGTGAAAGAAACTACACATTGCAAAATCCCGTCACTGCACAATACTCTTACTGTTAGCCTTCTTACTCAATTCACATTATTTTTTACCCCCTTAGCTCTTGCTACAACACATTCTGCAAGTGGATCTAGATTACACCAAGACAGACGGCAGCTTTCCCAGACAGCCACAACAAAGCCAAGGGAACTGCCCGTGTAGATCACTTTTATCATCCTCCTGATAACAGACGCCAGACACGAGTGGAGATCAATATCAGCAGCTGGTGTTCAAACACATCTTCATGCACTCTTCCAAAAAAAAAAAAAAAAAAAAAAAAGAATTAAAAAAAGATGCATGTATGTATAGTTTATATTTTTCCTCCTGACAGATGTGTTTTATACCTATCATCTCCATGAGCAAAATAAGGGCACTGCTTAGTCTTTGCTCACATATTTACTGTAAAGCTGTACCATCAGATTCAGACAATACACTTGCGTCTAAACTACACAGTTTAGCAACAGTTTAAAAGGCTTCCAAAGGCTCTTAGATATTTGACCTGTAAAGACTTGTCAAAAGGAACAGCTTAGGCTACAGTGCAGAACTCCTTGGATACAACAGAGAGCTACTTCATGTCTTTTGGAACTATGTGACTAGGACTGTGTTAAGCACGCTACACAGATGCTATCATAAAGAGTAACTATAGAACCAGAGATTCTTGTTATGGATCTTCAAATCTATGCTGTTTCTTTCTCCTCTCCATCACACCCATGCCCTTCAAAGGGCAAAAGGCTGCTTTACAAGGCACAATAATCTACTAAACAAAGCAAGTGCCAACAAAGCAAATGGCATTTTCCCCAGAAAAGTTGTATCTTAAGCAGCCCATATCAAATATGTAATAAAATAAGGGTGTTTTTTTTTTAAAACAGGAGGAAAAAAGGATGTGTTAGTACAAGATCTCATCTCAGTGAATGCACACACCCCACAGTATTTCTCAGTCTCCCTCATATCCTTACATAGTTTTAGCTGCAAATGGTATTTTAAGAAAAACGTTCCATACTAGAAGTCTCAAAAAGAAACCAAACATTTATGAAGTTGTAATTACAACAACAGAAAATTTTAAAAGATTTTTCCAAACAATATGCAGCATTTCTTGCATATGCAGCATTCCAAACAGAATATGCAGCAATTCTGCATTTCCTGGATTTGGGTCACGGCTGCAGTATGAATTGACAGATTTATCTTCAAGCTATTAAAGAGTCTGTCAAACCTAAGCATACAGAAAGAAGTCACACTAGTCATTCAAACACTTTTTTCTCCTTTTTGCAACATTAGACAAAAATAAAAATTACTACTACCTTACATGTGTCAATACTGAAGTCAAAGTAAATGCATTACTTTAACCTGGCGAAGACTGACAAAAGTAAATCTGTGTTCAATTCAAAGAAGAACAAAAAAAAGATAAAAACTTTCCTTTTCATCTAAACCGTTACTTGGTTTCCTGATGAAAAGAATATAAATGAGATTAATTACCTCTTAACTCGTTGAAGCAAAGAAAAACTACAAAATTCTGTGCATCACTATTTGTTAGTATGATTAAATCCTTTACTGTATGTAACATTTCTATGTTGATATTTACTCCAAATAATAAAATGCAGCTGTCCACAGCCACCACCAAGAACATCAAGCCTTATCAGTCCACTGCAAAATACACAGTACTTTTACTAAGACCATGTCTTTGCAGGCTTAATTTGCGTAGCAAATAGTCTATGGTGTGGCTTTCTCTCTCTGCCATAAAATCAAAGTTTTGAAAACAAGTTTTGGAATACTTTGTAATAGGCTAATCTAACACTAAAGAAGTATCTATTCCCACAAATATAGCTTACCTATTGATGAAAAAACTGTTATAAAGAGACACACACGCTAGGGAAGAAAGAATTTAGCGCTTCCAAAGTAACTGAAGGAAATAAGCCTGAGGGTCGCACAGACGAGAAGGGATCCACCCTCCTTTGGAAGGAAGCGGACCTGGGTCTGCTGGCTTGCTGCAGTTGTGTTCCCATGGGAGACACCGTTAACTGTTCACTCGCAGACTTCTGCCTCCTGCTCCCTTTGTACGTTCACTCAGAAAATCCAGTCTTTTAAAACATATTTTAACCAACGTATTTAAAAAAATCCGAGCTTAGTGCTTGAATATGACAATCATGTTAACCGTGACTACTTAAGGCTAATGCTGGAGCTGTACTTAAGATACATGTTCTGGTTCAGTGGCTGGTTGGGGCGATCTTCATGGTTATCGCTGTTTTGTCTGCATTCTTACGAATGGATTTATTTAGTAGTGTGCTGTAACTAGTGCGTCACACTTGCTTCATATCAGTCCTATTTCCCATAAAGCAGATACATACTTTGGTTGCTAACGAAGAGCTCTCCTGTTCCCCCACCAATGAAAATATGGGGGAAACAGCTGGGCATCCTTGTGACACTGCTTGCAGGTAACCCATGCCCAGAGGCAGGCAGCAGCAGTGTGAAACAAACCTCTTTATTCAGCTTGACTTCAGACAACCAAGCTATCCAAATGAAGGCCATCTTACCCACCTATTGCAAGAGCAAAGACAGAGGAACTGTACATCTCCTAGTGACTCAGTCCCAATTTTGGCAGACAGAAGACTGTAGTACATTAACTCTTTTCCACGCTTTCTCTGTTGCTGCAGAGAATTCAAAATCATGCCAAGTTTCAGCCAACAACTGCCCACAGTCCGGACAAAAGAGGACTGAACTGCGTCACTACCCAATATTACAGTCAGCCATTTTAATCCACTATTTTAACTACTAGTTGTACTACACCAGTGCTAAAGGAACAGAAAAAGAAGTGCCAGCATCCTTCACTTGCAGCAGATTTGTCCTTGAACTTCATCTGTTTGGTTTCACTGGATAACATGCAGGTTACCTGGCCTTGCTATATCATCTTGTAGGACCACTGAATACACAGCATTAAACAAAAACACAAACTGAGAGTTAGTTCTCCAAAATGGACATTCCACTTCACGCATCAAAAACAAAATCCCCACACCCAAGAGCTTTATGGTGAGTTTCACATAAATATTATTTCTTTCAGTTTGTTTTAATGCATGAGGAATAAATAAATATTGAAATGTCACTAAAAGTGTCTCATTAGCCTTTGCTCTAGAAAGTAGTACTTTCCTACCACACAGTTAAAGTAAAAGCTACAGACATTTTTGTCACTGCTTCCAGCACAGAAAATAGTATGGCGGGGGGATGAAATGGGAGGAAATAAAAAGCAAATTCAACAGTTTTCAGTTTGTACCTAATCTTTTCAAGGCGAACTATAAACCAAATTTTTCCTCTCCTGTTCCCAAAGACCAACCCCAATGCCCTTCAAACATTCTTACTGTAACTGGGGAGGAAAAAAAAAAAAGGAAGCTAAAAGCTTGTCTAGGTTTTACAACCAGATATAAAGTAATATGAAATATAACTGCTCTGAAGTGTGCAGGACACGCAGGGTCTGTAGAACAGCCTGGACACAAAGTATGGCTGCAGCACAGCATCACTGATATGAACAGAGAGCTGCAGCTGACAAGCGTCACCTCCAAAAAGCAAGTTTGGGGGAGGGCAGGGAAGGAGGGCTGTGTCATCACAAAATAAAACTCCTTATATAATGCTGTGAAAAATTCTACTACAAAAAAAAAATAAAAGAGAATGAAAAAGCTTTATATTGAATGAAACAGAACTTGTTCTGGTGAGAGACTTATTTCCCTACGCCTCTCAAAATTCTGGGAAGTCTGCCTCCTGCTCAAAAGAGCTCCCAGTGAGCCTTTCAGCACTCTACCATGGAACCAGGCAGGTTTTCAAAGAGCTTTTCAAGGGTAAAACAGAAAGACTGCATTCAAGAATCCTCTCCTATGACAAACCAAAGTACTTTATTAAAACAAAGTGCCCTTTTATATTAGTGATCTGTTAGATTAATGACTGCACTGGCCAAAAGCACTGGAGGTTCTGCAGCGTGTTGGTATGTCTTCCATTCCAGAGAATAATTACGTTGCAGAAAATAAAACAGGGGGAAAAAGAGCGAGGGGAAAAAAAAAAAAAAAAAGAAGAAAAAAAGAAAAAGAAACAACACACCAGCTTCCCAAACCAGCCTGGAAGTCCTGAACAGCCTTTTGCTCGCTTCAGAAATTTTGAGCAGGATAGGTACAGGCATACCAATAGCCTTGAAAAAATTCCAGTGTTATCTTGTCACTCTCCCACATAATTTTAAGAATTAAAATCTCTTAATTACAATAAGACATTCAATGACCCTATAATCAGCTGATTGATAGCCTGTCACCTAAGTGCAGCTATTTTGTTTACACAAACATCTGCAACCATCCTTTAAACACTGAAAGGACAGATCGGATAGTTTAAGCAAAGAAAAGATCTTAAAAATTTAAACAAACACAGAGCCAGTCATCATGCTGGGATTACTTGCACAACTCCACTTACGGCAACAACCCCAAATATTTTCCATCCATGCCACAAATCAAAGAAGTTGTTTCCTATCAAAAATCGGGTAAAGCATATCAGAGTAGCTGTTCTTGAAACACAGTCAGTTTATCTTAAAATAACGACACGGCCTGTAAATCAGGAGGTTTGTTTCTTGAATATGAACATAAATAATGTAACATAACATAAAATGAGGCTGCAGCTCACTGATTTTTCTTATCTGTGATAAAGTTACACTAACGAGCAGCAATAGCTTCAGTTTCCCAGCACAGTGGTACATATTATTCAATCACTTGTACAGAAAGGGAGAACAGCATGACTCACACCAGGCAAGGAAAGCCCTCCAAATACCTCACTTAACACTACTGTTGGAAAAGTTCTTCTTCAACCCATTGCTAATCCTTCATCTGACTCAGCTGTTGTTTTGTGAATTCTCTAATTCAATAGGAAATTCTACCACCACCAGGGAGCTTCACACTGCAGCCTCTGGAAAGACCTCCCTGCGGTAACTAGAACGCTGTTCTGCGTCTACACCGTGCCTCACGCAAAGAGGGGGGTGCCTGCCCAAACATCTCCATTTATAGCTCTCGCTTCTCATTTGTATTTTAGCTGGGAGTCTCTGCATCCTTCCCCCTTTGGAATGCACTTGAACACCACCCTCAGCCTCTCCCAGGATGAATAGGATCCCAGAAGTATGAATTGCTTACACAGCGGTGGCTGCTTGATACTCACTCCAGAGAACAAGGTTACAGTGTTCCTTCGCTACTTACTCTTTCTGCTGCAGGAGTACCAAAGACCCTCAATAAAGGAATTATTGTGCAATGTTCTATATAGAGGAGTACAGAGACAGGCCCAAAGGCTAAGATTTAAATAAAAAAACCCTGTAATGGGAGAATGTTATCGTGCCAAAGGCATGTACTTCTGTGTACGCCAATTAGTTGGAATAATTCAGTGGTCCTTACTGGACATCAATCAAAACAGTGAGAGGCAGACAAATTTAGAAAGATGACTCTCCCCCTCTACATATACACACATAAACAAAAGAACTGTTACATATTTTATGTAAGTATATAATTTATAATATAAATAGAAAATTATTACATAAAAATATATAATACAAATGTAACATGCAATGAATGTTTAAATACATATGTAAGTTATTACTATAAACATATTTATATAATCTTTGCTATTTCGGACACACAGTTAGCACGTCACAAAGTAAATAATTTGTAAATAATCCAACCTTAATTTTCATTGCGAATGTGACAGAAGAAATGTGAAGTGTGAGTGGCTGAAAAGGACACATTCAGGGAGCAGTAAGTGTGTGTACAGAAAGACTGGTCCCCCAGTAACATCCACGATGGCAACTTTCCTGCAACAATTCTCCTGTCAGTTCAAAACTAACAATATTTTCCTGCCAGTGCCAACACTGTGGTTTACAAACAGAAACTACATTGGTTTAAACGTAGGTGTCATGTTGCACTAACCTATTTAGAGAAGCCCCATCAGTCTGACCATCAATTTAAACCCACAGGGAGAAAGCCCAGCTGAACGAAGATAGCTTTCAAGTTCCCTCTATGGCAAAAAAAATTAAAAAATAAAAACAAAATAACAAACACACACAACTTTATTTAAAACTTTTAATAAATGTATTTGAAATATATGCAAAGGGTTTTAAAACACTTAGCTTTACTACACATTATTAACTAATTTACATGAAACAGGAAATACCAAGCAATACCTGTTTGTTGATAAAGCCTTACAGAAAATGAGACTATTAAACTTCAATATATCACCTGGAAGCACAGTTTCTGAAGGTGATAAATACACTTTTGGTAGCTGCAACCTCCTGCAAAGCTGAAGAAAAAGCGACGTCACTTCAGTCTATGGAGATTGAAGATTTATTTTGTTCCATTGAAAAAGTGACAGAACCAAACTTAAAAACATTTGTCTTCTTCAATCTAAAAGTGAAGTGCAAGGAAAATCACAACTTACCTGTCCTAAATATCCTAACATGATCAAAAATAAAGGAAAGACTACAAAAAAAAAAAATCTAAAAAGTCGGTTTAAATAAAAACAGATTTCGAAAAGCTTTCATTTGTGTTCTGACGTATTTAAACAGCTGTACTATTAGAAACAAAAAAGTCTGAGAAGTTGCATCCTTATATCAGTTGAATAAATAAGAAATCCAACATCGTAGAATGTGAATATTAAGCAAACAAGTAAGTTTCTACTAACATGCCTATATTTCCTCAATGCAATGCATCAGTTCTGAGCATGTCAAGTATTTGGGTTTGTATGTTACTGCGACTAATGCACCCTCTGTATTAAAAGGAGCGCTTTAATTACAGCATTGGTGAGAAACTGGGTCACCTAGGATCTGATCAGCCCTCAGGAGATGCCTCTCCTCACTTAGTATAGAGGCAGCCTAAGATTACTACATTCCTAAACAACTTAAACCATAATTCCAAACACACTTCAAGCCAGGGAAAAACAGCATTACCACTGGAAAGGACAGTCTCACCCACTGAACTCCTGTGCTTCTCTCCCTGCATTACAGCACTACAACCATTTACGCAGCTATGCAGTAAACAGCTTCAGGAGCCCACCCAACTCAGAGCAACCTCATGAATGCTCCTGCGACAAGGAAGCATGCAGGAATTCAGACAGGGAAGGGACACCACCCCCTCTATTGCAAGGACAACATTTTAAGAGGGTTATGAAATTTTAAAGACCCTCAGTTCAGCCTTGGCTCCTACAGGCCAGACCTTTCCAACAAAACTCAACTTCATTCAAAGCTCTTCTGCAAGTCCATACAAGTTTCTGTAACTCATTAACTCTGACCTCTGAATCTGCATTTTAAGTCAGAAAACCATCTCCAGCACACTTGCCAATAGCCTCAGCCAGAGTACCGGCTGCACCGTGCTGAGGGGACAGCCAGCAGATACAGCACTGACTAGCAGTATCTGAAGAAAAGAGAAGTGAAAAGTTAAGCCAACACAGAACGAGTAGCAGTGAAGCAAGCTGAAGAACAGCAAGCGCTCTCCTGACTGCTAGTTTCAGGAGCCAAATGACTTTGTGTATATGTATTTTTCATGCTGCATCCTCCCACTACAAAAAAAAGTCACTACATGACTAGTTCTGACCCAAGCGCTCAAGTGTCACTACAGTTACGCACAGTGACAAATTCCTCTGAGAGTTTCAAGAAAAAAATAGAGCAAACATAAGATAAATATTAATATTATCAATGAAATCATTGTTATGGGGTTGTTAATATACAGCAGCTTACTATTTTAAGTATCTTGGTGGTTTCATTCTTTTCCAGATAGTTGAATTGCAGGGGGAGTTATTATTATTTAACTCTTGAAATATTTGAAACGTATCCCAAGCCTTCAAATTAGCCTTTTTCAAATCTGCATTATGGCTCTTTATCCCTTATGTCCTACAATTCTTTATCATTGAGATACTCAGGTTTTTTATAAAGAATTACTATTCCAAATTTCAGTAAAGATGACCTAGGAGACAACAGCTTCTTCTAGATTTCTCAAGTCACAGTATTTATAAACATTAGAACACAATTGTGCTGTGAAATCAGAAGAACAATTATTAAAGAAAACACTTCATACACTGTAACTTCAAGCTTGTATTTTATGAATGGGTTTTCAGGGTTCATGGTTCAAAAACAAAACAAAAACTTAGCATGTAACATAATAATCCGACATCCTTTAGCTATTCATTATTATACTTCATTACAAAGGTATTTTAGCTTACTTCTAAGCTTTCCTTCCGCAGCATGCAGTTTTATGTATGAATCAGAGCTTTTTCCTTTCTTTCAGTCTCAGTTCACTGAAAAGAACTGATGACTACAAAGCCTCCTAAACTCCATCAAATCAGCTTTATAATTATTTGCAACACTCTACCCCAAAATACACAAATTGCACAGCCACCTTACACTTTGTGTAAGCCACCAAAAACTTGTCCATTTCCCAGCATTAATCTGACGAACAGTTTGACTTGGTCCTCAGTTCACTACGAATTCATTCTGTCGTACAAGGAGGGGAGACTGGAGGCAAGGGGGAAAAAAATCAAGCCAGCCGTAACCAAACAGACTTTTCTTGGTGTAGGAAGCTTTACAGAAGCCCAGAACACACCTTCCTCCGTTGCAAGGATCGGAATAATAACACATACTTCCTAAAGCGTTCTATCTTTATCTATTAAGGCTGACCTTAACATTAGTTTTAATTCCCAAGTTTATTGCTCATGAATACAGAAACTGACAGCCAGAACTATTTCTTTACACACACTACATGAACTCAAAAATAAAAGGAAAAAAAATTATTTTTTTTTTTTAGTAATTGCAAAATCCTAAGGCTCCTCTGTGAGCACAAACTAGAAAGCCAGCTGTAATGAGAGGTCAGGATAAATAACCAACCATCACACGGCAGCAGCCTTTAATCACACCCTTGTGGTCTTGATTTCAACTGCTGAAGCAAAAAGTTTCCCACCTCATTACCAGGCCACACTGACCATTTTCAAAATGTAAGATTACAGTGCATAGCATCTCTCCAAACACACAAAATGCACTCCTACCCTCAGTCAATCACGAAGAAAACCCGAAGAGATGATACTGAAGCACAAAGAATAGCAGTTTAACTTTCAGCTGCAGGCAATGTTAAGTTAGAGCATGGGAAACACAAGTAAAAGCAGAAAGACAAAGCCAGGAAAGAATTATTCTGTACAATTTACTATGACAGCAGAATAATAATAAAAAATGTTGGCACTACATCCTATACATTTAAAGAGAAAAAAAAAAAATGAGAGATGTTAGCAGCTTGCTACACTATATGTACTAACATTTAGTTTGATTGTTTGCAAACAGAGTTCATCGCAGCAGCTCAAATAAGCTCACTGCACTGACCTTTCTTCAAAGGGGAAAGCACAGGAAAACTCCCAGAGATGCAAAGCGCAGTTTATAATCATAAGAATTTATCATGACACTACACATCTTCTGGCAGCTAAATGTCAACAACTGGAGAAAACATAGAAAATTAAACCAATTCTTTCTGTGGTATGGCATTCTAGGCAGGCTACACGCAGCCAAGATTTCCCTGACAAGTTATCTTCGAATACAAAATAAATCTAAAGCAATCTAACATAGCTACACTGTATACTCTTACCCACCCTTTAAGCATGTGACCTCAGTGTCCTATGGGGCACACAACGTTAAAGTACAATTTGAAAATACAGATTTGTCCTACCCCTGTTTATGAAAACAGACATTTATAAAGGCATTCCTCAGAAATAAGAGCCTTACTAGAGACTGCCTCAGTTTTAACACGTTTTCAGACTGTGTTGCCCAACAACTGCCATGAATGGCGGACTTTACAATTCTGTTAATACTTTTCCCCGATACTGGAGAAGGTCCAGTACAAAAGGATCTGAAGCACTTACCTAAACACCTGATAACTATTAAAAGCTACACAACAGCAGCAGTTCCCCTATTTGCTTTCCAAAGAAATTTTAACTGATCATTTGCTTAAAAATAAGCTTGTGTGTGCTTCTTAAGTACCAGGATAGTACAGATTTACTTCCACAAGCTGTTTCAAAAACATGATCTCCTCTATGTAACAAACTGCTAAAACAACAAAAACAACACAAGGCAAAAAGGGCTTTTTAAGCTAGTGAATAAGATTGTCAGAAAATCAAATAAATATGAACTGCCTGTGAATAAAGTTAGGACAGATACAGAAAAAGGATTTAATAATGTCAGGACTGAGATTCTAGAACAGCCCTTCACAACAGCAGTGGAAATACATATTGCATCAAGAGTATCAGAAGAAAATAACACGTAGGATTCTGTAACATAGCCTGCATGTAACAGCATTCTAAATTTTTGAACAAAGAAGTTACTAGCCTTCTTAAGTCTGACGCTGCCACATTTCAGGTGATCATTCTACATAAGGCTTTCAGCTTGAATGACGCTAGGCGATGCACAAGTTTGGAACACTTGAGACTCCCATCACTTTTAACAAATCTAGCTATTCTAGGTGCCCACGGATTTCGTGAATAAGCTTACAAATACAGAAGTCTGCAAATAAATGCATCTTCGTAAGATGATAAATACCTTATAGACTGAGGTGTTCAGTAGAGAGGAGCCTAAAACTACATAGACCATGCTTATAGTTGAAGTTTCTCTGAAGTAAACCATAAACTAAGAAATCCAACACCAGCTGAACATAAACATCTAGTCTCCTCTAAACTGTATTTTCAAAAAAAGCAGCATTTTCTTTCGTGCCCTTGAAGCTGATCACTTAGCATGGACTTAAGCACCACAGGAATGCAGTGCCTGGCAAAGAAGAGACTGTATTTTGAATAAAGTTATTATTAACCACCAGAAAAAGCACTGCCAAAGCGTTATCTCATTTGAATAAGGGTCTTAATTCTTGATAATATAAAGGTAAACTCTCCAGTCTGGATTCATGTCAAAATCCCACCAAAACCAATGGTGTTTTGCTCAAGTCACGACAGTATTTGTTGCACTCAAGCCAACAACATCACAGCAGCACCTCGGTGAGTCATGCTTAACACAGCAACTATGATTCAAAAAGTAAAAAGATTTACAGATATTTGTTATGTTTAAGACTATACATTAGGCAATGACAGCATATGAGATGCTCTATAAAACAAATTAAGATCAATATAGCAGCGTTTGACAAATCAGGATATTCACGTACTTGAATAACTGCCTGTAAAGTTGTCATCTATGCAATACAGCAAATACTTTAAACGTCAGAAACTAAACAAGAGTGAACAGCAGTATGAAAGAGAAAACAGATGTAATTCCATATAAATACTAAAAATAGTTCTGTCTACACTAGGCATGAACCCTTAAGTTCAGCAATTCTTTCAGTCCTTTTTTTGGTATAGTTTTCCCTTTGCTGCATTTAGCAAGCATTTCCCTCTTCATTCTTTTTCTCTTCCAGACGTCAAGAACAGTCATTTTTCATTCAGTTTGACAAGAAATTTAACCAACAATTTTCCTTACTCACTTCCTTCCAGAAAATCAAATGGTCTTATTTTACTAACATAGGATATAATTATCCTATGAACTAGATGCTCATCCTTCAACAGATTCAGTACAGTCATGTTGAAACTAAGCTACATTATAAATACAGTTCCTGTGCATATGAAGTTGTATCCTTACTGCTACATGATGTAAGGCTAGGTAATATTGCTGCCAGGAATTATATTAAGAAGGTTCACACCCACAAAACTTATGAAAGACCCTTAAATACTCGAAACAGTTGACGAGAAAGAGATTATCTTAACCATCAGATAAGGGTAAAACAAAACTTCTGGTGTCTTTCATCTGTTTTTTCACCAAAACTGATCTTAAGTCACAGTTCTCTGCAGCTCAGTTCTTTTCAATGCTTGCCAAAATTCCTTTGGAATCAGACCTCTATACTGGAATTTGAGTAATATATTTATTTTTTTCCCATAAAATGGAGTCCATTCATTTTATGTTGGATTTTCACCAGCTATTTGAACTTACTGGCCAGTCACATATTTTGGAGTTCTTAGCAAACCCAAGACTTCCTCCCCTCAGAGTTACACATTTTATTTATACCGAAAAAACAAACACCGGTTCGTTACAGAACTCACCTTCTTGAAAGTAATACCAGACTACCAAAACAGAAGTCTTACAGAGCACACATTGATCAAAAATGTGCGGGTTAAGAACAGTATCTGCCAAATCTCAGCTTTATTTGGTTATTTTGAAAGGACCAAAGAGACAAAACTCAGTACGAACATTTTTGAGGAAGAATCACCTTCCAAAACCCACTACAGAAGTATGTTTCTTCCAAACTGCGAACTAAGGGTTTCATTTCTCTTAAATAAAGAAATCTACTCACTCATGACTGGAAAGTTCTTTGCATATAATCCAAGACAGGTCTTGAAGCAAGGTATCTTGTTGGAGAAGGTTTCTCAGGGGTATACATGTCCTGATGATGGTAGGAAAACAAAGAGACAAATCATTTTTTCAACTTCAAATAACTAGAGTAAACGTTTATATATAAATTGTCTTTCCTACTATCTTCTCACCTTCCTTGTCAAAAAAAAGAAACATAAAGATGTGTTTGTTATGACTGAGGAACTTCACTGCTTACAGGTATATTTTGAAATTTATCAATTCAAAACCCGGGCTTTCTTCTAACATTCATATTACTAACTTATGTGCACGTACTGGTTCCTACAATATAACTGCTCCCAAAAGATAACAAACATTCTTAAGAAGTAACAGTACAAGACTACAATATGGATATAGTAACTGAAAATACCATCATAACAGGATTCTCCTTTAGCAACCTCAGCTAGCAAGAAGATGCAATATAAAAACACTCTTTAAAACATAAGAGCTACAAATCAGCTTACTAAGTAAGCATGGCTCGGCATTAGCATACAACACTTCCTTCTCAGACACAAAACCCGAAAAAGTTACTATTTCTAGCAACTGTAAACCATCAGATCAGCCAATTCATAACTGAAATGAAAAAAAAAGATATCCAAGTAGGGCAGATATGGATTCACTAACAATACGCCTGGCTCTCCCCGAAGTGAAATAGAGAGGACTTAATCTCCAACAATGACAGCACAGCAAGTACATTTTGGAAAATTTATTACATAATCTCCATCCTGCTGCTAACAGTAAGTTTAACCATTCTATCAGATTTGTGTAAACGAAAGTAACTTCACCTCACAGCTGAGATAAAAAGAAAAAAACAAACATATCTATTAAGTTATAAAGAGTTTTCCTCTAACATCTGCACAGAGTTTCTGTAAATTCAGGACTATTATGTGATTTATTCCCTCTTTTCAGAGCCAACTAGAATGTGCTGAACCTGACCACCTGTGTTAATCCAGACAGATGAAATCTGAGTCAGCACAAGATATTAAGTCTCAGCACACCTGACCCCTTAATGTGTAAAAAAAAAATAAATAAAAGACAAATAGACAAAAGAGGAGATGTACTTTTTCCTAAAGTATGAGTTCGCATAACATTTACAGATTTACAGCACACACCAAAGACGTAGAGGAACTAGCACAGGAGTGGATTCATATCGCAAGAAGGCTCCTACAACAATTGCTAAAACCAGTTTTGTTAAAAAGAATAAAAAAGGAAGTCTTTAGTAATGCTGCAGACTGAAAATTACAACCAACTCTTTTTGCATTGGAAAGTAACACAGGGAAGAGGCTTAACAGGGGACAAAAATGGTATCTTCATGCTGAAGAAATATGTATGCAAACATTATAAAAAAACCCACAGACAAACATAAAGCCATCAGAGGGTGCAGTCACTGAAGAAGAACAGTTTGAACTGCAGGTCCTGTCAATTTTCTATGAATGGCTGCTAAATTGAACATTTAAGCACACACAGCCTAATCAAAAATAAAGTGTCTGGTTAAAACATATCATTAGAAGAGCAGTCTCCTCAGCTTCTTTTTGATTACTGATGTCAAAATTAGCAAATATAACTTCCATGACACTTGCTCATTTACTGGACTAATTACAGTTATTATGTTAAGAACATCAAATGAGTCATACAGAGGGCCCTCAACCCAGGTCCAAAGCACTTTTGACCAGAGTTTCGGTTCCGGCTGCCGCCGGCAACAAAAGCGCCACGCGGCCGCCCCTCCCCCCGCCGGCGTGCGGAGGAGAATGAAAAGAAACAGGCAGAAACCGGTGTGTCGGGATAAGGGCAGTTTAACAGAACAGCAAACAGAGGGAAACAGGAACAACAACTGTACAAATAAGGAGAAAACACGACACAGACTCACACAACGGATCCTCTCTCTCGGACAG
>Ga0181612_121549_pt1 | contig 17594 bp, 9 predicted proteins | sample HoacroProtozoa21_FD_119630 | JGI IMG/M metagenome (GOLD analysis project Ga0181612, IMG submission 119630) | Hoatzin crop microbial communities from Cojedes, Venezuel. Combined Assembly of Gp0051906, Gp0051904, Gp0051908 | reverse complement strand
TAAAAAGAGGCTCAGGGGAGGCCTCATTGCTCTCTACAACTACCTGAAAGGAGGTTGTAGCGAGCTGGGGGTTGGTCTATTTCCTGAGTAACAAGCAATAGGACAAGAGGAAACAGCTTCTGGTTGCACCAGGGGAAGTTTAGATTGGATATTAGGAAAAACTTCTTCATCAAAAGGGTTATCAAGCATTTGAACAAGCTGCCCAGGGAAGTGGTTGAGTCACAATCCGTTTAGGTGTTTAAAAGACGTGTAGATGTGGTGCTTAGGGCCATGGTTTAGTGGTGGGCTTGGCAGTGTTAGATTTACAGTTGGACTCGATGATCTTAAAGGTCTTTTCCAGCCTAAATAATTCTATGATTCTATGATTTTACTAAGGAGTATTTTTTCACAGAGGGAGAAAACTTCTCTTAGATGTAAAATCTTCCATATCTCAACCTCCAGGTGTAGACAGCATCCTCTGCAGTGCACTTTGTAATAAAATAATTGGTGCCATGGGGCAAGTACAGCCACCAGGAAATACTGGTGGCCTGGAGAGCATCAGGGCATTGCACACCACCTGAAGAGGGCTGGGGCCAGAGCTATCCTGGGGAGGGGTGGCCGTCCAGGGCTGCAGGGGACCACAGGAAAACTCTGAAGGTCTGTAGGTAGAGCTGCACACATAGAGAGTGATGGAGTGAGAATGACTGGTGTGGTGGGGAGAAAGGCTGTCATTAAGCATGACGAACGGTCACTGTCATGTAAGCTGGGTGCATGTATTGAGATTCCTTCCTCCTGTTTGTACTCCTTCCTGCCTCCACCCTGATTTCCTTCATTCCTTCCCTCCTCCTAGAGAGGAGAGGAGGAAGGAGTGGAGGAAGTAGTTGGGGAGGGTCAGTCAGTTCACACAGGGTTGAGATTCAGCATCTCAATGCAGTCAGTACGTTTTTTTCAGCTGAAGTTTGGAGAGCTTTTCTTCCCTGAGCCATGCACAGAGATTCATTGTGGTGATTCTGTTTCCATTTCTGTGTTATGCCCAGACTTGTGGACTTCCTTATACAAAGCTTTTTGTGTTTATTCTCATTTTACTTTAAGCACTACCAAGCACTATTTTATTCTTTCTCTGATTCATCCCTGCCTTTCCAGGCCTACTGATTTTGAAAATGACTGCATGCTGCTGAGCTCCAGCCATACATCAGATATGTTTCTCCCTGATCATGACGTACAAGCCTGTGACTTGCCCAGGGTTGCCAAGAAGCTAATTGTATCAAGTCATCATTTCCTTCTGGTGTACAGTTCTCATCAGCACATCTTGGCATTTTTATGAACTTCCTAAAAACCCGAGACAAAGAAACCTGAACCTGTTCATGGAATAGTGGGATTAAACCCAATCCCCGGTAAATAACAAAAAAATTGTAATCAGCCTCTTCAAATACCTCAAGAGTCATGAGGGAAAGGACATACAGTATGGATTGGTTAAAAAAGAGAAAGAATTTTGCTTCCAGTCACATTTGGAAGGCATTTTGAAACTGCCATGAATGGTATTAATGGGTCTCATGGTCATCTTCAAAACTAACAATGCAGTTTGCTGCACTGGTGAAAAAATAGTGATTAAGACATTGTAAAAAGAGTTAGTCCCTTGTATGGGTATTAGGCTAGGAATGAAAAAGAGAGGGATTTGCAAAATGGATTTTTTTTGATAAACCAGGCTCTCTGAATGAACATCATCCAGATTGGCAGCTATGTGTCTCAGTTTATTTAAAGTTAGATTGGTTGCCAGTGGGTTCTTATGGCACTTTATCACTTTGAGTTTAATTTAGTGGTCCAGATCCTGTGGGACATTTTAGCTCTAGTGACAGAAAGGTCTAGGATACAGTGTCATCCAAGCCAGTTGTGAATTTTCTGCAATGTACCCAACAGCACTGACTAGGCAAGAAGTTGTGGTTTGGGAGTACCAACAATAAATCTGCACAGACATTTTCTGTCAGAATGGTTTTTCCGACAAGATAGTGCTTCATCAGAATGCCAGTATGGGTGAAATCCGGCAGGTGAGCCATGTATAAACACCCACACTTTCTTACCCAGATATGTCTTCCTGGGTTAGCTGGTGCTGAAACACACCCATAGGAGATGAAACTCAGGTTAGTGTCTCTGCTAAGTTTAAAGTAAAACTTGGTCTCCCAGGTTTCAAGAAAGTGTTCAGATCTGAAGACTATTTGTGTTCAGTATTGTTGCCTGAGTTTGTTTTAAGATTTTGTTTTAGTTCCAGTGCTGAATGTGGAAAGAATTTGAAACCTCGATATTTTTGTGGGAGTATGACAGAGTGGTCCCACAGAGGTACATGCAACCTGCCAGTTGAAGAGCCAGTACAGATTTGAGCAGTCCTTCTCTTCTCCTGTGCCACCTGGAACCTGAGGAGAGCACAGGATCTCTGCCAATGCTATTGTTAATGCTCTTGAAGAGGCATACAGTTTGTAACTATGTTTTATATTGTACAAGACTGGAAGAAGTTGTAAACACTACTGAGGGAAAGAAAACGACTGAAAAAGAAAAAAGACGAAAACGTGATGGTATCATCATTCAATTTGACAGGGGAACAGCAGTTTCATTTTGTGCAATGTACCTAGAATGGTTTTCAACTCCTGGTTCAGGAAGGTGACAGTTCAGTTCTACATATGGAATATTGAGGCATGGGACCATTTGACAAGGCTGCTTTATTTATTGGTGTATTTTCACAAGCTTGTCAGTGAACTCCCAAGCTGTGAGTGGGGAGGTGTTGCAGAAGAGTGAACTTTAGACATAAAAACCTGCGCAATGTTGCTGAGCAGCACACAGAACCCTATCTTCAGGTTTCAGCACCTGAGAAATTTGTGAACATTCTGATGCAGCATCAGTGGGGTTTTTAATCAATTTTTAAAGTGATTTATGAAACGGGAGAGACGTTAGATGGTATGGGCTTGATCTTCCACTAGTAATGCGTAGAAGTGGAACTATTACAATTAATGAGTCACATAGATTTACCACTAATGTCCATTCTGATCTTCATTTCCTTACCAAAATTCCTATCATTTAGCTGAAATGAGTTTTGCCCTTACTCTATTTCAGGTAGGACCTGGATGACTCATAGGCTATGTAGTGATTCTATGCATGACTTGATTTCGCCGCCAGCAGAAAATCGAGTGTAAGATATAGATGACCTAAACAGCAGCAGTTGGAAACACTGTTCTGTAAGGTTGAAGTTGGGTTCTTAGTCTCCAGGTTGGCAGAGGTGCAAATTATCATATGCACAAGATGGCGAGGGAAGGAACTAAGTGGCTCCTGTGAGAAATAGATGGTCGATCATGCCAAAGTGTACTTCTTTAAGACCCTTTATTCAGTTTCATCTCTGCTGTTTTCTCTATCTTCGCTCCAAAATATCTACAATAGAATCTATGAAGAAGTCGACAGCTTTTCTTTTTGGTTTTTTTTTTTTTTCATTTTTTTGTATTTTTGTCACATCAATCATGAATCTCAGGAATCTAACTAAAATAAAAACAAGGCATCATATGATTCCAGTGGAAGATGAAAATTTCCATTCTCTTCTTCAATTTTAAAGTTGATGTTCCTTTCACTTCATAGATCTCCGATCCTTTCAAATGTTTCAGAATTTGACAATAAAAACATTACCTACAGAGAAAGGAAAAAACCCGAACTCCCAAGACTTCATCTCCTTACATGACATAAAACTGAACAGAAAGGTTCAATTAACCTGAGACAAGCTTTTCTTTAATAGGCTGCAGTTGATCCACCCTATCCAAAAGACCATGTGCCCTGTGTCTAGAAACACTATCTTCTGCTTTTAGGAAGGTTGTTAGGTATTTTCTGTTGAAAGAAAAGTATTACATTTTACAATCTTTTAATCTAAAGAAGCTGCCAGTAGTCATAGAAAGGTTTGTCCTCTTCCACAGCTCTCCTTCTCTGTAATTAGTGCTGCATTTGAAAACTAAATGATTTGCTTTAGCATTTATGTCAAATTGCAGGACGAATAATGTAAAATAATTTTATCCTGTGATGAAACATTGTCTCAAAAATGGTAGACAACCAACAAATTGCTGATTAGACCACTAGATCAGGGAGTCGGGTGAAATTCTTGAGCCACATAAAATCATGTTTGGCAATTCCTGAGCTTAATGCTGCTGTGGGAATTATGGCACAAACCTCAGCAAGAAGGTGAGATGGGCACTACTGAGGCAGACTCTAGGTCAGGAGGTAAAGCGATCTGTAAGAAGAGGATTTCTCTGGAGCAAATATGGACTTCTGAAGAAAGATAGGATTATACGTCCAAAGAGCTGACAACTATTATAGAAGACACAGCTGGGATGAAGCCTGTACCTTATTACTGATATTGAGTATCAGGTCTTTTCCAACCTTAGTGATTTTATGATTCTATGATTCTATAAGAAAATGCTGCTCTGTGGTAAGAGAAGTAGCAGCAAACACTTTAAACTGATATATTATTCAGTGCTAAAATGAGCTAATGAGATAACATGTATATTATGCAAGGAGTTTAATAAAAATTTCATAACAATTTGTGTAACTTGGCAAAAGAATTTTTCCCAAATGGAAGGAGAGGTTATCCTCTAATAGTTATTAAAAAACATAAAATGGAAGTAAATGCAGGATATGTCCAGGAACTGGGCAACATATTTGAATTGACTATTGCAGTGAAGAGGTTATGTGACGTATACTTAGAACAGTTGTACCTAAGTAAACAAAGGCATGCCTTTCTAGCTCACATTCCAGAAATTTACATCTATTCTGGATAAACCCTAGCTAGTATTTGTGCATTGCTCTAAGCATGAGAGGGACTAAATGTCATTTTCGGGAAATACTACAACCAGAATGAGACGTTAAATAAAAAACGGGATATGAAGGCATTTGCAGTAGGAAAATAAGACAGTGAAACTTCTCACCTTATGAAGACAAGAAAAGTGGGTTTGACAAATACAGTAAGTTGCTTCTCATTCCCAAAAAGAGTGGTTCTTCTGTTAAGAGATAGTACCCCACTGCATTTGCAGAGTGATTTTATACCACCAAGGACTTGAAAAAGGGTCAAATCCTTGATCCATATAGAGAACACTAAAACAGCAATGTTGTTGATTAAGACTTCATTTCCTTTTCACGTATTTGAAGCAATTGCTTGGAATAGATTTTTTTGAGAACTCAATAAATTACACATAACCCCCCTACACCTTAATACCAAAAAACTATGACACAAACAATAAAATAATAGAAAGCTCATCTCTTTAGTGTCTCTCATCATATTGTCTAAACACAGTACTGAAGTGAGAGATCAACTTAAGAAGTGTTAAACGTGGAATGGTTCAAAGGATATTGCATGCATATGCGAAAGAACACACAGTCTTCACAGTTTGTGATGTATATATTTTAAGACATGCTGTTGAACCAGATGAAAAAGTTCTAACACACCTTTGCTGGATTGCAAACTTTACTGTGTGGACTTTTCACTGAGAATTGTGTTACATTAAATAAAAATGGGTTTCCAGTTGGTGTTTCAGTAGGAGCTGACTAAATGGTCATAAAGTATTAAGCATACAACAAAAGTGTTGAAGGGCTTCTGTGTAGTCAATAACTGTGCCTGCTAACTTCCTGTCAGGAAAAAATGGTGCAGAAATGCTCATTATTTTTTTCCAGTTTTGGCGTAAAGCTTGTTTATAAAGTACGTTAGGTTTTTTGTTCAATTATTCCATCAGTGTTATTAACGCAGGGTCTCAATTATGTTTCTTGGTTCATTACTGCTTCAAAATGGGCAAGTGATGAGAGTAAAACATCTTCATACTTAATGCAGAGAGATGATTTTGCAATAAATATAATTCTTCAATGACAGAGCAACAGGTATCTTTTAAAAGCTAGTGTGATAGATACTGTCTATGGCCTTTCTGTAAATGTCCCTTTTAATTTTTGGCCCTCTTTTTCAGCAGTGATTTAAACAGAACTTTTAACTACCAATCAGAGCTGGTTAAATTGAAACCTCCCAGAGCTGTCTGTGAATTCATGTTTTCTCTGCAGAATACTGTGCTTGAATCCCTACAGGTTCTTTATCTGTCATCCTACTGAAGTGAAGCAAATAGGAACCATATATTCTGGTTTCCAAGACAAATCAGCACAATATCTCTGTAGCTCCATGCAGACATCTGAGATCTTCTCAGTTTTCTAATACTTACAACAGGATATAACTAGTTTTTTTGTCAGCGTTACACTGAAAGTAGATAAATGCAGATTTAGAAACAGAAGCCACTCCACAGCAGTACACCATTAGAAATGTATAATAAAGCTGAATTTTTGCTGTGCCCTGTTTGACTGTTTTCATAGCTGTCAGTGCCTTTTCTTCCCCATATATAAAGGCAATAACTTCACTTAGATTCATACACAGAAATCAATCTCTACCATTAATGTTCTCTACACATCTGCTTCCACCTGTTTGTGGATATACGAATTTGAGAGTTTGACTTTCGTAAAATTTTGCTCGTAATATACATTAGCAATCCATTAGCCTTAATCATTTGTTTAGCCCAAAATGGATTTCCATTAGCACCCTTGTGGAAACTAAAATGGAAACATGATTTACTCCTGAAAGGCAGAAAAGGAGAAATTCAGAGATGAGTGCTTTGCTGATCTGTATATCTTTCTGATCAGCCACCTGGAAAATAGGACTAAAATAAGCATGGTCATTGAAAAAATCAAGATCGCAGACTACTCATGCTGTTTTCCCACAGGACGCTGTAGAGGTTTCGTTCTTGGATTCCAAAATGATTTCTTTAAAATCTTTTAGATATTCATGAAATGAAAGATGTTATTTGGTAGCAAGTCCGCCACTCTAATTTAACTCTAGCAACATAGTTATTCTGTCACAGGCAATCCCCAAGTGAGTTATGATGGTTGCAGGTGAATCTAGGATTTTATTGGAGACAAGGATTTACCAGTCTTTCAAGGGGTTCCAAATTTTTTTCGTTTTCATTACCAGAAATTGCTTCATTTTTTTGTCATGTTATGTAAAATGCTGCATTATCAAGGAGCTGACAGTCAATGGAGGGAAAACATCTACCTGCAGCTATACCGTAGCCTAATGTTTCTGCCTTCTAAGGTCTATTATATCCTGATATCTATCTAACCTTTGTCTAATTTGATCTTCTTATTCCTTATTAAGCATCCTTTGTCAGAACTAGTCAGTGTACTCAGCCTGTGTACTCATTTTTTCAACAAGATATATTGAATGCCTTTGTAGTAGTGTTTAAGTTTGCATCAGGAGTATGCTTTTGAAATGAATCTCCTGTTCATTCCCAACTTCAGGGTTATGGTTCATAATGAGGATTCAAACTGGATCTCATTTGGATCAATCTAAACCAATATTGCAAGGAACAAAGTTTACCTGCTCTTGTTACAAAAGCAAGCTCGGGCCTTGGGACAGGATTAGGGGTAGTTCAAAGTAAAACCTTCTCAAATGTGTGCACATCAGGTCCTGAGCACTAACTGTTTTGCTCAGCAAATCTGCTCCTATTAGTCTTCACTAGATGCTAGTGTAGGTGGAGGCATTTAGTCCTGATTCCAGTCACACTGCATCTAATGAAGTCTTACGCAGAAGGATTTGTTCTTAGAGATTACACCTCTGATAGCTGCGTCTGGATTTGTGAATGTCCCAGTTTGAGGTATATAAAATGTTCTTTCAGTTTATTTGTCAACCTCATAAGTATTTGCAGTTTCTTCTCTGTATTCTTACTACTCTTTTCTTTTTCTCTGCATATTATAACACTCCATCATATTATAGATGCATTATTTGTAAGGAGAAAGATTGCAGGGCTGTATCATGATACAGTCAAGGAGCTACAGGCACTATTACTTTCTTCTCCTTAAAGACATTAAAAACTTTTTTTCTGATTTGTCTTTCATCAATATTCTTAACATCTGTACTGTAGGCTAGAACTGAGACTCAAGAGACTTGCACTCTAGGTCAAGCCGTACCATGGGCATCATATGTGACCCTGGCCATGTCATTTACTGCCGTGTATGGCTGTTTCTTCTTCTCTGAGAGAAATAAATAATTTTCGCCCAAATTTCTTAAAGTTTGAAACGTATAAATTAAAGTGCAGGCAAAACCCTGATGTCCTAATTACTAGTGACTTCCAGCCACTATGCTGAATATATTTTTCTCTTAAAATGTAAAAAGATAATGTGTTACAGTAACCTGAGAAAATACATAAAATTTAAAAAATCATGAAATATGTACAATTTACTACATTGTTGTGTTTATCTCACTCCTCTAATTTTTATTTTTTTCCTCTCCTGTGAAGATAGATTAGAAATATTATATAGTCAGAGAGCACTTCTGATAAGGCTTCAAAGAATAATATCAGACGTTAGTATCATACAATAAAATTGTCTGGAAGAGGATTGCTACCTTGCTGAAAGAAGTAGAAGTGGATGCTGCTTAGTCAGTGGTCTTTCCTTTTCTCTGTTGTCTCCAAGGGAGAGAGAGAAGTATGTAGGTAGAAACGGTAGAAACATGGTAGAAACATTGTCATCTAGGTGAATATTTCCTGTGGGTTGTTTTGTGTAAGTTTTTTTGTCGGTTTTTTGTGTTGTTTTTTTTAATGCGTACTTTGTGAAGTTAATAGCATAATTTAACATAAATCTTTGCCTTTATCTCTGTGGTGAAGGTGGAGCTGACTGAAAATGTTACATAACTTAGGCAACATGGAAATAAAGCAGCTGACACTGGCAGAAAAAAAGCAGTCTTTTTTTTCCAGGTGAAATTACTGGTACCGAAATAACATTTCAACAATAAAACATAAAAGTGATACACAGTGGGAGATCATTAAAAAGTATCCTGTCACTTGAATCAGACCATGTATTGTAATGCAGATTATATTGATTTGCTGCGAGTTTCAGATTGAAACTAGAGTTTTCTTCAAGTGAGCACAGCTACTAAATCTCTTTGAATTATGGTGGCAAACAGCAGTGTAGTTGGTACAACGTCTCTCTTACCGAAAACTTGAGATCAGAAGGTTATTAGCAGGAGATTTTCAGACTTATTTCTGAAAGCTCAATAAATTATTAACCAACAGTATTCATACTACTTGCAGTACTGCCGATGGATAGGTTTTTTAAAAAAAGAGCAGTGCTGTGCTGTGCCTTTATTTTCGTTGTAAAGTAGAATATTATTCATGTTGTTCTTTTCAAAGATTAAGAGACATTATCTCAGGTAGAGGCAAGATACCCTTTCCCAAGATCTAAATTCAAATCTTCCACGTTATGGTTCCCTGCAATTACAAAGGCTGTAAGAACATTCCATGTTGTTGCTTTTTGAAAATGTCTTAACTTTATCAGTTTTACCGTTCATAGATACCATATGCCACACCTTGGAGGATGTGAGCAGGAATAGGGAAAGCCATAACAGAAAGGCATGTCAAGACTATAGATGAGGCTGCTGGAATTATCCTCTCATATGATCCGCTGTGACATTTGAATGTATCAAATGTGATAGCAAACTTCTCAGAGTTAATCTGATTGGTCTGTATCATGCTAAATAGCAGTTTCCTCCCATTTTGGTACTGTGATCTCTCATTCATGTCCTGCCAACTGAAACCCACAGTTTGCATGACAAGTCGCAGAAAGTTCTGTACAGTCTGTCCCAGTTTGCATGACAAGTTGCAGAAAGTTCTGTAGGAACATGTATGGTGGCTAATGTCCTGCTCTGGGGAGCTGAGAGACAAATGACTGAGTAAATCTACTTCTGCTGAAGGCCAGTAGCAAGAAGCCTGATTCAGTTATGTTGAGGTCTCTTTAGGTTGCCCTACTAGTATGAAGCTGCCTGATGGTCACAAAACCAACCCCTGTGTGCACAGAGTAGCCTACAGCCAGAGCAGAGAGCGTAGTACCATGAGTCTGTTTACAGTCCCTAAAGTTTGAGATCCAGCAAAGGCTGAACTTAGGGAAGGGGAGGCAATTAAAGAGAGAATGAATCTAGGGCTGTACTGGGCAGCAGTTTTACAGCCTCTGACCAGGAGGAGTCATTTGTTGAGGAGGACCGCAGGAAGCACAGCTTCAGGCAGAGCAACCTGAACCCCCACTGACTTTTGCTGCTGAGGACAGGATCTCAGACTGTGTCAGAGCGCTGGAGTGCAAAGTATTGATGATTCAATGCTCATCTCGTCTCCTCAGCTCTTTCCTCTGTTGCAAAAATTGCATATCTGAGAGCTGGGACTAGGGAGTGGAATAAGATCAAAATTGCTCAGTAGCTGGTGGTGATACCTTTGAGGATCACACCACCAGTACTAAAAACTACTATAGATTTTCATCACTTTTCAAAGAAACTGCATTCAGTTTCTGCTTTGCCTTGATGTATCATATCAGATCTGTCAGATTCTGTTTCACATTAGATCTGGCTTTGAAAATATTATTTCACCACTTCTTTCCCTGAAAGACTTTCCAACTAAAGTGAAGGAGTGTGTTCTGATTTTATTTTTTAGTTTGATTTAGTACTCTGGAGCAGGCTCTGTCTGTGTTTTGTGTATTATTGCTGTTACTGAATTTAGCCCTTGTAGAAGAATAGCCTTGCAGGCTGTGTGTCCCTGTTGCAGAATAGATATGACATGAGCATCTGCTTTCCTTCCCTAGCATTACTCTGTCAGCATGGTCACCTTCCATCTCAAGAAGCCCTTCGTAATCATGAAGATCAGTTCTTTTTCAGAGATCTGTTTCATCTTGGGCATTTTTGCTGTGATGGTACAGTTGTAGAGGTGGGATTTTTCTTCTGGCATTTTCTTAATTGGATTTTAGACTGAGTGTGCTATCTTGTGTCAAATAAACTAATGAATATGGAACGTGGTGCAGGCAGTTCAAATTATCCTACAACCTTAAGTAGCCAATTTCTGTCTGTTCCTGTCAAAATTATACCTTTGATGATTTTGGAAGGATTTCTCGCACTAAAACGTTGCTGAGCTGTACCCCCATATTGTGCCAGAACTTCAGCCAAATGTGTGTTGCTTTGTCCTAATATGGTGATTTTGCATAATTTGTGGATTTCTAAAGGGAAGGAGGGGAGATGTCTGACCAGGTGCAAGTCTGAAAGCCTTTTAACATTTCTAAATTATTAGTATTTCAATACAGGTTACTGAACATTGATTGAAAGGAAGTTCGAAAGGATTACAGGAAGGATAAAATCTAAATTACAGACCGTAAAGTAATAGGTTTGTACTTAACAGATGTAGATTTTTGTGGCTGTAATGACATCCATGAGGTTCCACCTTTATAAAGCTTTTTGTCTGAAAAGCTTTTCCTCTTAGATTATACAGTTTCCTGCAAACACAGAGAAGAGAGAATTAACACTATTTGAAAAAGAGCATTCATGGTTTTGAAGTGTCTTCTCATATGTGATATACTGTGTCCCTGTTTGTTTCACATTATTTTTATTTTCTCTGATGTTCAAAATCTGCTGGAGAAATATTCTAGCTCTTGCCTGTTTTTCAGTAGATCGGTGTCTTTACCAAATGTTAGATTTTCAGCACACTATGGGATCATGCCAAAAGTAATCATTGCCTTTTTCAGTGTTTGGATCGTGGATTTCAATTAATTGCTGTTATGTTATTTATTACTGTCTTTTAAAAGACTTAGTAATACGTTTGTACTATGCCATAGCACTTCTGGAGTACAGCTAAATTAATGGCAAATTCATGGAAGAGAGCTAACTGGCAAGAGAAACCACTGAATTTATCAGTCTGAATTACAGCTTAGGAAGGATTGTTCAATGTGGAGTTCATACATAGCAGTCTTGGATGTGCCAGGAGAACAAATGGCATTAGGGATTTTTTTTCAGTAATTCTTTGATGCTTAAAAAGGTCAGCTTGATCTGCACAGTTACAAGATATAAATTAATTTCTGTTATCAACATGTTTTTTGTTTCAAGCTCTTGTCCCTGATAGGGTGGAACTGCATTGAGAAAGACACTCATATTTTAGCTTCAGGTTTTCCTGGAACATATTCCCATCAGCTAGGGTCACATTTTCCTCCTTTTCAGACATCCAAACTGGGATTCTTTTCACTCAGTAAATGCTAAAAGCTAGTCATCTCACCTGAAGTGACTCACTCACTCCTTTTATCCAATGGAGAGAAACAGCTACATCAAGTGAGGGCAAATATCTCACATCCTTACAATGAAATGAAGCACACTTCAGAAGTGCCTGTTTCTCTCCATTGATTATAGAAACTCTGAGACTAGAGCACATCTAGTCTCAGCTAACCCGTCAATGCCTAACTTAGGCAGAATGATTGTACTCTTGATCCAAGTTCATAATTTGTCGCTGAAGCTTCGCAGAAGAGCTGAACCATGCAACCAAATTGCAGGAATGTTTGTTAAAACATGCTAAAATTCAGCCAGCCAGGAACGAAAAGCACTTCCTTAGCTGGAGGTTAGGCATGATCCCCATTTGAACTCTTCTTTAAAAATGAAATTAACATGATTAAGCTCTGGAAGCAGTCTTCAACAAACAGTGCTGTTGAATCGCAAGAGCTGCACCATATTACTGTAAGAACATGTCACTGAAGTGAGAGAATTGAAAGGTAGGGGTAAAGGAAGACCTGAAAACGTGATGTGAGTTAGCTGTTGCATCAATTGCTTAGATTCAAAGACACGCAGCGAGCCTTTGTAGACTGGAAACCCACCCAATAAAAAGGAAAGGCAAAACCAGTCAGAGCAGTCACAATGGCATATCTCGCTTATTAATGACCCTTTAATAAAAGATTCTGGAAGGAATTTTGTCTGTAGTTCTTTTATTCTTTCCATTTAGAGGGTTAACTGGCAAAGCACATGAAGATAGGGGGCTTTATGAAATGGTTTTGGACCCGACAGAAGTTTTGCTCGTGTGATGACTTCCGGAATATTTTTAATTAATAAAGCAAGGGATAAAATTTATCAGCTAAGGGTAGACATACTAAAACTGCTTTCTGAAGATGGATTCTGTATTGAGGAAGAAATTAGGCAGCTTCATGTACGCTTGTACATATTTTTGAACAGGTAGAGAGATGAGAAATATGAAAGCCACAGTACCTTTCCTAATGTATTCTGACAGTTAAAATTGCTAGACCCTAAGAAATCCAGGCTTGCTTATTTGTTCACTGACTATGCGTAAGATGTTCTTTTACTCAGGATTCATAAGACAATCTGCATATTGATAAATGGGTAGTGCATTTTCACAGTTGCTTTCTATAAATAAACAAGCAAAGTAGCATTAAAATATGGTAATAGCAGCACCAAAGTTTTACAATTACTTATTTTTCTGCATTCCATATCTCTCTTCTTGCAGTAATTGTACACCACATTGCTTAGTTGTATAGACAATGAAATCTGTGTAGTCATCAATGTGTTTGCTATTCCACCTATACTGGAAAGCTGCCCTTTTAGCATTAACCAAGAGAGGTCTTTCCACTCCTTTCATGCTAGATTTAGTTCTTTGCCTTTTTCCATGCAGAATGCCCTTACCTTCAGTTCCAAAACAGTAAGAATCTCACTAGCACCCCCTCCCCAAAAAACAAAAACAAACCCCAAACAACCCCCAAATCAATAACAGCAGAAACATAGAAAGCCGTAGTGTTTTACAAGATTTTCATACTTTAACTTCTGGATTGCTTGTACAGACTGGTGCATGCTACAGAAGATTTTAGTAGGCAGCCACGACAACCAAAAATTTAATCAACAACCAAAGAATTAATCTTATCAACTTCTTTTGTATTTAAAAGAATTTGATACAGAAGATCTCTGTGCAAGCTTAGGGAATTCTACATCTTCCCTTGTTGTTTTGTTATCTACTGTACAAATACTTCACAGTTCATCTTCCCTGTCTTGCCAATGTTATAATGTTGGTGTCCATAGCAAGGTCAACCAGAACTGAGAGTTCAACAGAAAAATTTGGAAACAAAAACCTAAGGATTTCTACATATCAAAGCAATCCCGCATAAGCATGTTGGCAAGCTCTGCATGACATGTGTTGGGATGAAGCTTTGTGCAATGCTGCAGTATTTCTTGTTTTGTGAGTTGAAGCAGTGTCAGTGCTACTCTGCTTCATCATCTCAGTTGCTAAAATAGTTTTGAAGTGCAACCCTAATCATAAAAGCAGGGTTAATGCTTTGTGACAAATATGCAGTTGAATAAGTGTTTATTTACTTTACAGGACACACAAAGAAACTGTGCAAGTGGCTATCATTTATCCCAAAGGGCTCAGATGGGCTCGATGGTTGGTCTTGGTGTTCTTAGAGGTCTTTTCCAACCTTAATGATTCTATGATTCTATGAAAAGGTACAGCAATCATAGGAAAGCAAGCAAAATGAGAATGTTTGATGAAAAAGGCAGAAGGCAGTGTCAGCCTTCCTCCAGTATTTCCTACTCTTCCTTACGGTTCTCTATTGTTTTCTTTTTTAAACCTCTTTTCAGCTTTCCAGTGATATCTTCATACTCATACCTATGTATTCCTACCAATATTTACTTATTCCTATGCTTTACCCTGAAATCTTTGCTGTTAATGTGCCCTGTGCAGTACAGACAGTACAGATTGCTCAGTTTTGGGAGAGGACTTCAGGCATCACAACAGGCAGAATTTTAGCTCTGTCTTTGAACTGCCTCTTTTATGAAATGTATCACCTATAAAAGAGCTAAAGAATGTAACAATTGGTTTATTCAGAGGGGATGTAACTGGTTCATAGGCACTCTTCTGCGCCATTCAGAAAGCAGCTGTCAGACTAAATAAAAATACATGATAAAACAAACTCATCTTTTTAATTGATTTTAATCTAGCTGCATCCAACCATAAAATGCTCGCCATTGATGATATGGCAAATAGCATGAATGCAATTAGTTAGCAATTCAGTGTGCCTTCCAGAAAACAGTCTCCAAACCTTCCTGGAAATAACTTTCTTCTGTCATAGTGAATAACAGTTTTTTTGAGATGTATGAAACCACCAGGTTTTAGAATCTCTTCAGATCTGTATTCTGGCAATTTGTATGCTCTTTCTGAAAGTAATAGAAAAGCTTTGGTGGGTTAGGCAACGGATGCTGGTTTTAAAGAGAAAGAAATAACTGTGACACATCCTAGCATATAGAAACTCTTCTGAAAATGTTACTGAAGGGAACTTTTATACACTGTGTTTTTGTCTTTTGCCAATCCTGGCAAGTGGATGATCCTGGAGAGTGCTCTGCAAAACTGTAGTAACGTTTCACATTATCTTAAAGGTACAGTTACCATGATTTAAAGATAGCCTTCTGTTTGTATTTCTAATTTTGTGGCATTCTGTAATCAAAGGAACAATATATTGCACTTATTCACTGAAAAAATCAAACCACAAGTGGTAATCAGTCCATTAGCGTAATACATGCCATACCTAAGTGATTCTGGAACATTCTCTGGTAAAAGGGAAAGTCTTCACTGAACTTCTCTGCTTCTGATGCTGCCAGTTATCTCAAACAGATTATGCAGGTTATTCATTCAGCACTGAATCCACTACAGGCTGGTTTTAAGCATCCTCAGCCATTTGAAGTCCCTGCCTTCAGCCATTGTGCAACCCTACAGTAGTTTTTTCCTCTGGATCACCTGCAGATAATTTGCTGCACGTGTTGCTACATTCAGGAGGGCAAAAAAACCCCGTTCTAACATATAGCAACAAAACTAAGATCAAAAGACCAAAAGCTACCACTGAGAAGAGCACTGAGGTAAGTCGAGAGTGATTCCGGTTAGCTTCCTTCTGCTTACCCACCAACCCAACACCATCCTATCTACAGTGCAAATAGCCTTGTCGTTGCTGATAACATGAGAAGCAACAGCTTTTAATTTTCAGGCTGGTGCATCTGAATTTAGATTATTGGATGACTATTATTACTCTTGTCCCTTTTTTTTTTCACACAAGTTTCTTTGGCTAATGGGAGTTATATTGAAGCATGAAGGCAAAACTGTCATTCACTGTTCTCAGTAGGAGGTAGGCTCCTCCCAGGCTCTTACTGAAGGGTCGAAGGAAATTGTTTCCTTTGGAGTCTTTCTTCTACTGTGATTGTCAGAGATACTACTGGCTAATGAGAAGGCTCCACAAAATGACCAGAAACGGGTAAAAATCAGACACCCAGTCCTTCTCAGTGTGTGTAAAGATTATGCCCAGTGAAACAGCTGGTTCCCCAATTTCTGTCAGTTTTTAACAGACCAATAAGAGGCTGCAGCTGATTCCCCTGAGAAGAGGTAGGACCATGATACATATTGAGCTGGTACAGGAGGTTGACTTCTGGTTACCCCATTGCTTTTGTGCCAGATGGAATTACCTGCCTTGTTGTTCACTGTGCTCCAGCACGCGGCCTGGCGTATGTTATGCTGCCTTGCTCTTTGGTGTACTTGAAAGTCTGCTCAGTTACGGAGCCTACCTCAGCTGCAAACCGTTTCTTCCCTGCTCTCATCAGGGGGAAATACCTCTTGATTATTCCTTAATCTCAGTTGATTTGTGCTGCGGCATTTGACTGTCTGCTGCAGCAAGGTTTGAAATTTTTACTGGAAAACTCTTGAGACTTTTTTCATTGCTGAGCCTTCAGAGCAGAGTGAATCTATTTCATTTTCCCAGCACCTGCTAGGATTTCTTGAGCCCCTGGTTTGTGATACTGTTAAAATAATTTACTGTTGTTGTGTTGAATAAACTAAAGACAGTTTAGTCCAGGTACTTCTACATAGCTGCCATTAATTTCAATTGTGATTGTATATGTAAGGGAAGGTAAGACTTCATTAGTTCCCTAAATTTATCTTTATGCAGGAGAAGTGAATGACCTTTATTAATGTGGTAGTACTACACATTTTTCCTTTTCAAGAAGTTTCTTTGAAAGTAGAGTTACAGGGGTAATATATTACCGTGACTAAGCATAATGAAATATCACTTTAAGAAAAAATTATTTTTAGTTGTCACCTAATGATCCCTACCTTTAGTTTAAGTACTCTCCATGGGATAACATGAGATTATTTTTGCCTGAAGGCTATTTCTTTTAGATATATGAAAAATATCTGTAATTTATATAAGCTAGCTTCTCTCCTTCTTAATGCTTTTGCCTTTAGGACTTCCAGCACTTTTACATACTTCTTTAATGTATTGATTCATTTGACGTCCTCTGGAAGTCAGATATAATTATACAAATTTGGAAGTGTTTACTGGAATAATTTTTGAACTGTAGAAAGAATACAGTGCTCATGCAAAACAAAAATACTGATTGTGAATCTAATGAGGGTTATGTTGCTAAGTGCTTCTGTCTCCTAAAAGGCAAGAAATTGGTAGCCACAATATGACATCTTAACACCAATGGAGGAGTGTAACCAACAGCTTCATTTCTCTGAGTTTTGAACTGTTGAAAGCAATGAGATGCTTTGCATGTTTTGTGTAATGCAGCATGCTAGGGTGGAAAAATGAAAATATGGAAATGGAAGATATTTTGAGTCTGAAAGCATGAATTTCCACTAGGTCAGCAAAACTGCAATGCAAAGTTGACCATAGTGACTACATATAGAGTGCATTTAAGGGCTCAAAAGAGCCAAATCTTACAGCATTTTTTT
>Ga0181612_154573_pt1 | contig 17595 bp, 8 predicted proteins | sample HoacroProtozoa21_FD_119630 | JGI IMG/M metagenome (GOLD analysis project Ga0181612, IMG submission 119630) | Hoatzin crop microbial communities from Cojedes, Venezuel. Combined Assembly of Gp0051906, Gp0051904, Gp0051908 | reverse complement strand
AATGCATTCTTGCTGTATTCCATGCTGTGACAGTAAATTACCTTGCTTGGTTGTGTTAACCATTTACTTTGCAGCTACCATTGAACTAGCACGTTAAGGCTAGCTTACCTGGTGGCCTAGAAAAGTCAGGAGCATTTATCTCTTTTTCTCTTAATTTAGCTTTTAAAGCCTAAACTTTCTGCTTTCAGTTTCTTTTTTTTTTACAAAAAAGTCTGCTGTTGCTTCACATCATCCCTACAATATTCTGTGGAAAACAGAGGAGAGCTTGGTTTCTTTTGTCTCAATTCTAGGCATGCTTTTTCTTGTTCAGCTTGCTCAGCTAACTTAGTTGACAAGAGACACACTTCATATGAATGTAAACCATCTGACCTCTAAAAAAATCCAAAGCATAATGAGTTCTAAATTTCTGTATTTAATTTTTATGGTTTTTGGGTGGGGTTTTTTTTCATTATTACATTTCACCAATAATAAATGTTAGCTTTTGCGGTACTTCTGAGGTGTGGGTTTGTTAGTTGTTGTTTCTGGGGCTCTTATGGGTGAACTTTCACCCACAGGCTTCATAGAGATAAATTGCTTTATCTTCTCTGTAGAACAAAATCCTCCTTCCACTGATGACAGTAACAGCACTGTGACTGAGTTAGTAGAAGCTGAAATGAGTCCTAATAAGGCAGCATCTATGGAGACTGCAGCTTTTGTGGCACTGAAAAGCACCATACTCCAAAACAGAAAATAATATAATGCTTGTAACTATAGTACAATCTATGTCACTATTTAGAATCTGGAAAATGGCATGTTCTCTTCAGGAAATGAAATCAAGTGCTTATAAACCTACATGATCAGTTTTTGCTTGAAGCATGCTCAGTAGATTGTGGAAAAATCATGGAGAGCATGCTGGAAAAACAAAAGTAACTCTTTTCTATTGTATCTCAAAAAGAAAGTGATATTTTATTAAACTAAATGTGGTCAGCAATTAAGTTTAGATATGTTTAATGGCTGTTTGATACACTGCACATTCTTTACTCTGAAGATACAGAATCAGAAGAATGAATGAAAGTCAAAAGCCTGTTATATTATTATCAGAAAAATGAAAGGGCTAAGGTATTATACCTGAATCTTTATTCTTTTCCTGATAATTTTTGTACTAGAAGGATTAAAAATACCCTCCAGAATAGCAGGGAAAATATTTGTAAATATACTTTGTGATGTAATGGGTCTTGTTTATGGTGCATATGAAAATGAATTTTGGAGGCTGTAACAGAAGTACAGTGTGAACTTCTGATCTTAGCTTTGCTCTTTGTGACTTATATTTTCCTTTGCTGCAACAAAATAAATCCAAAACATCATATAGACTTCACATCTGAAAACAACAATAAACGTTAATCATGAAGGAGTTGCACTGCTGGGAAAATTATTCTAATCAGGTGGCATAAAATGGTGGTAAGAAAAGCAGCGGCCTTTGGGCAGTAGATAAAGAGCTGAGAGGGGTTCTAAATTAAATAAAGCTTCTTTCTTCTAGCTCAGGCTGAGAAAAACCATGGACTTGAAGAATTTAAATCAACGCCTAAACCTGAATTGGTGCAAACTCAAAACATACTGGGTAACTAATTTTGGTGCTTTTTACCTTCTTTGTACAGTAAATGCTTTTTTCACCTCTAGCAGAATTTTTCTACTACTTGCTGCATCCCCTTTGTATAGACTCCAAAGGAAGTACTATTAAAAATTTCTGGTTCCCTTTGTGTTTCCAGCGACTTAGACACGAAATGTAAAGCAGGATGCATCTAGCTCTGGCTGAACTGTGGCTGTTACACATATGAATATTGCTAGCAGATTTGACTGGGTGATTCAATTTTATTTTTCAAACTAATGCTTTCTGTCTATATGATCTGCATGAATGACATCACATAAAATTTCCATCAGTAAAATTAACCTCAGTGACAGAATTGAGGTAATTACCTCCTTGGTTTCCTTCTGCCAGGTTCATTTAGGTAGCATCAACAGTGCTGTACAAGGAGAATTTTATATTGCATGTGACATGAAATAATTGTATTTGTTCTGGAGGAAGAAAGAGCTCTAATGATTTTTTCATAGAGAGATCTCAGAATAAGAGATTTCTGATCTAATCAGTAGTGTTGTTAGTTTTGTGATTTGGAGCAGTATCTACTTCTTGCATATTCGATTCTGCGTTCTTCAATGTTGATTTTGTTGCCTGTATTTTAATACCCAAAGTATGCAAAATTATTAGCATAAATATACACTTAAGGTTGTATTCTTATTTTTTTTTAATTTTGATTAGATTTTTCTAAAGCACAGATGGCATAAGTACAGGATGATGTATGATAAACGAAAAAATCATCAGCGTTTGCAGGACTGAAATACAGATCTTCCCGTGAAGAGGACTGCTAATGCTTCTCAAGAAACACATTTTTACATAATCCTATTTATTCATGTTAATGTCATACTCTTTTGTCTTTTCTTAATTACAGCTGCAAGCAGATTTCCAGAATGTACTGAAGCTAAACTATCAGTCAATCTAATTTTCATTCTAACTTTTAATCATTTTTTTTTAAGCATAGTGAACCTTGTTTGGTTTTTGCCATGCTTTTAAAGATTAAAATATGAAATTTAATCAAGATGGGTCCCTGCTTTCTAGGTTGGAACCACATTTTTTCTTTTTTATTAAACATCATTGGTTTCAGGAGTGAGTGGTTTATAAGCCAAAATATAGATCCATACTGTGTCTTGTAATATTCCTAATCGAGTAAAGCCTTGATTATTTCTTTTATCGTAGCTTCTAATGAAATACTTCCTTCCGGATCCAGAATCTCTGATGCTCCAAAAAGTCCATTGACAGAACTTGGTAATTACTTTATTTGTAAATTAGAGTAAACTTCAGTGGAAAATTATCTAATTCTTTTGTTGTTTCTGTGGCTGGTAGGTTTTAATGCTTCAGCTGCAAGAATATCATTCTGTGTGTAAAATATGGCAGTCATTAGCTTTTTCTTCACAATATTTGCAATTTTCTTCTTTCATTCTAAGTCTGATTTTGCTGTATTGTCATGACAGGATGCTCCAGATTAATGCTTCATTTAAACAAATAAACAAAACCAAAAAAACCAACAAACTTGTGAGGATATATGGGCTAACTTTTATCTATAGAATGATGATGGCAATTTATACTTAGCTAAAAGCCATGCTGTTAGTTTTGTAATTTTCTTGGAGGTACCCCATACACTTCTGAGGCTGACTGTATTTCACAGTTGGAATACTGTTCCAGCCAACATCAGTTCAGTGGGTTTCATGTAGTTTGCCAAATACTTGTATATTTAGTTAAAACAGGGCCATAATTTGTAGATGTTGTTGTGGTTTGGATATTCATAACTGTTTGCTTATTTCTGCATCCTTTAGTTGTTTGGGGATGAACTTCAGGACACTTTGGAAAGGCCTGATATTTGAGAAAGTATGGCAGTGCTCACATTTTCAAAATAGTTTTACCTGTGTTAGGGTCAAAATGTTAGGATCAAAATCTTCTTATGGGCAAACAGGAAACACACCTTTTCTTTCTTTTTTTTTAAAGTTACATTTTATATATATACACACACATTTATGTGTATGTATATGTGTATAGATGTATGTATTTACATTTTTGTGTATGCATATACACATATATGATATAAAGCAAAGAATTTATTCTTAGTGTAATGGAAATCTTAGCAGTATATAAGTCAAGAATCATCATTAATCTAGATTTAACTCTAACAGTAAGACAAAGAATATTAATGCAGGTAGAGTACTTATGTACAGAAAATAATAGCAGTAACATAATTAAAATAGTAACACACGAACTTAGTTTCTACTCTTTTTCCTGGTGTTTTGCTCACCCTTCCACTACACCTCTGGGTTCTAAGCTTGGTGATTTCATGCTTGTGTTCGTGATCAGTGGGGATGTTTCAGCAGGTTATAAGCTTCTGGAGTCCTGTGCTGGGAGAAATACGATGTTCATGTAGATCATTTTTTCTTCCTTTCTTTCTTTCTTCACCTGAGAGACACTTTAGATCTGAAGTTACCATATAGGGTGCCATTTGTGTATGTTAGATATTATTTCTGTGTTCTTGTTATCCTTAGAGTAAATTTTGTCCAGCTCCAGATGTGCAGTTTTTATAACTGACCATCACTAAGCTGTTAATGGCATGGGATCCCCAGTGCCAAGCCTGGTCCCCATCTCTTATCATCCCATGCCTGGACTCCTCTACACCGTATCCTGTGTCTCCACTTCTCCAGACCTCTGCTTTCATAACGGCTGTATTTCTCTGCACTGTGTCATTATGTTAGTCATAAATATCTCATTCTAACAAAACAATTGCTTGTTGCTGCTGTCTATGTAAACAGCTATTACACTGGTTAACTGGAGTGACCTTGAGTCAATATGGATTTATGTTTCACCAAGCATTAGTCAAGAAGTTACATAATACTGCTGGTTGATTTAGACTATGTACATTTACGTAATGCAGTCTGCCAAATTTAAAAATAATTTCCAGGAACAGCTCTTGCTTCTTCAATGCTTATTTGAACTAAATTCTCAAGAACATGAAAAAGATCTTCACAATTTGTTCTTAATTTGCTGTAATTTTTGGCAGCTCTTTTCCAGATATGCTTGAGGGGTTGTGGATGCATATTTGTTTTCACTGTAGTGAGAGAAGTTTGATTAACTCCAGTTAGAGGCAGCACTAGAGAGAGAGACAGACATTCGGTGATTTAGGAACCTGTTTGCTATAAATGTAGCTGAAAGCCTGAAAATTATTAGGGATGGGAAGTATTTTTGCTTTCCGCTGGGGAAAAATAACCTAATCCTATGATTGTCTGAGTGCTACAGGTAAAATAATAACAACAGTTGAGGCAAAATAAATGTTTCATTCACATATTCTGGTTTTGTTCTGATGTCTTGCATTCCCACCAAATAGTTCCACTTAGCAAAAGTGGGATTTAATTACGTGAGGCTGGGCCCAGCCGTTGGGTCAGCTGGAGGATCTGTGCTCCCCATGAAGTCAATACTGAAGTCAAAAATACTCTGTGAGAGCGAGGCGGGGGTCGTACAGAGGAGATTTCTCTGCACTGTGCCTCGGCATGCCTTGATCACCTGCTGTTATAAAATCAGCAAAGAAAGCAGAATTTAATTTCTGAAGTTTAAGTGTGTGTGACCTGTATTCTGCCCTAGTTCCCCTGAAGACTTTTTTATTTTTCTCTCTCAATTGTACCATAGGGAGACATCTACTTCGCTTTATAGACTTTCTGTGTGGTCGGCATATTTGGAATTCAAACTTTTCTGAAAAAATAGCTTTGTTAACATGCTTTCAATGTTCTGATGCCTTTGGGAGATCTCTCATAGTTCTTACTCTATGTAAATGGATCAATGGAGGTTTTTGCCAAAAGCTGTGAATCATGAGGCTTTTGTTGGTGTTTTTTTCTTCTCTATAAATATAGAATAGAATATAATAGTTCCAGTTGGAAGGGACCTACAATGATCATCTGGTCCAACTGCTGAGTCCAACTATATCAGGATAGTAACCTGGGATCATATTTGTTGCCGTGACAAGCTGGATTGAAAGTAAATGGGAAAGCAGATGCAATATATGAAATAAAATTCTGATCACTTTTTGGCTTATATTCATATTGTCTACATTAAAAATGAACCCTATACCTAGTTGTTTGAATTTTTTTCTCAATTTCAAGCATTCAGCGAAGTTTAATTTTAAAATTCTGGTGTAACTGCTTTTCAGAAAACCTTATCTTGATGAAGGCTAATTAAAAATATAGATGGAAGTTATTTCTTTCAAATGTATCATAGCCTAAATGGGCGTAAGTGACTGGTGCAGATTAGTTTACTGGAAAGAATGGCGATTACTGGCCTGTACAAACAGTTGAATAGGATCTGTTTCTTAGAAGAGGGGCAGTAGTGCAAAACCTACACATGGTGGAAACTCATTCATGATGGCGTTTAGGTAAGAATGCCCAATTCCACCTTGATCCCCTGTTTTCATTAAGGCACACTTCAGGTTATCCATACTTCAAAGTGAGATAACCAGAATGTCTTTGTAGTTGTCTTTATTGCAGCAAAACACATAAAAGATACTGTTTACTAACTTTCATTATTATTTCGCTTACTTCATTGTATGACTTTTTTTTTTATCTCTTCCTATTACACCTCCTTTTAAAATAGCTATACGTAATGTAATAGTAACCAGTTTATATAGACCTGTGTGTGCTGTGAAGATCAAATGTATTGTGTTCGGGTTGTAGCTGTGTCACTGTGAAGAAAAACCTCTTAAGTAATGTGGATTCAGCCTAATTAGAGAATATATACCAAAGTTTGAATAAGGTAAAAAAAATAGAAAGAAGAGACCTTCAAATCAAGCAAAAACTTGCTAGTTACAGTTATAATTGGATTTTGTACCACTTGCAAGGAGAGTGTCTGTCTCAGTGTCATAAAACTTTTTTCATGTTTGCTCTTAGCTACTCAGAGCCCAGCCCTGAAATCCATTTCTCTACCTTCTGCAGAAACCAGAGAGATGGAGATGGTTAATCAGCAGATTATTTCCATGATTCTTTTTCCATTATCTTAGCATCATGTAGATTGCAAACGGTAATTTTTAGGTCTGCTTTAAAATCTTGGCTACACTCACAGAGAGCTGCTTATTCACGATTCTTTTATCTGTGTAACCAGCTGAAAAACCTATTGGTTACTGGCTTAAAAACTGCTTGAAGACAGTATTGTCATATCTCATTGTTAGCTGATTTCTTTTTGTATAGCTGCAGCTCTTATCCCAGAAAATGTAATAAGATCAAATTTCTTGCTGATAACAATTCTTTCAGGCATGTGGAACTCAAATTTCAAGGCCAGAGGACTCTATTGCAACCCATCATCTCCTTTTGTCATGACACAGTTGTCTCACGTCTCACTTTCAAGCCATCTGCCATCTTGCTTAGCTTTCATTAGCATCATCTGGAATTGCACAGCCTTCACTGAGCTATTTGATGCTAATCCATTGAGTCACAGGTCTCTCAGCATTTTAAGCTCAGATTCTTTTTTCAGCTTTTGAGGAAACACAGGCCGTTTCTTCAGAATCCAAAATATCTGTTACCACAGAAGTACAACCAACCAGATCTGGTAATGATTTCTCATAAGATTAATCCTCTTGACAGTTAGGAATTTTCAGAGACATAGTGCCTCTCAATAAATAGTTTGTTCAGTTTGACATAAATGAATAACCGCAGGTACAAAAGTGCAATATAAAATAGCAGTTTTCTTTATGACATTTTGTATGAAGTATTGAACGAGTAGTTTGGAGGTTTTTCCATGTTTGACTACAGCATGTAATTCTTAGCTTTAAAATTGAATTGGAAGTAACAGTAAGTAATAAATTTAAATAGACCTGTTCACACCTGAGTTTTCTAAGTGGAATATCCTGATAAGCTGAAGTACTCAGTCCTAAGAAATGAATTTGTTCTTTACTTGCATTATGTGTCTGTGCATTAATGCATGGTTTCGGAAATTGTTTTCAAGTCATACTAATTGGTTATTGTACATTTCAGCATCTACCTTTCTGCGGAACATAATGTGTTAAATACTACCTAGAAGTTTCTTCAGCTCATAAAAGAATATGATGCTGTTGCATGATGGTTCTTGCCACTTCAAAACAATACAGCGTGATTTTTGTTTTTATTTTCCAGCTTCACATGACTTCCTTCATGTTACATCTACTCCCCAAACTTTTACAGCTTCAGAAATACCAGACACTGGTAAATTATAGTAATATTATTTCAGAAGCATAGCCTTTTGGTTGGTTGGTTGATGCCGAAAGGTTTACTACTGCTTCCATGTTGGTGATTTCAAACAGTTATTCCATACTGCTTGCATTGGGTGTTGCCCTATGTGTTAGTTTTTCAAATCCTGTAACAGTATCCTAATTCCTGGGATCAGGCACAGCACAGTTTTAAATCAAGATGGCAGCTAGCTTACAGAGCCTGAATAACGCAGTATCGATCAAATGGGTGTGTCAAGAAATTTAGATTTAAATTTTGCAAGGCTTAAGACTGTTACAGTCAAGTAAGATATGATACTTTGTAACAATGATTGTTTTCTTTCTCTCTTTCTGTCTGTTTTTCAATACGTTTTGCTGTGATTTTTCCTATGTATTGTCTTAAAATAAGAGAGTAGACACATCTCAGGCCAGACCTTTCTAACTAAGCTATACTTTGGGTTACAGCTTTGAAGACAGGTTGTTGTTTTTCCTGTAGCCTTTGATACGTGAGGATGCTTAAGTTTTTTAAGCATTGCTTGAACATGAACAAATATGTGCATGGTGAGGGCAATGGGGAAGGGCTAGGAGGAGGTGGAAGAGAAAGAAAAGCAGTTGATTACCCAAAACTTTACTCTGAGCAATGTAGCCATAGTTTATTAAATTCTTTCCTGTATAACCTACTGGTTCTTGGCATCCTAATACAGTTTTCAAGAGTTCAGTTTTGCTTCACTGTTCTATAAAGCATCCTACTCCCAGGCACTGATTTTAAACCAGGTTAGTTCATTCTGTTATGTGGAATACCTGGGCCCAAACCTGACTGAAATAAATTGGCCAAAATTGAGAAACTGCGTAGAGCTAAGTGACTTAATGAAGTGGTACCGAGAGACTTTAATCTCCTGAAATCACAATTTTTCCTAAATTTTCTTAACTTCATAGAAAGCTGTGGTCTAAGTTGTAGACCTGTTTTTTTCAGGTGCTATTTCAGGCAAGTGCATGTAAAACTATGTATAGATTGTTTTTAAAACTCTTTGTGAATATTTGCATACATGGGAAAACTAAAAGAACATCTTCAGCTAAGTAGTTAGTGAGCGTATTTAAAATACCTAGAAAAAATGAGGTTTATTTTGTAAATAAGTAAATAATACTAAAAAATAATACTCTACAGAGCAGTGGAAAGTAAAGTTGCTCTCCCCCAAATCTTCCTCCTTCATTTATTTACATGATGTTATTTCTCAGGTGTATTTACTTTTCTTTTTTCGTGCAGCTAGAGATACTACTGAGTTGGAAATACCCATGCCTGTAATTACTACAGAACCTCAATTGTTAGAAACGGCACCGGGTAAAATTAATAACATGACTTTATTTAGTTGTAAAGATTTTCTTTTCATTTTTATCCTTGCTGCTATTTTTGGAAGCTTTGCAATGCTTTAGTTGTCATCATCCCTTTAATTCATACCACTTATTGCTGCCATTAATTAAATTCTCACCTGCACTTGTCACTCGTCTTTGTAGATGGAGGATCAAGGGAGCATAGAGGTCGGTTCCCTTGGGTTTAGTTTTCTTGTTATTGAGGTTCCCAGCTGTGGACCTGTCTTTCTCCGTTGTTTTTTTCTTCTCCTGTGCTGAGAGAACTTAACTGTGAGATGGAATTAAGCGCTTAACGTATATTTCTGTATAATGTTTCTGTGGAAAAGCTGTTTTGGCTAGGTTTATATTGGCTGGCCCACTGTCTTTTCTGGATCGAAAGGTGTTTTCTTACTAACTGCAATACTTCATGTGCTAAGATTCTCCAGTAGTAATAAGAATTCTCATTAGTATGGATAATTAAGTCACATGATTTCCACATTGATTTCCATATGAGCCTAACAGTTCATGAGACACAGCAGTGCCTAGCTGATTTGCAAGCAAATTTCCCTGTGCTTCCATTTTAACAATGCAACATTTGTTGTCTGAATCCTGTGCTATCCATATTAGCTCTGAGGCAATTAAGCTATTAACGCAAGATTATCTTTTTGAATTTAGGTGAAAGGAAGCCTCTGTCTTCAAGATCCACAACATATGGCATGACAGAAATGCCACCAGTCTCAGCTGGTAATGGTATCTCTCTTCATTGTCGTTCTCCTGACATCTAGGCAGTCTCTCAGAAGACACAGCAATGCTTTGCTAAATGCAGGGTTTATTCTGACTTGCTCTGTATGAACGTGTAACTGGAGAGAGAGAGACCAGTTGTATCTGCTGCAATGTTTGAGAAATTCAGAATGAAATGTTGGAATGATAAGATTAATTTTTCTTATGTTTGTAAACTATTAGCTAGATTATCCTGTGGGGTTACCATCCATATTTTGTGAAGGATTGTATATATATGGAGACCTGTTATTTGGAATGGTTAAATAAGTGCTAACACGTCAAATCTAGTCCTTTTGCACATTGGATGCAAAAGCGTCTCCACAGGTGGAAAAAGCTTTAGCTGCTGTTCTTGAGAATACCTCACGAGTTTTTAACCATGGGAAAATGCCAGTTACAGATTTAGTAAGTCATTGAGTGTTGCTAGAAAAGGTTCACGTACAAGGGACCTGAACAGAAGGGTTTCAGTTTCCAAAGGCTGGGAATATAAAAAAATCTCAGAGGTCACAGGCACCATTTCCTTATTACCAGCAACTTCTTCAGCTATGTGCATGTTTGAAAGCTGTCACCGACAGTCTTGCCTTCCTTACATCCGGAGTTAAGCCCATGGTGTAGCAAAGATGCACAGTGCAAAAGAATACACATAGACTAGATTTTACACTGGTTTATGTATTAGGTTGTGCATTTGCTTTGTGCAAAATTTAGCATAAGACAGTGTGAGGAAGTCACTTTAGAGAAGTTACTTGTACTTCAGTGTGCAGTGGGATGATGGACTGTGCAAGTATAAATGTTTGCAAGATGTGCTAGAATTCTGCAGAAAAATTGCCATTGGTCACTTGTTTACAGGCATTTCAATACAAACTCACCACACTATTACTGGGAGGCACTAAGATTTCTAAGAATGAACGCTTTGGGAGATTCTAGGGAAAAGTGAGATCAGATCTTGAATTCTGAATCTGAAGGTGAGTCTCTTGGCTCTCGTATTACCTCTGCAACGACTCTTTTATGAGCATCTTTCAAGGAAATGTAAGGAGTGCTTTGGTGAAGTAGGCATTTAGCCATTTTTCTGCTGATGGAGACCCATTTAGCTGCTGAGTTTCTGAGAGTATTGTGTTAGTTTCAACCACGGCAAGGTGGTTGCCTGCTGACTTGGTCACTGAGTCACAAGATACTGCCAGGAGAAGAGACGTATTGCCCTAAATACAGACCTTTGGGATGTTGTGAACTGGCACTGCTTGTACTGCCGTGACAAAAAGACTGTGGGTATCTAAAGATCGTTTCCGTGTCTGATTGTAGCAAGCCAGAGACCAGAGCTGGAATTTACCTCGTCTGCTTCACCGGAAACCACAAGGACCGCGATGGGTAAATAGCCAGTGGTTCCCTTCCTGTGTTGATTACTTTGGCAACGGTTTTCTCTGCAGCGGTGAGCCTGTTCAGGTGCTTTGATGTCCTGAAAGTGGGTCAAGGATGCAGTTGGTCCCCTATGGCTCCTTATTAGAAATTGCTCCACTTGTAAGCTTTCTGATGCCTCTTTTGGGTTTCCACTTCTCAGTTTCCTCTGTTGCCCTGGGCTACCTATGCCAGTTGAAAGATAGCATCGTGCTGCTGTGGGGAGTGATGCTGTGACATGGAAGCCTGGCCCAAGCAGGGCCATGCCTCCTTATTTATAACTGTGTCTTGATACCACCCATGTGACAGCAGCCTGTCTGAGGACCTGAAGGTGGTTTTTGTGTTTGATCTTAGCTACTCGAAGACCAAGGGTGAAGTCCACCACTCCTTCCTCCCTGGCAACTCGGAAAACCGTGATGGGTAACCTTCTTTTTCCGTTTTCCCCTTTCGCTCCACATCACACCTCTCACCTCAAACCACCTGGTATCCTTGTCATCTTCCATGGAGTGTGTGGAGACTTGTTGGTGCAGCTTGGCTTGCCGAAGCACTCACCAGCACTTGTTCTGCAATTCTGTTGTCTGATCCCATGCTTTTTCCATTGCTGACAAGCATTTTCTGTGGGGACTGAGAGACAGCTTGCGTAGAGAACATATAATTGCATCTTGCTTTCAGCTGCCGTTCTCCTGCTTCTTTGTGTTTTGGTAGCGGGTGTTCCTTTCTCTTGACAGCCTTCCTAAGAGGCAAATCCCATCTGGCTGGCACAAGAGGACAGCACTGCTGTTCAGCTGCCCACCAGGGCTTCCTGGTCCAAGGGTGCAGCTATTGGTTGCTTCACCACTGAATTTCAGGGCGGCCAGCTGTCATCTGCCCGCACGTTTACATTGTCATTACCTGCAAGTGGGAACGCTCTGCTCTACTGCTGCTGCTTTTGAGGTCACATTAGGGTTTTAAGAACGATGCCTCTCTTCAGCTTTCGGTGCATCGCAGCATGTTTCTTGAAGGTTCAAAACACCAGCAGCCTTTGGCACCTGGCTATGCTGACAACCTCGTCTGGTAATGATATTTCTTGCAGATGTGGGTGGCAGTGCAAGATGGGAATTGTCCCAAGACATGTCGAGCTTTAGCTGAACTGTTATTTCACTTGGGCCTACGCTGGGGTAAAGCAGAAGCGTAGAGATGAAATGGCCGTACGTGAAAAGCCGTATTTACTTAAGGCATCGCATATGGCACTTGATGACAATGGGTGGAGATGCTTGTGGCAATGGCTTCTTTCAGACTGGCAAGTGTACAAGACCAGGCCTGTGGCCTGGCAGTCGTTTTTGGCCCATGAGGTTACAAAGCAATACATGAGCAGGCTGGTAAGCCTGCAGACCTGAAGTCAAGTGCAAGTTAAAAGCGTGATGAACCATATTAATGTATCCATCCCACTGAGATGCAGTTGAGTTGTAGGTTCCCAGATGTGCTGGTCATCCTTTTTGGTGTTTAAGTGGTGGAAACTGATTCTGAAGTACATTTTTGTGACACTGGAGAAATCTTGTATTTTTCTCAATTGTCATGTACATCAGAATCTTTGCCAGTGATGCTGCCATTCTTGTCTGTATTAATCCTTTTATGATCATTCTATTTTCTCTTTTGCAAGAAAATGCTTTCTGTATAGCAGAAATAGTATATCTCTCCTCTGTTACATCTTTTTTTAAATAATATTTGCAAACTGAGTTTTATATGTCACATGTTATCCTGCCAGTCATAAGCAAGTCTTTGATTTTCACCTCTTTATTTTTATGTTCTTTTTCCTTATTTTTCCATCATATTGTCTGATGTCTTTGAATATTTCTTCTTATTTCTTGCAACAGCTTCCTCATCACCTGTATCACCATTACATCCTCACGTATTCATGTGAGAAAATCCATCGCATGTGCATTTGAGATATTTTCCTGTCTGAAGTCCCTAGTTCCTTAGTAATGGGTTGAAACCCGTTCAGTCTACAGGTTCAGATGATATCAAAAACGAATTTTTTGTTTTGTTTTGTTTTCCAGCTTCACTGGAGTCTCATCATATTACTTTCCCGTCCCAAACATCTGCATCTGCAGAAATATCAAAAATAGAGACTGGTAAATTGTGGGTTTGATACTTCCATAGATTAGGATTTGTTTTTGCATCAAGGATGTTATAGTTACAGGGTGTTTGCTCAGACTGCTTGGTGTTGTCTGAAACTTTATTTTGTCTGCAGTATTTGGTAGTTAGACTCTATAACTACATGATGATATTTTGTGGCATAGGATCAAATAAAAAACCCACAGGAATCAATATTCTTTTGGGTGCTTTTAATCTGCCAGATATAAGGACCACTAGCTAGATGGAATCATTATCAGTTATGAAGATTGGACATAAGGATGGTGAGGCACTAGCACAGGTTGCCCAGAGAAGCTGTGGCTGCCCCTCCCTGGCAGTGTTCAAGGCCAGGCTGGACGGGGCTTTGAGCAGCCTGGTCTAATGAAGGGTGTTCCTGCCCATGGCAGGGGGTTTGGTCTAGATGATCTTTAAAGGTCCTTCCAACCCAAACCATTCTGTGGTTCTATGTGTTCTTGATTGGGACATTTTACCCTCTGTGCTTTTTTGTTAGTCATACTATACACAATATTTTGGAGTTTTCTCCATTACTAAGGATTTTCTTCAAGTTATGTTATTATTTCACCCTAGAACTTTTCTTACTGGGGTCGTAGCTATTCAAGATTAAATTTGTGTTCTTTGCACAGATAAGAGTGTGCAACAGATGAGAAAGAGAATCATCCTAAACCTGACAGTCAGTATTTCATCAGTATTGTGTTGCATTTTCTGCCTTACCTTCTGGGTCTTCAGTATGTCACAAAAGTTGTGTTAATTTATATTACATCATTTATATAAAATATCACCATTTAATTTAAATGACAAATTACATGATGTGTAGTATATTAAAACCTACAACTCAAAATACTGGCATGTGTTAAATTGAAACAAAGCAAAGCATTGGCAGTAGAAATACCTGGATGTAGAAATTCAAGTTAGCATTAATTTTAAGTGTGTAAGTCTCTTTCTATAGATGCAAGTGAAGTCAAAAGCACAGGTCTTTTGATGTTCTATGTGCATAGATCACTTGACTCCTGTTGATAAGTCTGCTTTTAGGGGGGACTGCAGTTTCTGTTAGGGTGTCCGTTAGATGTTTTTGACTTTTTCAAAACTTGGAGGTTTTGTTGATTTCTTTTCAAGTTGGATATCTTGTGAAACTGCATTACAGTGGTGTTGGCATCTTGCAAAGCAATGTAAAGCAATCTTATTTTTTCTGATCCCTCCCCCCCTTTTCTGCATTGTTATTGCTATATCTCTCAGGGTTATTTACGTTTTTCTGCAGTTACAAGTTCAGCTGACCTGGAAAAGTCTGTGCGTCCACTTTTCAGAACACCTCATGTGCTAACAACAATGACGGGTAACAGTAATGCATTAGCTTTTCAGTTAAACCACTTCTGGTGTTTTGATAGCAATTTTGGAAATCCTGTTCATCCCACATTTTGATCATCTGCCACACTTGTCTTCCATTTGAGTCATGTTCATCAGAGTAGACAGACAAAGTACCCCTTTTTACATGACAGCTTGCGCTTACTGCTGAGAAACTCACTGAATAGTGTTTCTGATCTTATATTTGTCTCTTAAAAAGCTACTAGGGCTACTTTGAGATATACTTTAAGTAATCTTGGTTTAATAATAATAATGCTTAAAGCTTAATAAGAATTTTAAAAGTACTTTTTTCTTTTAAGATTAATTGTTATACTCTCAGGTAAATAGATACACACATTTATATACTCTCTATTGTTTATGCCAGCGTAGTAAGCTTCTTTCTTACTATTTCTTACTGTTCAATGGGTTTTTTTTTTACTTTATTTTCCCCTTGTTTTGTATGTGTACATATGTACACAGATTATACGATGTTAAAATTCACTAACAATATCTTGACAGAAAACAAAGTACTGAAGAGAATGAAGACAGTCTTTTTTACAGAAATATATTTACAGTGTTTTTTAGCTTTGTGGGTTACATTTTTTCTGCCTTTTTTGGAGTGCTTTATGCTTATAACCATGGTGTTAGAAGTTCTTTTATCTTCACATTTTTTGTGTTGTTTTAAAACATGGACCGTGCTATCTAAAGTAATATTAACTTTGATTGGCTGAAGTTTTAGTTTTAGTTTTGATTTTAATCACATTCAGCTCCTACTCTAAACCAGCACTGCTCCATTGTCAAGGTAAGGTATGCTTATTGTGGGTGGACCTGTGCATTGCAAATTAGGTATGTTATAACCTGAAACATTTTTAGTTTGTTCATATAAACCAAAAAAAGCTATGTGTAGAATTAATAATCACAGATATTGTGACCTGTTTTTTTTATAGTTTTCAGTGGTATGCAGCCTGTTCTTTCAAGCCCTATGACACCCAGTAAAGCTGAAATAGCAGATATTGGACAAGGTACAATAATCTCTACCTAGTTCTTCAGTAGCTCAAACCGTGTTGTAAAACTCACTGAAATGAGAACATTGGCAGTCTTCACTTTCAGTGCATGTTTGAATTAGACCCCTAACACCTGAATTTTGGATTTACATTGCTGTTAATGATTGAAATTGGTGTTTTCTCACACTTACAATGCATATGACAACTCATAGTCACGTGATTCTCCTTCAGTATTTTGAAAAATGTGCCACATAGATAATTGAGAAAACAGTATTTATTGTCCAATAGTGGTGATGAAAATACTGTGGTGTGTGCTGTAGGCTGCATTCTACTGCTGTAGCCTTGTTAAAAATGTTGTGGAGAGTGTATCCTTAACAGCCTGAAACTGGTTAACAGCTACAGACGCTCAGTGCTTTTGGACTGAAACCATAGCTGGATCAGTTGTCAGCTTTCTACTTCATATTTCGTGCGGTTTTTACTGTTCGACTAATTGATTGTTCAACATGTCCTCTTCATTAAATGCCTACATTTTACACCATACTGTCTCCCTGAAGTAATGGACCAAGTCAACATGTTCAAATGCTCAGCTTAAAGTCTTACTTGGCAGTGCTTGAGATCCAGACCAGTAGCCATGAAGGCAGGAGGAAATGAACATCCAGAATTTCTGCACATCACAAATGCAATGATTTGTAGTCACCAAAGCTCTGTGCAGTTCAAAAGATTGAATTTCTCTCTCATGCATACTAAACTGTGAAGTGTCCAAGCATTAGTGAAAGACTTGTTGTTCTTGTAAAAACAAATTTGGTTTTACTTACAAAGGAAGAGTTTCTTCCATTAGCTCTTTGCTTTCTTATGACTGTCATCATTTCTTCCAACAGCAACAAGTGAATCCGTTCTGGAATCTTTCACACCCAAAACTTCTCATCCTTTTCAATGGCCAAGGGTAACATTAGGTAATGTTGTTGTTTTCACCCAGTGAAAAACTCTGTGTTTGTGTTGAGCACTTCATCCCATATGAATGCATTTCTTCGAGCATATCATTTCACATGCATAATCATTCTTTTTCCTGGTTATAGAGTCTTGTTCTTCCATTGTTATTAGACTGATTCTTCTTGATATATCTCTATATGAGAATATTGTTCAGAATGGTTTTACTGTCCTCAGAGAAGTACAACTTGCCTCTTGCATGAAAAACACCATCCTTTTATTAGACTGTTCTATCTCTCTTACTCTCATGCACATGCATATGCTGTCTTTGTATCTGATATGCAGAGCTTTCATAGTGGAAATTTTAATTGTTTCGGAGGCATAGGATCTATTTCCAATCAATGCACAGCATTTCAATGCCATCTCCATTCCACACTTTAAACTCTGATTTCATCAGACAGCTTTGACATTCCATACTAAGTTGTCTTTTCTTCAGTATAAACTTGTGGCATGTGCTGTTTGTTGTGGGAAGCCCTTGTTAAACGATTTTTCATTGCAAACTGAGCTCTTTCTTTCAGCTCCAAAAGAAATACCATTTATTCCTTCTAAACTGAAACCATCTGCTACCCCAGAAGTACAGCATGTGAAACCTGGTAATTGTGCACATCATTTTTATAAGTTGGTATGCAGAGGAATGTGTTCACTAAAAATATCTAAGCAAAACTTCCCAAAAAGGGCAGGAGCTATGCAATACATAATTGTCTTGAATAATTCATCATTCTAAAATCGGTTATTTGATTTTTGCCTAGCAAAAGAAATAAGAGTTAAACTCGTGTTTTATGCATTTGGGTCCAGTGAAAAAATTATAAACAAGTTCTTTAGTT
>Ga0181612_125947_pt1 | contig 17596 bp, 11 predicted proteins | sample HoacroProtozoa21_FD_119630 | JGI IMG/M metagenome (GOLD analysis project Ga0181612, IMG submission 119630) | Hoatzin crop microbial communities from Cojedes, Venezuel. Combined Assembly of Gp0051906, Gp0051904, Gp0051908 | reverse complement strand
TGGATACTCCACCATTTTTCATTATTTAAATATTGGCAAATTTCAAACATCTAAAACCAAACAATTCAAAACTACTCATCACAAAAATATTTCAAAATATTTTCTAATCTCTTTCTCTCATTTCCTCCCTCCTTTTTTTTAAAAAAAAAAGTGTAACTCTTCCAGTTTGGCGCAAATCAATACCCACTATTTATTTACAGAGCACATTTTTCAGCATATGCACTACTCACCTGGAAAGTCTGAATCAGCTCTGGTCACTTGCTGCTATTCAACATATTATTTTGTCTAGAGACAATATTTATTCTGTGATTCCTGCAAAGTCAGCTAGTTTAGAAAGATAATTCTTGTTGTTATTAGTATTAGTTTTAAAAACCTGCAGCTATGCATTACACTGTTTTTCTAAAGTCTTATCTTTCACGCTTACAAACGTTTTGAAAAACATAGAATCATATATCCCAATACAAGAATTTTGTCTGAAAAATGCACCTCTCTGTACGCCTAAGGAGTAGATTTCTCTTTTCATTGTGTAGAACCCTGTGAAACTACTATCATAATGTTGGGCTAGGAAAACACAGAGACTAATTTTCACAAATACTCTGACATCCTTTATCTCTTTTCATTATTGTCCTTACTTTTGGTAACCAAGCTCAGCTTCCTGCTCCCTTTTTGCTACCTTCTTCCCTCCTGTTCCTCTGTAATTATCCATCTGCCTTAACAGACAGGTGGGCCCAGATTACAGACAATAAAGTCCAGTCTGTCTGAATAGGATCAACGTACACAGCACTGTGCAGACCTGACCCAGGCTCAGGCCACAAGGACGCAAATGTCAGAGCCTCCATGAACCCCACAAAGTATCACCCCTTTGCCCCCATATCTAGCATATGCTATGGCCTGCAGGAAACACTTAATCAATTAAATTTTTTTTTTTTTTAATTAAATAAAATCTACTGAAAAACCACGATCTGAATTTCAGTACTTAGCACTGTCTAGCAATGAATTCCACTAACTCATTATGGGTAACACCTTCTACGGATTATAAATTGCACAACGGCAGCAACTAAGCTTTTTATTTTAGCAACCTGACCTACCTAATTGAGCTCTTTGGAATCCTTTGAGGTTTTATTCCAGTTGGTCAGACAAATTTGGATGACTTTTTTTCCCCTACTGAAAGCTGTTGCATCACTGAAAATTAAATGATCCAAAACGCATGTTCCACTTTCTGTAAAGTTTTGGCTGTTTCTAATAGAAGAAAACAACAAGAAATTGTCCAATTTGGCCACCTTGCTTACTACCAGCTGCCCACATCAAGCACTAGCCATGCCAGTTACTAGAGAATCAGAAAGCCCAAGACAGCCAGCATCATGGCTTCAGAGAAGACAAGCAAAATGCCCACGAACTGCAGCTCTCCTCCCTCTTGAGAACAGAGGAGCTTTTCACTTCTGTTTGCTTTACAAACCAAAATCAAATATTAAATACCCAGCAGCCCTACTTTTCTCCATGCAGTTCTGGTATTAATTCTCAGAACATTTCTACATGGCAAGAGATTATCCCCATTTTTCAGCTAGGAACCTAGGACAGATAGTGTAAGTCGCCTGCTGACAGTTCACACAGCAATCTGTGGCAGGTCAAGGTAATGAGCCCTAGGTCCCTACATTTAGTACTCTGAGCGCTGCAACATCCTTCCCTGGTTTCAGTGTAGTAGTGAATTGAATGCACTTTCACTCAGACTGGAGTGATCTCACGATAGCAAAGACAATGTCAAAACCTGTTCTTCCTTCCCAGCCACAAATGCCACAGGGAAGATTAGTGGACCGGTGAGTCCACATCTGCACTAATAATTCACTTTTGGCAAACTATGTCTTCCCAGCTCTATTCAGCATTTCCTTCCCCTCCCACTCATGTTTTATACAACTTTCTACTTCAGTAAGAAAGTGAATCCAAGGAACTGAAAAGCCTAGAGTGAGCTACAAATACATACAGACATTCCTACCACCAAGCAGTAATGCCAGGCCAGAAAAGTTTGTCTGGATAGCGAATGAAAAAGAGTTTTCCCTTCTCTTCTCATGACCATAAGGTCCCACATAATGCAGCTACCCACAGTATGAATTCCAGCCTTCAGTGGAAAGATTGACATTCAGACTCAAGCTAAGGTGCATTCTGAGGTGTATGGGAAGCATGGGTGCTATCAGAGGAGCACTGCAATCCAATGAAGTTAGAGGAAGGTCACAGTGTTACAAATGTGCATTTTCCCAAAACTGCATATACAGTGTTTCTCTACAGCTTTCAGCAGATAAAAGAACTTTTCTGACAGTGCTAGACTGACGGCACCATTATTGACTAGTGCATCGTGGATGCCTCCTAAACAGCAGGTCAGAGTACGTGGTTAGTAGCCTCCACTGGAGAGTTACTAGACCTTACAAGATCTAACCAGCTACAAGCCCAGCAAAAATGCTGTTACAAATTAAATGGATCTAAGTACTGAACAATAGGGAGGAAGCCACTGAAGGGCATTAAGAATTATCCCAAAGTATACTCCCCTGGGGTCACAGTCTCCCAACAGATCCTAACAACAAAGACACGCCACACACACCAAATAAATAAAACAACAATAAAAGCATCAGCCAAGTATTACAAAAATCACATTAATTTTTAAAGCTTTATACTTTCTGACATTTAAAAAAGTCTTTGACCTGGCATATTCTGCAGTTGGATTTTTCTGATGTTTTTGTAAAGGTCACGTTTATGGTATATCGAGCACAGATTTCCAAGGGTTATTAATCAGAAGAACACTGCATTGCAAACAGATTTTCAAAGAATTTTTCATTTTTATGATGAATATATTAGCAATTTTAAAAGTGCCATTTTTCAAAAACATGCTTGGGAAAGAAGCAATGATTAACTTCTGATGTCTTTACTTTAAATGAAACAAGCATACAACTGAGACAAATATACAACTAATATCATAAAATGGACACACTCCACTAGCAAAGTCTATGAGGATAGTGCTGTGCAGCAATGCCTCTTCCATTTAGCAGTGGGAAAGCTCAACTTCACCAAATTTTATTAATAAATTCACTAGAAATAGCTTTTACACATTTTTAACTCCAAAGTGCAAGAGTAAGTGGATCAGAGCACCACTTTGCTTTTCTGTTAGCTGTCAAACCTCTGCTGTTTTATTGACTAACAGGTAGACAGACTTGGGAAGTGACCCAGTTAGGAGAAGCATGGCAGAATCGAGGTCAAAGAAACAAAGCCTGCCCAGGTCAAAGCTAGGTCCACGGAAAGAGAGGAAGGAAAGGAGGGAGAGAGGTGCATAGAGAAAAGAGTGATGGAAAGTCTGTTGTTATGTAGATCCACTTGGGTGTTGGTCTTACAGGTAGCACGCAACAACGGACACGAAAATACCTCTGTGATTCTATACCAGTGTTGCATAGACTGGGGCAAGATTCTCCCCTTGAATTAACTTCACAGAACCGCCTATGTATACATACATAACAAAAATGCATACTTGTTGAAACAAAACCATATTTTTTGTTTTTCTTTCCCATGCATAAAGACATAAATGCTTACATAATACATCAGAGACTATTACAGTCCTAGAATTCTGATTCACAAAATAACTCATACGTATTTAAAACTATTAGGTTTAAGGTCATTCATTAGGCAAGTGAATAAGTGTTATCATTTCTTGCTGAATAGAAAAAGTAGAGTAGAATGAAAAGCACAGATTTACAAATGGATAGCGAGCACAGCCATAGACATAGCAGACAGAAGTGAGTTTTAAAGGACACGCTCCTGGACATAAAGCACTATTCAGTTCATGCTGGCTTGAAAGATACTTGTAAGATAACTTATACATCATATTACCATTTTTCCTATGTCCTAAATTAAAAATACTCAGAAACTTTTCCCACCAGTGAAATATCTGATTTCCCACTCCATGGAATCTCTGAAGTTCTTAAAGAAAAGTAAACCAAACCAGTGAACATGAGTATCTTTCATACTATTCTTTCTCAGGATGTAAAACCAGAAAAAACTATTAGATCACGTGGCCTGATTGTCTCTAAACCCCAAACCATTACTTTTCATGAAACTTCAGCTCCACTTTAATGAAACTAAACCAGTTCAGCCCTCAGGAGATAGAGCTGTTTGTGCAAAAATCAAGAGCCTGAGGCTCTATCTGCGACCCAGACTTTCTGCAAAAAGAAGCTGATGAAAAATTGAAGTTATCCTAGCAGAAAATCCACACTTTGCATTGAAACACAAGGCAAAGAAAAAAAAGATAGTTCTTGGCATTCTGCTGTCCCCACTGAGACAGGGGAAGGGGAGGATAAAATGTTTAGTTAACTGTTAAGTTTGAGCTTTACTACAATAGAATCTTATGCCACCTCAAAGCACACATGCACTGTGCCTACCAGTGAATAATCTCTGGATTTTAACCATCAGGTAATTAAAAAAGTAAAAGAAAAAAGGCCAATCACACTCTGGGGAGAGAAAAATCTTTTTATCTCCTGTTAAGTATCTCCTGAACACTTGAAGATTTGATCACAGTCATTGCCTTCAGCATTAAGCAGTTGAGGTCAGCTTCCACCACACTGTCTTACAGAAATGTGAAATCAGATGTTGCTTTGTTACCCCACTACCCAAAATTGAAGGTTAACTACAGTTGTTGCGATATAGCAAGTTGGGCATCCAAGTAAGACAAAAGCATACACGCTAACAAGATAGCAGCCTTCCAACATGAAGAGATGTGTCATTTAATTCACCAGAAATCACAGATTGTCACTGACTGTCTTTAAACCGTTGCTCTGCTGTACCAAGCAAGACATCAGACATTCTTTGTCTGACAAAGACTGGGGATGCAAATGATTAGCAGGCTCTGGACTGCAGTACAGTTTTGAGTTCAGCAAGGGGTCAACCATGAAAGGAGAGCAGGTGCTGATAAAGCATAAAACCCTCAAGATGACATTAAGGGCAAGGAGTTTGCACCAAATTTGGGAGGGGAAAAAACAGAGAGGAAAGAAAAAAAAGCTAAGGGGAAGTAAGAAGGCAGCAGACAGAACAAGAATGGAAATAAAAGAATGGGATGTTGGAAGTCAATGGAAGAAATTTGAACCTTGGCCAGCATCAATTAAACAGATGTTTTATGGAAATTCTATATCCAGACACAGACTTAGTTTTAATAAAGTTTAAATAGGATGTGTTATAACATACTTAAAATGTAACAGTTCTGTAACTCTATTGTATCTAGAAAATACTAACATCATTGCCAAAACCTATTTATCGCAATCACACACTGCACTTGTTCTATTCCAATTATTTTTCTTTTTTTTCCCCTTTTTTTATTTTGAAACAGAGATAAATATGTGCCATATGATATGCTGGAAAACAGTTTCTAGTTTCTAATTTACAGTATATCCTGATGAATAAATAGTTCTCTTTCCTTCCAAAATCTGTGGGATTATGCTTACATAGACACAGTCAAGCAAATAGCTACTTCATAAACCAGTAAGTCTCTATATTCAAAAAGTGTAAGTATAAATCACACTATGATGACATACAACTGATAAAGATTTAAAAGAAAGTATTATTAGGGCTAGTGAACAAACTTCACATTTGAGTAACAGTTCGAGCTACCAAAAAAAAAAAAAAAAAAAAAAAAAGAGTACAATTTCCAAAGGCACGAAAGCTTGAAATAACAGAGTTTGACTAACTCTCTGAACACTAAATGCTCCACTGCACAAACAGGCTACCTTCATTCTCACTAACAGATCCCAGCCATCACCCTTCTGCAGCAGAGAAAAACACAACAAATCAGACTATCCTGAATTCACTTTTATAAAGCTGTCTCTTTGTTCTCCGTCATAGAGGAGCAGTTTGAAACCATGTTTTACGCCAGCAAGAAACAAGGATCCCATCTCCCTTGCATCAGGCTTTGGTGTTGCATATGCCCCTCCAATCAAAGTTATGGATAACTAATCATAACTATTCTTCTATGGCATTTTGGCTGAAGCTTTGCTTCAAGATGCCATTGCTTGAGAACAGGAGATGGAGAGAAAACACTGCCAAATTTAACTTTTTTCTAGGTTGCAAAGTTCTGTTAGAATTTGTCTTCTCTGCAGACCTATGCATAAGTTACAGTCTCACACCTGCTTATTATGGAAGCAAATCCTTATAAAAGTTTCAAAAATTAAAAGAAATTAAGGTCTGTATTTTAATCAAAGGCCCATATTGAAGCCTGCTCTGTAAGTTCCCAATGCCTCAGGGAAATGTCCCAATAGTTGGGCTATTGACTAACTGGGGATACTTGCACAATAATCTCTTTTTGGAGCAGTTTATATTTGTGTAAACGTGTATTCACCTCACGAAGGAATTTAGCTTGGGTTTCCAGCAGCCCACAAAAATCCCTTGGCCATAGGGCTAGTATCTTTCTGGGAAAGTGAACACATTCTTTTTCAGTGGAGAACTTCTAACAAAATGGCTATTTATAAAGAAAGGCTATGGAAACTTCAGTTTTGGCAAGTTTACACCTGATGGAACTGATCTAGGCAAATGTTTTGAGAGCTGGAATATGTGGCAGTTAGTAGGTTGACTGTCCTTTTCCTGATACTTGTTAAAATCCCGGCAGGTCCATTTTTTATATCTCTATGTAAAACATACCTATAACTTAAAAAAAGTTTTTCAAGCAAGGAAAATTATCTGCTGTCATATTCTTTAGGTGGGGGGAAAGCACCACTGCTTTTGCAGACAAGACACAAAGGACAAAAGAATTTTTTTGTCCTAGTTTCCACAAACTCGGGCATGTCAGGCCCAATTTATCTAATCCATGACACGTTGGATGCTCCAGGCTGCATCCACAGAAATAGACAAAGGCATGTCCTCCACAGATTTAATGAATGGGAATCCCTGCCCCTGGCTAATATAAATTGTGCTTGTTGGTGAGTAATTCTATCGATTACAATCCAGATACATTTACACATATACACATAAGAGTTTTCAGTAATTGACCAAAAAATACAAACCTAAACCAAAAATATGTTCATATTTCTTTACACTATGAGAAATTACTTATAATTTTTTAGCTTTTCTGTATCCTATCCAATTGTTCCTTAAGAGTGTTTTACTATCGTGTGACAAAATTCTTCCATAATATATCCTCATGTTATTATCCACTCCATTCAGAACTTTTTCCTCACACAAAAAACAAAGAATTTTTATAGGTTCTGACACAGATTTTGTCATAAGGTTTCCTGAGTCAACCACACAGCTTGTAACTGTAAACAAAAGGCTGCGGGACAGTATCTTGTGTATCTTTGGTTAGCATTTCACATGGGAGAATTTCTAAAAGAAAGGGGGGAAAAAAAAAGAAAGAAAGGAGGAAAGAAAAAAAGACAGGGCAGTGCTATAAAAGGTGGCAAGCAATGGTCTGCATACCGATGTGCAGATTTTGTTGCTGGGTAGCGATGGCAAGGCATGGTGGAATGGACAAATACTATTTGTCTGAATTTTTACATAGGTCAATAACAGCCTGAAACCTTCTCTAAAGAAAAAGGAATATGATAAGAGCTCCAGTAATAATACCTTTCTTGGCATGCTCTTCAGTCAGCCTAGCTATGTTCTTGTCCTCTATCAAGGCATCTTAAAATGTTATAATTCCTCTCCCAGGAGCTAAATATAGGAGAGAGATATAAAACACTTAAATAACTTTTTAGGGAGCTCCCTTCTTGCTCAGGCAACCACCCTGCTTAGAATATTTACTTATAGTCCTACATAGCTATTAAAATTTCACTTTGTGTGCATCGCAAACTCAGGTTAGACATTCAGTAATCTTCCCTTCACAGTTATTCATGGTCTAGAATTCAGCATTTCTTGAATTAACTGCAAATATATCTAGAAACACGCATAGTATGAAAACAACCCATCTCAAACTTCAATTCATTCCATTCAAAGACTATGTTGCATCTACTCGTTACTAAGGTGCTCAAAAAAATCAAACGTTAAGAATGTCACTCCGCAGAAAAAAAAAATGTCTCAGTTGACATGTTTTATTTTAAATTCTCTCTCTGCTTGAAAGACCAAACAGAACAGAATTAACTTTGGTGCTGCTATGTAAAACAGTTATTTGAGAGATACTAAGCAAATGTGTTTTTTTGAAGGCATCACTACCAGTCCTTTTAACCGTGATACAACAGAATACAATAGCAAGAGGAGAAAAATTCCTGTGCAGACTTTTCTGATAATCCATGTAGATCAGAAGGATCAGAATCATGCAGCTTCATAATATTAAGTCTAGCTATTATAATTGCAGATGTTATTGAGTATGTTATATAAGGAAATATTTGCTCTGATCCTTTCAAGTCATTGCATTGCTTTGCTTTGACTAATTGAAGTGAAGTTATAATCATCATTTGACTTCTTTGTATCCCATTGTTTTACATGTTCCTAATATTTTTATTACTTTCTTCACATTAAAATAGAAAAGTAATCCACTCAATTTAGGCAACAGACATCCATTTTAATTAAATTGTATATCAAATACTTCCAGTGATTTCTCAATATGTTTTTATTACTGGAGATAAGCAAGTCACCCACCTCCAAGCCCTACTACCTTTGAATTTCAATAAATCTAGTATATTAATCTGATCAGAAGAACCTTACAATATTTGGGAAGCTAAGAGGGCAGGGCAAGCGCAAAGAGCCTTCAATGGAACTGTGTGTTGACAAGTTGGATCCCCCTCCCCGTCCTCCCACTCTACTGCCAAGGAGTGGAGGGAGCCTCACATACTCTAATCATCTTCGCTTTCCATAAGCGGTAATCTTACAATACATTTCCAAGAAAATGAAATTATATTAAACCAGTGAAGTGAGCCAACCAATTGTCAGATTGCTATAGAAATGCAAGGATTTTCTAAGCCACAGACAAACCTCAATCCTGCAAATACTTCTGCATATGTTTAACAGTTCCACTCCCTCCCCATCAGGGCAATGACATCAGAAAAGTTAATTCTTTTTTAATTCATGCATGCAGAAGTAAGGCCTATCTCTTATTTGCATGACTCCATCCAACTAAACATTCAGAATGTTCCATAAGAACGAGTTTTAAACAAGGAGAATTGCTATTCTCCTAAAAAGGAATTAAAATTTTACCAAGGATGCTCAATTTGAAGGATGAATCAAAACCCTGAATACTTGACCCTCATCACCATATACAGGAGAATTTTTTTGCATAGTCCAGAATTTGGCACTACTTTCCTTAAAAATAAGACAAACCTACAAAACACCAAGATGCACCATGTAAGAAGAGAAATGCATCGATGAAACTGTAAACATAAGATGAAAATGAAGGTCTCTAAGCGTATTGCCAAAGACTCTCTAAGACTTCCACCTTTTCTTTCTGAGATCACATCTTTAAAAAAGAATACAATTATCCGAGAGACAAGAACATACTTCTCAGATCTAGAAACGGAATTAAAAAACTCCATAAAATTACTGAAAAAATACAGTGTGTTGAGAAAAAGAGGGCCATCTCTCCCTTAGTATAATTCCAGTGACTTAAGTAGACTTACATCGGGTATTAATATGAGCTGTAATACTAAAGGAGAACTATTGCAGTGCATTGTATCTGTTTAATTAGAGATATCAATTCAAGCAATGAGGCAATTTTGCATGCAAGCCTCTAAGAAACCTGAAACCAAACACAGCTTGCCTGTATAAGGGTTGCATTCCAAAGCCTACACTCAAGCCAATTTTACAGATCTGGAGCTGCAACTGAACATAAATGACCTGATTCACAGCAGAGTGTTTTGGGCGTGTTAACCTGAAACGCTGAGAAAATTTCAGCAGATGTGGGTCACGCCATGACAAAATTTAAGTTAATATTTGCACACCCTTCTTGAGCCCCAAAGCACCAATGCTGGCACAGATCCTGTGTCTAAGTATCTGCATTAGACTTTCTGCTCTTCTAACTCAGACATGGGGTTATCTGCAGCTTCACAGATCTTCATTTATGCAATACAGAAAGATTTGATTTAGCATCTAAGAAAAGACTCTACAAACCTGTATTTCTGGCTACTCTGTTTCACTTGTACTTGAGGAGAATATGTGGTAATCTTGTCCAGATAAAGACAGAAATTAAATGGGGAGTGTCACGATTTCTTTATTACACTCTTCAGACAGCTAAATTATACTTAAAATGGGTGAAAAAGACATAGAGCACACACAGCTGTTTGGTGTTGCTATGTAGATTCTGTTGCTACCACATGTGAAAAAAAAATCCACATTTTATTTCTCACTTAACCTACCATTTAAGTTCACAGAAAGCATCAAATGACTCAGGTGTTCAGGAAACATGAGTATTTGCAGTTACAAAAGTGGTAAAAGCAAAACGGATCTCTGTGTCTGAGGTCAAGCGTTAACTGTATTAACAGAACTGTTACAAAGTGCTTAAAGCTGCACGCAGAATAACATTGCAGCAGGGATGCAAAAGAAAGGAATGTAGAGTTCACGTTTAGGTTGCCCCACCGTGCGCTGTTTAACACTGATTTTTTTGTAGAGTATTACCAAGGCCAAGTCTGGCCGTGCTACTAAATTGGTAGACTCAGACTATCAAGACTGGTGGAGACCCAAGAACAGCAAAAAAAGACTGAGAAAGTCAGTATAATTCAGTGTCTGATGGCCTGAAGCGAACAGGCCACTTGCTCTTGCATGTATAAGTAGATAACTTGGTTCCCACTAGAACATCTCTTTCTTGCACCAATAAGACACCAGTGCTTCCCCACAGCTTCTTCTACAGATGTAAGCTGGTTTTAGCCCAATTTTTTTTTTTCTTTAAAAAAAAAAATCCCCTAAAACTATTGCTAGAAAGCCCCTTGGTGTTAAGTTTGCCAACTCACATGATTTCAGGATTCTTTGTCTTCATTCAAAGCTAGGAAAAGGTGGCATGAGCTATACCTTAGAGGGCTACTGCATGCTGAAAAAATGTGTAAGGCAGTCGATGCACATATACACCTGAGTGGACTAGAAATACTTTAATTTTTTTTCCATGGAAATCTATTTTTGAGAATATTTTCCTAAGTTATCTCTCTTACTTTAACTGCATGGACAATGACCTCTTCTTAGACATGATTTAGTACAAGATTTTATCTCTTTACCCCTAAAATCCACTATAAATTTTAAATTCGCTATGTATCATAACAGTATAATGTTATTTGGCCTTTCCAAAATGATACATTCAAAAGTCAAACCGACATTACAATTATAAATTAAAGTTTCCTTGTCACCAGAAATTCTTACCCATATACAATTTAATACATGTTTGTTCAGCAGCTCCAGGCACAGAATGGAAAACGTTAAAATCTTGGGGACTAGAAATGAGCTTCTCCCATATACAGCTTTTTCTGGCTGAGCCACAAACCCACAGCAATGATAGCTTGGTATGATTTGTGGTCATAAACTTCAAGAGAGGTATATGAGATGATGCTCTAAGAAAAATGTTAAGCCTTCTCTGCTTGGGGTGGGGGAGGAATGAACCTCAGCTTTTCCCTACCGCTGCTGTTCTGCTTAACTAGTGTAGAGTCTGTTAACTGGAGAAGAATCACCATAAACTACTAAACTATTCATTTAATTGTTCTGATCTCTTTAATGATATTGCCAATAACGTGCTTTAATGAGACAAAAAAGGCATCCCAGTTCAACAAATCACTTGAGAGGTTTCCCCCTTGAAACTGCATAGAATTTAAATAGGACCACCGTGAGTTAAGAGATGCTGTACGTACCCTGTACATGATCAGGAAAGCTTGCCAGGTGCCATCCTATCCACACAGATGAACTCCTTGCAGATGTAAACCTAGGAAGGACACTCACGGTAGCATTAATTTTTTTGGTGGGTTTTTTGGGGTTTGTTTGTTATTTTTTAATAAGAATGGGAATTGATATGGATTTAGGGATGTATAGAACTAAATAGTTCAGTTGACTTAAGAATTTCATATTATCGTTACTAGCACTAATGATTTGGAAACAGAAATTAATAAGAGCAATAACAACTACATTTTGTTTGCAGCTGAGTGCTGCTTGCTACCTTCTGGAAAATAAGTTGGTGGTTTTAAATCCCTTCCTAAAACCGCCCCAAAATCAGCACAGCTTTCATTGACTGTTAATCCCTGAGCCTTTCTATGGAAACCATCAAAGCTCAAGTGGACAAGGGAACTGATGGAGTCTTCCCCCGCAGGTGTGCAGAGCTCCTCCAGCATGAGGAGACCCGCAGCAGCGTGTTCCCTCCTGCAGGTGCATCTTCTCAAAAGTGGACCTCCCCACGCAAGGCCAATGCAATTCAAGTTCTCCAACTGCCCGAGCTCACGTTTCCATCACATTCAGTGCCTCTTCTGGCAAAGAGACATGGAACAACTGTTTGAACTGCAACCCAAATGGATAAATTCTGCCTCCTGTATTTCCAGGCTGGTGACGGGTGAGAAAAAATGCACAGTGGCCATGCTGCATGGGCATGCCAGCGTCCTCCACCCCCAGACCTGCTGCCCAAGTGGCTGCCAAAGTTTGACTACACTGCTGCTGATCAGTTTAAGATTTTAAAGAGCATTTAATTCACATTTGAAATTATTGGTGATATTAAACACAACTGTTAGAAATTATTTGACAGTTGCCTTAAATACACTAGGTCTGATTTAAAATTTTCAGCACAGTTGAAACTTACTTTACTGGGGGCCATAGAAGTTTCTCAGCATGTTAGGTCCAGTAAATGAAATTGAGTTCAAGCAAATCTATTAACACAATCCAACGCTATCCACAGTTCATTAGAAATAATAATTACTTTCTGAAAACGTCCTCTTTCACTATGAAGAACTCAGTAAAAACAGTATCAATACGGAAAACTCAATTTTTGCTGAGAGTCTTGAACTTGCAAGAGGTTTTTTTTGTACCTGCTAGCAGTTGCCATACATGTTATATCAACAGATTTCAAAACATGCCCAACTTCTTTAGATAAACTGCCAATATTACCTCAATCAATATGCTATCAAAATCAGCTCCCTACAGTATTTACTATAACTGAAGTTGGCTACATAGATAGAAGAATGTGCAAAACTGGAGATCCACCTATCACAGGCACCTTGGAAAGACTTCTTAAAAAATTAACTTATTATTTTAAACATTCTCTAACAACAATAGCCATTTATTCCTGTAAGCTTCCTAAACAGGGCTAATAATTTAGAATGAACATTACTTCTTCTTATCTTTGTGATTTGGAAGCTATTAGCTCAGCTGGGGTTTCTCAAACAGATATTTGATATAAAACATTCATAATTCATTTGACTATATACTGAGGTCAGATGGCAATATTTCTGTTTCCAGACGAATCTCAAGTGAGCTTTGTATTGCTGAAAATGTGCTGGCATGGCTTTTAACATGAAAACTCTCTTAATAAATTACAATAAAGTATCATGCAACTGCTAGTTTCGTGAATAATCTTGTGATGAAATCTTCCTACTAGAAATGTACATAAAGCTTATACAAATCACATGAACACTGTTAGACTAAACTGAGAAATATTTTAGGAGTATTAATTGTTAATGTTCTTTCAATGCTAAGTATCATCAAATACTGCCTACCTGAGATAGTTCTGTGCTGCTTTTCCTCACTACATTGATATTTTTGGATATATTTAACTTGGGAAAAAAAAAATCACGGCCTAGGAGAATAAGCAATAAAAATAAATTAATGTTCTATGCATCTGTATTATCCTCCTAAAATCTATAGAGTTGTCTGGGTGTCCATTGTGACGTCTAGCATCATTGTTCATTGCTTTCACAAGGTTAATTTCAGGCTAGTTAAATAAATTTTCTTGCCTGCATGCTAATGATAGCTTATGATGACAACTTTGCTTCAAGTTAGTCACTAAGGGTAAACCAGAGCGGTTTTATTTGGTCACCTTGGCGTGCTTATGCAGGGTGGTGCTGCCAGCACCATTTTGCTGCAGCACCAGCCTTTACCTGCTGCCTGCCTGCCCTTCTCAGTCAGCAGAGTTTATATACATTTCACACACTCTAAGGCTTTCCACAATCACATTTTGATTGTATCTGTATTGTTAGAGAGATTTCAAATGTTGCTTTGATTTCTGCTTTTAATATGTTTTCAGCCTTTTAGAGTTTATTACATTCAGTAAGTTCAATCACGTGAAGAAGCAAAACTGTGTGGGCTATTTCTGTGTGTAGTGATAGCCCTCTTTAGGGCCACTGATTCCTTTTACCTTGAAAACTTGTGTGTATTGGGAAGGTCATCTACTGTATGGACTGTTAGAGCGTGTAGAGCTAAATGCTAAGATGAAGGACACTCACCTCATATACATTGATCTGACCACAGACAGGGATTTCTGCGAGGCACTGTACTTTCTATATGGCATATCCAAAGAGATGTCAGATGTCCAGTTGCTACTGAACCCATAGGAATCCAAATGGTGGGGTGCTAATTAGCATTGAGTAGATCTGTCAGCTGTACCTATGTAAGAAGATATCTCTTCTGTTCTATAAAAAAATACTGCAAAGGATTAAAAAAAGAAAAAAGGGAAAACCACTGGGAATCTATAAATGTATTGAAAATTTTTACTTTGACCCAGTTGAAAAGAAAAAAGAGTTAATTCAGAACCTTTCTTATGAAAGAGAAAAATCGTACAGTGTGGACCAATGCAATTTCCAAGTACTCAGTGCTACTAAGATTTAATCCAGCAGAAAGTAAATGTGTTATTAGGAGGTTAGTGCAACTGCCCTAGCACTGCATGTGGAGAGGAGGACTAAATAACCAGTTTTACAAGGTAGACAGACTGTGGTCAGGATTGGCGAGACAAATGTTTGTAAATGATCACATCATGTCTTGAGCGCTAAAAGCATGTAAGGATACTAGAAATAATGTGCTACAATGGCTTTACAGCACCCACATTCATGTGGCTGCCATGCCCTCAGTCAGAGAGGGAGACAAAAAGGGAAAGGATTTAAATACACCTCCACATCTGCACACGCACTATTTTATAGCCTTTTCAACTTGTTAGAATTTTTTCTTTATAAACACAGAAACTGCAAAGTTAAATAGGATGTTAGGTAAAATTTCATGTACACCTGTCTGCTGCATGAAGGGTTGAAGCAAAGGTATTATTTTATCCTGTGCTACCTAGAAGCAAACAAGCTCGTGCAACTTCCACTGTTGAAAAATTTGCTGCTCGCAGCAGCACAACTTACCAGCAATAATAGAAAAACAAAGAAGCGGTGTGTTTGCTATGTAATAGTCACATATCTGGCAAACTAAATGCTCCTGATACGCGGCTGGTTTTGACAGGAGGTGAGTGGATTGGCTTTCATAGGTAAATACCAGCAAACAAAAACTAATTTGCTAAACACTGCACTACAGAGACAGTAGACCCTCAGGTCGCTACTGAAAAATGACTTGGCTTAGCATGAAGAGCGCTGATATTGCTTGCGGTGCAAAGACTGGCTTCCTCACCACCTCCTCCTCCTTCCTTGTGCATTCACAATTGCAGATCTTGCCAAGGTTCTGTGTTTTCTGACTTTTTTTTTTTTTTTATTCAATATTGATCCCTAGTGCAACGATGAGTAACAGTACTGGAAAACACAGCCATTATCTCCCTCCATCTTCATAACCTACTACACTCCATAGTAAACAAACTGAATAAACAAGGTCAACAAGAACAAAAGAAGCTGAGAAAATTTTCATGGCTTCCATTTGAATGAACTGTACTGTCTATCTCCTTTTTCAATTACAGCATAAAAGTAAATAAATAGCAGAACCACTGTGAAGTAATAATTAAAGAGTAAACTAAGCCTAGCTTTTTTCCTTTGTTCTTAAAAAAGCAGTTTTAATATTCAGAGACAGTTTTCTAACATCAACCCCCTTTTTAGACTCTATCTCTTTTTCTGAAGGGAACAACTGAAGAAGAGACTGACAGTTTGCATTGTAATAAACAGAAGGCATAAACAACATACAGTATAAAAATTACCAATACGAGCCAAAGCCCTTTGAGTTCCTAAGTACATGCTAAAATTTCAAACGGCCATACCCAGAGTTAGCAGACACTCCCAGTCAATCTCATTTTTGTATCTCCTGTAACTGCTTTGGAGATGAAGATACTATGTATTACCAAACCCCAGGAGCTTTTCAAGCTTTACTTGAAAAGCAAGTGGTACATTATGGTTTTAAATTCTGAAATCTGCAGGGACTATAAAACAGAGTAAATTAGTTGGCTGGGTAATAGAGTCAGGATCTGATCCCACAGTGATGAAAGAATTTCCCATGATTTCCAAACAACTGGTTCAGCCAGCTAGCTGAGGTATTAAAAGAAGAAAGATTGATTTAATCCCAACTTTTTAAAATAGTTGTGAACTTTGGCAAAGCAGAATAAGGGGAAAAAAAATTTAAAAAAAAAGAGAGAACAAGTGCTTTTGTTTAAATGCTCTAGATAAGGACTGAAGATGTCTTACCTTTTTTTCAAACCTAAAGAAGTTTCAAATATATATAATTTTAAGCGTCGAGACAGAACTGTATTATCATAGATGTTAACAAGAGGCAAGGGTGTATAGTAATTGAACTTTCATAAAAGCCTCCCTTACATTTCCAATTTCAAATTACAGCTGCATTTTCTTATTTTACATTTGATTCAGACCCTTTCCAACTTCTTTAAGCTGTCAAACCATGCTTATGATTGGAGTAACTCTTTATGGTACTTATGTACAAAGCCAAAAAAAAAAAAATTGTTTGACACGAACATGTTCATGAGCATCAGATGGATGAACTGACAGAAGCGGTCAACAAAATGGGCAAGGAGGTCTAAACACACAAGCATACCAATAATGTTAACTTCAGGTACTAAATTTTTCATCCCTAAGTAGACTTTGCAGAAACGTGTTGCTAAAATCACTGAGAATACAGGCTGACCTGCAGACTGTGGGTTTGCCATGTAATGACTTAGCCCTACAGCAGAGCAAAGCTTCTTCCCACTTTCAACCCCAGCAATTTAATTCAAGTACAATCTCAGACACTTCAGGCTTGGGTATTTCCAGCCAACCTCTTTGGCTGCATTTTCTCTGAATGTTACCAATCATCTATGCGATTTCAGCTGCAAAACTAATCTTTGCAGTATATTACATGTAATAACCCCTTTTTAAAATTGTAGCCCTTATGACCTTTACTATATTTCAAGAACTTTTCACGATCGAATATCAAATTGAAATAGTTCCTCTACCAAGTCCAAATATATTTCTTCTTTTTCAAGTACCACCATCTTCTTTAGTACAATGAGAGGCAAAAGCTTTGAAAGGATTCCTGTAATACAATTAACATTTTTGTAATTGCAAGAATTTTCAGAACTGCCACCGAGTTATAAAACAAAATCAAAATAATATGGAAGGATATTTGCACACAGGCACAGAGAGGTAAGAGCCATATGACTGAGATAATTTTGCACTCAAAGGCTCTCATTATTTTAAAATATTTTATAAAAATAATTCATATGAATTGTCTTTTAGGAAAAAAGATGAAAAAGAACAGAGGCATGACATCATAATAAAAATTTTAAAAATAT
>Ga0181612_163022_pt1 | contig 17597 bp, 15 predicted proteins | sample HoacroProtozoa21_FD_119630 | JGI IMG/M metagenome (GOLD analysis project Ga0181612, IMG submission 119630) | Hoatzin crop microbial communities from Cojedes, Venezuel. Combined Assembly of Gp0051906, Gp0051904, Gp0051908 | reverse complement strand
GATATAAGGAAGAAATTCTTTACAATGAGGGTGGTGAAACACTGGAACGGGTTGCCCAGAGAGGTAGTGGAGGCCCCATCCCTGGAAACATTCAAGACCAGGTTGGACAGGGCTCTGAGCAACCTGATCTAGTTAGCGGTGCTCCTGCTCGCTGCGGGGGGGTTGGACTAGATGACCTCTAGGGGTCCCTTCCGACCCAAAACTTTCTATGATTCTATGTTAATGTAATACATTCCTTGGGCCAAGTAGGGCTTTAGAGAAGTACCTATCATGACGGCTTTCCCCATCTTTTCTCAAAGAACAGGGAATAGAGCTCGTCAAGACTATTTTAGTGAAACAAAGGTTTTGTCAGAAATTGCAGATCTGTCTTTCCTTTGGGGAGTATTTCAGAAATATTTCAACCTGAATGATTTCCGCTAAGGCAAATGGAAAAGGGCTGGCATAGACTATCCTATGGGCTGCTCACAGGCCAAGCTTTCCAGAGGCTTTCATGCTTTCTGGGTGATTGGTTTCTAGGCCGTGGGATGTCATAAATAGGATTAATCCTATCTGCCTTCCTCCCCCATACATCATCAACCTCTGGTAGGATTTTGCCTAGTTTATGCTAGACACCTAACTCCTCGGCCTTAAAGTGAGTCACAGATCCCTTACCACGCCCCAAATCCTATGTAAAGGAGATGGAGAAAAAGGTGATGGGGAAGGGGTCAATGTTTGATTGGAGGGAGGGATGTACATCAGTTTTCTGTGGGTCAGACGCTTGTCCGTGTCTGTGGCTGTGTAGGTACTGGACTTGCTTGAGAGCTGAGTTCAAGAATCGTTTGTAATATGTTGTAACAACAACTTTATTGGTCATCAAGCTTGCAGACATACAACAGATGGTATCTTCCCTGTAAGCCACTAGATGGTGATCTTTGTATTTGTTAGCCATGTGCCCAGGTAGGTGAAGACACTACTTTTTCTATAAACCCCTTTTTTTACCCCACAAAGAGACCTCAATGCACTTCCAGCAAGGAAAGTGAACATGTGCCCACTTGGTTGAAACCAAACCAATTTGCTCTTACTGTAGGAATGGTGAATGAGATGGCTTTTGATCAAGGTTTGAATGATGAGGAGGCTAGTGATCTGTTCCTGTCCTTCATCTGCAAATCAGGCTTAGCCCATTTTGGGGTGGCAGTGTCACCCAAGGTGTGCTAGTGCTGGTCTGCTGTGTTCAGCCATGTAGACTTCCCTTTTGTAGGGTCTGGATGCAGTTGGGTACATACAGTGGTTGTGGACTCACAGACTCAACACCTGGAATCTTAATGCGCTCGGATCTCATATTTCAGCTCAACTGCATAGTTACTCTTGGGAAGCAGACAAGTAACACCGAGTTTGTTTTAATCAAAAGGTAACCACGGCAATATTTGTATTGGAAACCCCACAACAGGGGTGCCTCCATGCTGATGTTTGTGCTTGGATGTGAGGTGCTGTACGTATCTTGGGCAGGTTCTGACGTGGCCTTCCTGATCACAGACTAACGTAGGTTGAAAAGGACCTCCAGAGGTCATTTGCTTCAAGCTCTTACAGATCAGGACCAAATGAGTTCAGGTTGCTCAGTGCCTTGCCCAGTCCGGTTTTGAGCCTCTCTGAGGACGGAGATCCCACAACCTTTCACAACAACCTGTTCCAATGCTTGACTAACCTTAACTGAATATTTTTTTCGTAATACCTAATGAGATTTTTCTCCGGTAGCAACTTGCATCATTCAAGCACAAAACTACTGTGAGTAACCAGTGCATAACTTGTAGTGTGTTTGTGGTGGAAGTGAAATTATATCTCATTTCAGCACCATTAGTCATGTCTATAAGAGCACCATCAGTCATGTCTATAAGAAGTGTTAAACTATAGGCCATTCCCAATGGGATGCAAAGCATCATCACCCTGTACCTTGAAGCATCGTTTGTAGCAGTTGAAGCTTTCTCTGGTAGCAGATTTTAAATGCACCTTGTGTCAAGGAGACAGGAAGCAAGAAGCCCTTGAAGAAGTTGCCAGACCAGTTGAATTCATAACAAATCTTCACAAAGACTTGAGGTGGGCAGAACGGAGGAATCCTTTGTGGAGTGCAGTGCTATTTCCCGTATTTATCAGTGATGTCTGCTTTTTCTAGTTCTGGTCCAGACCATATGTAGAAATTGCAAAATATAGCACAAATGGGCCTCTGTTATGATGCATCTTGTCTCCCCAAATTGGTGACAGACAGTGAAGGGTTAACTGACAGTCAGAGAAGGGCTGAGCCAGCTAGTCTTGATGCACAGGAGGCTAGTGAGGTTAGCATAAGAGCTTGTCTAGGGAGGCCTTTAATTCAAAGGAACAACACGCTGAGTAGTAAGCACTCGGAGTTCATGGCACTTGACCAGCCTGTCCCATCAAGTACCACCAAGGATGCTGAAGCTCAGCCAGCAGTGTAGCTGCATCGCTGCTCTCCAATGTGAGGCGAGAGCCATGGTTCACTGGGGCTTGCAGCTGTGGCTTTAAGATTTATGTTCTTTCTTGGAAGAGAGGGCAATTGCTGGAGTGCTTTAGAGGGCACATCAACCTGCAAGGATGCCTGATGGCTCCTGGTGTGAAAGGTAGCAGAAAGCTGGATGGGCAGCCTGAAGAACAGGCTGGCCTGGTCCTTTTAAGGTACACTGTCACCCAGAGGCTTTCCAACTGCGTTTCTGCTGAGGTCCACTTATAGACATCTATAAAGGAGGGCTTGTTAGCCTTTCCCAGGCAGATGGATGTTCCAAAAAATCTTGCCTCTCCCTTCCCCTGCGCTGACTAACCTCATTCCAGTGAGATCACGGTCAACGTGACCAGAGAAGACCTAACACAGCCAGACCTATTCTGGAAGGTAAGGATTGAGCCTCAGCCAGCACCCAGGACCTGTCTGTGTGAGGAGGGCTTGTAAAGGCTTGGGCCAAACTGCATCTAGTTTGTGCCCTGTGCTGTAAACGCACAAAACATTTGGAGCTCCAGAACACCCCCCGGTTGTGACTCTGTGTTTTCTCCTGTACTGTCAAACCAAAATGCTTGAGAAAGGCAGTAGCTTAATGTGGAACTGCCTCGAGCCAAGTAGGAGCATGATTCCCAGAGCCAGCTGAAAGACAAGCATAGCCCGAGTCTGTGTTGTGCCAACCGGGAGAGCATCAGTCACTAGATCTCAGTCTGGACCTGCCTGGTACTTGTCTGCCTTGGTTTTGAGGATGCCAGGAGGTGATAAGGCTGGAATTGTTGTTTCTAGACCCTGTGACTTTCCTTCTCTCATTCTTGAGAGAGGTAAACAGCGATGCTTTGCCAGCTTCATTAGAAATGCTTGTAGATGTATTTACGCTAGGGATGATGATTGTGTCCCTGAAACCTCCCCCTGCAAGCTGTTCTGTTCCGCGATGGACCCCCAGGGATGGCTCCTGAAACCTCGGCTTGCAACCTTCTCGCTTCCTTTCCTTGCTCTTGTTCTGCTTCACGCTTGCACTCTCTCTCTCTCTCACACATACATACACACACAATGTGTCTCCACACACACCCCTCTGTTTTTCTTTCCTTTTGGCTTCCTCTCGCTGTATTGTTTTAAGTTGGTTGCTGGGCTGATCGCCAGTTTAAATTTCATCTGCCTCTCTTCTCCTCCTCCTCCTCCTCTGCCCCCCTCCTCCTCTTCCCCTCCATCCCCAGAAGTGATACTGTTTACTTTCTCTGCTGCTTTCTCAATGTCTTTGTGCGCGCTGCAAGGAATATAATCACCAGCTGTGGAGAGCTTTCTGAAACTCGAACTTATTCCTCAGTGCCCCAGGGCTGGCGACCTTGCCATTAAAAATAAATAAATAAATAAAACAATGGTGTCTTTAAAGACAAGAAAATGCATTTTTCACATCCCAGGCTGAATCTTGAACAATCATGCCTGTTTTCTCCTTCCCTTATGTGCACAGTCTATGGGGCTTATATGTAGATGGGTAGATATCTAGCTGGGGGCAAAAAAAACAACCCACCACCAGAAATAAAAAATGAGAAAACCCAGCCCCCAAGAGCAGCATTTCTTTTCTGGGGGAATGGGGGGTGTTCTGTTTTTCTGGTGATGCTGTTTTGCTTTACTTCCTCCTTGGAGAGAAGAAGGAGGAGGAGGAAGAGTCCAGCGTGGAAGTGTCAGACTCCAAAGGGCGCTTTGTCTGCGAGACAAAGCCTCCACAGCACTAAGGTGAAGAAAGATTAGAGGATAAAAGTGTTTGCCAGAATCTCGTCTTCCTTTTCTTCTTTCTCTGTGTGTGTGTGTCTGTGTGTGCATCTCCCTTTTGGGGAGGAGGTGAAAGGGAGGTCAAACTGTGCCTACTGACCTCTGCCCCTTGCCCCCTGTGAACCAGAGGGAAACCTTTGAAGTTGTAAAGTGCCCACAAAAACAGCAAACCAAACATGCTGCTGACTTTTCCCTCCCCTTCCCCTGGACACCAGCTGCTTAATGGAAGGTGGCAGTATGGAGGCAACAAGATGGGGGCTCGGCGTGCTGCACCTCCGCCCTGGCCTCAGCGTGCACTTAATTGGCACTGTAAAAAGCCCACACACCTGGCACGATGGAGAGGGGGCAACAATGAAGGGCAAAAACAAGCCCTTGCCTATCTCTCCCAGTGGCACAGGGGTGCCCTGCATCCCTCTGGGCATCTGTGATGTGGCTGAGGAGACCCCCTTCCTGGGAGGTGTTGGGTTGAGGTGATTAGAGCGGGCTGGAAAGAGGTGGGAGAAGTTCCCCAGGTCACTGCTCGCCCTGGTGTGATTTCTGCTGGCACAGCCTATGGGTAACGCAGGCAGCACCCTTGTGGGGTCCCTCCTTCCTCTGCTCCTTCTGCTGTCACAGCCACAACAGTAGTTAAGGTCTCCTACTCCATGAGAAACAGGCAGAAGAAGCTGGAAAAGTGCTTGCCTCACTTTCCCTTGAAATTTGGACAATTTTCAAAAGTAGCCTCAAAGCCAACAGCAGTTTGAAGTTTTTTATATGTAGTCTCAAGTGACAGTAGGTATGGCGCCCCAAGCAGATAGGATATTAGCATTGAAGAAGAGGTGGGGTTTTTTAATACTTAGAGCGTGGTATCTATTTTGTTTCTCATGTTGTCTTTGAGGTCTGCGTCTTACCACTGGAAAGTGTATCCTGCAGCATTTTGGATACCCTCAAAGTACAGGGAGATTGTTCCCCTTATTTGTGTGTGAACGCCTCCTCCATTTCCTGATGGGCAGAGGATGGGCACCAGCCGAGCCCCGGCCCATGGGTGATGCTGTGAGCCTCCACTTGCGGGAGACTGAGTCTGGCACAGTTTGCCGTGAGCCCGAGTGTTCCTTCCAGCAAACTGGTGCCTTGTCTAAGGTGCCAAGCTATTGCTTTGGCAGATTGCTGCTTGCTTTTTTTGTGTTCTTATTTATTCACCGTCCAAAACCTCTTTGCTCTTGGCGTATTGCTGGGTTTTTATGCTGCCCCCCGCTCGCATCACTTGGGGTTCCTGCCCTGGGAGCTGGAGAGCCCTAGGTCACCTGAGACCCTCATCCAACAGCACACAACCTGTTAAACTTTGTTGCTTTGTGTGTAGGAAAACATCCTTGTGTACAAAAACTGACCCCTAGTTCCCCAAAAAAGCCTTATCCTAAACCTAAGAAAACCAGACAGAGTACTAGCTGAGATAAAAAAACAAATCAGCCACCTTTCCCACCTAGCCATGTGTGGTTTCGGTAGTTTCTGCTGCCTGCGCTTACTGTAGTTTTACGCTTGGGTGTTAGGAAGGAAATCCCAGCCCAAATGAAGTCAAACTCAAATTTGTCATCGGCTTAGTGGAACCTGGGACTTCGCTCCTTATCTACAGTGGCAGCATTCAGGGATTCGTATAGAATAAAACTCATCTGGCTCTTGTTCTTCCTACGCTTCTGAGTGCCCAGATAAGCCCGTGGGTTCCAGCTGGCATTTCTCATCTCATGCGTCTGGGGCCCGATAAGGTGTTACAATGTCCAATGTACAAAATCCTGTTCGGCAGTTTTACCTCCTCTGTTCCTGTGCATATATATATTTTGTTTTCATGCTTGAAGAGAATGTGGCTTTCCTAGCTGTCAAGAGCATAACAGTTAACAGCAGATAAGTAATTAATGTGCTTTGTGGCAGTGGCAACTGATGCGCAATGCATCCAGAACTGAAATTGCTCTTTTCAAAATTCAGATTCAGCCATAACTGTCTCAACTGTTTGTATGGATTTAGTCGACACCTTTTAGTCTTTCTGAACTCAGTAAAATCTTCTGTTTCTTGTTTCCAGTTATTGTACGTTCCCTCCATAGCACCTCTAGAGAAGATCTGATTTTGTCATCTGGTCTAGTTGAACTTTTACGCTCTCTCTCATTGAGAACAGGACTCTGTTTTATATGCATATCTAGTGATGGACAAAGTTGATTCTCCTTCTGTCTTTAGTATATGCCAGACTCCATGAAAGTTCTGAAATAAATACAAATAATAAAGTAGTGTTTGCTATAGCTTTGCCGTTCCAGCCTACAAGGCAGCATCAGGTTCCCCCTCTTGCATTCTCCATTGTTTCCCTCTGGGCTCGTACCATGCTTGCCACATAGAGGCAATTTCAGGAATTTGCTGCTGTTGTGTAATATTCGCCATTTTAGCACAGGAGCCAAAGTCAGGCTGCCTAAACACTGAGTGGGGACTAAGAAGAGGGGAAGGCACCTCTGGGGTGGTTTGGACCACATAAGTAGAACAGGAGCTAGGTTCCTACCCTCTGGGTTCTGAATCATGTTCAAAAAATGTCTGCCTCTCTCTGTGGAGTTTGCAGGGAGTCTCAGCTTCTAATTTAGACATCTCGGTGAGGTCCACATGGTGAAATAGTGTGAGGACCCCCCTGCATGTTTACTTGAACATCCATTACAATAAGGCTGTGCTCACAGTGTCCTCGGGCTCTTCTCTGAGGAGAGCTTCTCTAGGAATGACTGCTTGTTACTGTGTTTTTCATCTCGAGGTCCGACTTTGAAGTAGGACCTGCTTTCACACATTTATTTATGTATGTATGTAATTATTTTAGGGGTTTTCTTTCTCTTCAGTCTTAGTTGTCCTTGCATGCGTTGAAGAACATTGTTTTTGTGAGTGTGTCACTGCTATAGTTTTCCTAACTACCCACTCGTTGCAGCACTCCAAGGATCTTGTGTCTCCGTGGGTCTCTGGGTTTGTCCTTGTGCATAATTTGACTTTGCGCCTTGCAAAACATGTCTCATGCTTTAGTGCTGAGCATGCTTGAGTTCCTTCTCTGCCTGCCAACATGATTACTTAAGGAGGGCAGACAGTGCTGGCCCTTGGATGGTCCTGCCCATCAGGAAGCCAAGTGCATCTTCTGCAGTGACTTGGTTTGAGCCTGACGTTGTGCTACAGCACAAATTCCTGTCTTCCTAAAAAGTCTGAACATTCCCACTCCTGTGACCCTATATTTGTGGCCTAGGATGCTAGAGGACTGAATATCCGTATTTTACTCCATGATCAGTATATGAAAGCTCCTCCATACTTCGCTCTGTCACTGATTTTGGTGGGTGCTCTTAGGTAAGATAAATTCACCTCTGCCTGTCTCTGTGTGGCTGTCTGCAGTGCAGAACAGTGAAACTTCCTTTGCAAAATTCTCCCTGGACTACAGCAATGTAAGGAAGTTCCCTTTAAAGTTTTCTTAATAGTATTTCATATTTTTGCCTGCTGTGTCCATATTAGAAGGTGAGGACTCCTGTGAGTGAGCTAACTCCACATCAAGAAAATGGACCTTCTCCAGCATGACTGGAAGCTTTTCCAAATATCTTTGTTTAGCAGGTTGTGGCCCCCTCAGTAGTCCCACTGCATGGGCATCCCTGGTGCCTGGTGTTTCAAGGCTTAACACCTATCTCAGTTCCAGTCCGTGCGGTTCCATGTAGCACCTCCTTCCATTCGCTGCCCTTTTTCCACCCAGGTATTTAGGCAGCTTCCCTTGCTTCCTTTTTGTCAAACACTGATTGCATCTTGGTAGCCCACATAATAAGTAGAAGTGCTGCAAATGACTGGCCTTTGGGCTTTTTTGACCAAGTACTAAGCTACAGGATATTAATCTCAGCTAAAATCTCCAAACTATTATGCTGATGTGATGGTCAGTGTCTCCTGATTCCAAAAGTCTCTGTACAGTCTTTCTCTTCTTTGATACCTGTGAAGAGTTTGGGAGATGAAAGACAAGCACCAAGACCTCTTCTCTTGTTCTCAGTTCCTTCAAATACTTCTTCTAGTGCCCTAGAGACGGTAAGATGCCCAGCAAAATATTCCAAGATCATCCAAAAACATAAAGGCCACGTGGCTGCGCAGACTGGATATGGTGCTATGGTGCAAAGGCATTTTATCATGGTATTATTTTAACAGGTGTTTCTCAGCTGCTTCTCGCTTATCACTTTCGCACATACGGTGTCATGAGAATGTGATAGGTGAGATAATATTGTCAATGCATAATATGAATACAAAATCTCCAAACACCAGAAGCTTCATCTCGGTGGATAATGTGACCCCATGTAAACAAAGGTCTGGTTAAGTTTGCAGCTGGAACTCAAACCAGAAAAGAGGATTTATCTCTGCCTTGGATTTTCTCCTGTGGATGACATTGAAATCACAATTGCCAGCCTTTGAAGAACAGATTTATTAAGCACCAGATTTCTCTCTTTCTTTTCTCGATTTGTATCACCATCATAAGGTAGATGACAGGGGTTGTAATCCCGGCAAAGAGAGAGCTTATATTTCAGTATCTAGCATTGGAATTCTTGTGCACCACACAAACAGTGTGAGCTCTGGGACCAGCTGTAATGAGCACAGTTCTGGGAAGAACTGACTGCACCATTTTTAGCGTCCCTGCATTTAAAGGGCAGGTTGATTTCTGCTGCTTGGCATCTATGAACACGTAATATAGTCGGCCTGTTCTTTTCTGAAACATACATTTTAATTTCAGGTCTTCACTGAAAAGAACTTTAGCATCCACAGACACAAAAACGGGTTCAGTGCCGCACATGGCCCCTACGATGTGCCATTTATTCTGTACTGGGCCTGGAGCTTTAACTTCGCTTCTAGGAGGGACCTGAGCAAGCCAGAGCCCTGTTGTTGCACAGACATTGACACACGGAGTCTGAAACAAGCCATCAAGGATTATTCCTGGAGTGATTAGGGACAAGTTCTAACAAGCCTTCATAATAATGCAGACTATTTAAAGCTTCTGAGGGCTAGGATCATATGGCAAAGGGCAGGGTAGATGAAAACAGGGTAATTTCTGATGCCATGAACGTGCTAAAATGGGAGGTGGGGAATGCGTCTGTGAGTCTGCGGGGGGAGTTGACTGGAAGGAGGGGAACATTATAATAATAGTTAGCATTTATATAACGCTTCACGTATTTAAAACACCACACAAACACTGACTGTGGAGGAACTGGAATGCACTGCATGATACCCAAGGGAGAACTTATTTTTTTTTTGGTATTGATCTAGAGTAACAAGTAGCTCCAGTCAGGGGAGCAGCAGCATGGCTTGTCTGGCATGTGAATGGGTGTCACATATTGCAGCAGGGCCAGAAGGATGCAGGAAGAAATGGGCATGGCTGTGGTGAGTAGAGTATTTCCTGGGGGACAGTGGGGAGATCTGGCTCTGTCATGCCTTCTCTTGTGCCCTTATGAAAGTGAGAGCGCCTTAAAGTGCTATTTAAGGCTCCTTGAAGTGACTGCATGTTGCCCTTGGCTCACCATTAGCTTGGCAAAATGTGAACAAATAGGTGCTGTCATCAGCAGCTGTGATTTCCCTCCCCATGAGGTCAAGGCCAGCTTGGAAGGGTTCAAGGTCAGATGGAAAAAGACGTTTCCCCATAGCTATGACATGACAATGTGAGGACAACTGCAAGTCCATCTGCTACCAATAGCAGGCCTGAGAAGGAGCGGCAGGGTCCTTGGATACCCTTCACTTAGGAGATGAATGTCCTCCATCAGGTTGTCCTCCCTGTGTTGCTGGAGAGTGTCTGTGGAGATACAGCCAGAGCAGCAGCAAATCCTAGCAGCTACAACAGGCCTTGCTTGTGCCTATCTTCCTAGCATTAACTCTGGCATTCTTGGAGGCCCTGGTGCTACTTACAGTCTCTTACACAGTTGCCAGAAGTTTTTTTGTCTTTTAGTTAAGAGACTTCTGTGGGTTTCTGTGGTGCTGCATTCGCTTCTGCTTCTCCTGGACCTCAGTTCCAGGATGCCTGGGAAGTGGTATGTCCTCTTTAGAAATGACTGGGGGTTGGGTTGGGTGGATGACTGAAATGGCAGGGAAGATTGAGGAATGTAGAAACTTTTTTCTGGCTTCCTTGCTGTACTAATAACTGTGAATAATTTTTTTTTTTTTTTTCCATGTTGAATGAAGCACTAGGGGCTCTGGAGTAAAAAACTTAACACACAAAAAAAGTATATATCAAGATAGAATCTCATTTCAGATGGAAAATTCAGGTTTTCTTCAGCAAAGCAAAATGGCTTGATTTTTACCTACTCATGGTTGTCTTCTAGAAAGAACCAAGTCACCAAAACCAGTAGGAGTGTGAGGATTGTTTTCATCCACTGTATAAAACCATTGCTAAGTGAAAATGTTTCCCTGAAACATTCCTTTTAGTGCTCGCTCTGGGCATCTCTCTGTGTGTCATGCTTTCTTCATGCAGTACACGTGACTGGACTCATGCTACACCTTGCTTCCAAGATCCTTCTTATGGTTTTGATTTTTCTTACAGACTTAACAAAGGACTGCGGAAGGGGTTGGGAAAACTAATTAGCATCATCTCAGTCACAGTTCCTTCAATGGAGAGAAGAAAGCATCTGTTTAATCTCATGTTTTCAGCTCCCATTTCTCATGTGTCTCCAGAGCAGAGATGGCTTGAGAGAGCTGCTCTGGTGTCCAGCCCTAGTTGGATGTTCCCATATCGCACATGCCTGGATTTACAGTATATCTTGCTTAGTCATCCTGAGTGACGTCTGCGTACTATTTTATGTAATGTTTGCTCTTCTGATCCATGTTGTTCTGCAGCACTTTACTGTCTCTGCTGCCTCTCGATTCTGAAGTACCTTCTTCCTAAATGGAAAGGCCTGTCTTGGTTCTTGAGAGCTTGCTGGGATGTTCTTGCTTTTAGGCTTCAAGTGCTGTGAGGAGCATTTCTTCTGTTTTCCTTGCTTATGGCAGCAAAATGGATTACATGCCTTGCGCTCTTTAGTACTGTCGTTGGCTCCTGCAGAAGGGCCATTGCCTTGAGCATTTTCTTGTGCCAATGCATTCAGCTGTTGCATATGTGAACTGCATGTTTGAGGGCTACCTTTTCCTGCTTTCTCCTGTGTGTTCCATTGTTCAATACCCAACCTTATGGCCTGGAAGCCTCACAAGAAGTGCCTTTGTCTTACTGACAGACTTGGTCCAGGTTGCAAATGTCAGTCCAAGGTGTCAAAGTGAGTCACGGCACATGCATGTATCTAGAGAGGATTTTCCGTGCAACATGATGAAGTCATTGACAGCCGTGTTGTGCAACTGTCGGTCATGAATCATGGGGATTACTGGCTGAGGAAGCTCAGCCTGTGGAACCAACTCATGTAATTATCTATAATGACATGAATATAGAACAAATTAATTAATAACTGACATATTCTTTTCATTCACTTGGCCCCAGTTGTCCCATTGGGTAGCCTAACGTTCTGTGCATGCAGTTGGTAGGCTCTGTTAGTAATATGCTGCTTTTTTGGGGGAAGTGAATGACTGTCTGTCACGTAAGGGAGATGCCAATGAATCTGGGTACCAGCAGGTAAATAGAGAGCAGCAAGACTTCCCAGTGTGAACTCTACTCTCTGTCCCCCTCTCTTCCCCCTTACTTATTTTTTTATTTTTTTGGTTTTGGCATCAGTTGCTTAATCTGTATTCCTCTCCCTGCTTTTCTGTTCCCTTTCTTTCATGCTCCCCTCACCCCCCTCCCCTCACTTTTCCTCCTCTGTTTCCTCTCCTCTTTGTTCTGCACAGAAAACAGTTGTGATAGATACTTTTCGCATTTGCCAGCCAAAATTCTGTGCTCTCTTCCTGTAAATATTTCAATTTCATCATGAGACAGCATTAGTTTGTTAGCATTTTTTTGACTGAATGGGCAGCATATTCTTCTTATGTTTGTTTCTTCTGGGAGGCTTTTCTTGGTGTTTTTAGTGTCTTAGTTTTTTATTAGTGTTTCCTCTTGCCAACGTTTTGCTGTGGAGTGCCGCCTGGTCTTACTATGAGTGTTTTGGTATGAGGCAAAGGGAATTCATATTTTTGGAAGATTCATTCCCTTGGTATGTGCTTTGGGCAAGACCCTGTCTCCATGAATGTGTTGAAGGCAAAAATTTTCATGGACTCCTGTGAGGAGCCAGACTGGGTCTTGCTTTTGCACCCGTGGAGGATTGCTCTACCCTGCGTGTGTCCTCGAGGAGGAGGGCTGGCTTGGACAAGAGTGGGTGAGACAGGACTTGCGCGTGTTATCTCCATGGGACAGTGCTCTGCTGAGATGCACAACAGACTTGACTTGCTTGTAGCACTGAAAGGTGTCAGTGTCACAAATTCAAGTCCCCACTTCTCTTTCAGTACGTCGCTGAAACCTCTCAAAGCTCACGGTTAGTATTGCCAGTCTCAGCAGCATTCAAAAATCATGAGTCAAGTCTTCACAAACCATGACACTGGATGAAAAATCACGAGGCTGAATTATGTACCTACTTTGTTACTGCTGCCACTTGATTTGTGGGCCTGTAACTACATTCAGATTTTATCTCCAAGTTTTCCGGTGCAAGCATGAAGGCTAGAAAATGTTTTTATAAATAAAATTTGTACATTTCACCTGATTGGAAGACCTGGAGCATGAGAAATGGATTGACTGTTGCAACAGCTCGGGTAAAATTGAGAGCGCTGCCATATGCTGAGGTGAGCTGGCAGTCTGGAAGGGACACAGGTAGCACAGGGAAGTAGTGGGGGATGCAAGACCTTGTCTTCAGCTGATGAACTTGAGTCTTTGGGCTGAAAACAGGCAGGCTGAGTAAGTGTTTCTGCTGCTCATAGATGAGAAAAATGATGACTTCAGGGAGAAGGAGGTTGCAGACTGTGGAGGGCTAAGTCTGAGGGCGTACTGTGCTAAAGTTGCATTGCTCTGGGCAGGGTAACTATGACAGAGGTAGGTCTGGTAACGGGAGGCTGCAGTTGTGTGTTACAGAAGCTGATGGCTCTTCTGTGATCCAGCGTTAAAATACTTCACATAGTAGCAGGTAGCACATGGTATCCAGTGAGCAGAGCTGCTGGAACACATCTGGGCTGTGTTTGAGAGCTGGGCATATCCGCAGACAGCAAGAGCATTTCTTGCATGGACGGTGTGTGTTAAGGGACGCAGGAGCGATACAAATTGTCTCCTAATAGTGTTTTCTGCAGGTGCTTTTGAGTTCAGCCTTCTGATATGACAGTAAAATGCAAGCAAGGCAAAAATTGGAAACCATCTTAGAAAAGCAGCAGAAAACAGCTCTGAGAACTTCCAGTTTTAAAAGACATAAATGAAAGTGTTAGTTTAAGTATACTTTATTTGCCCCCTCGCCTTCTCATCAGCTTTTATTCTGTTTTGCCATGAAAAGGGAGGCAACAGAGGAAGAATGAAGAAAAACAAAGCTAAAAACCAGTTTCTTGTTTTCTGTGTTTTTTTATTGAAAGTTAGAAAAATTTGAGTGAGGGGAGAAGAAAATGCTCATAAATTAATTTTCTTTTGAAGAAAAACCACTGTTCATTAAAAAAAATATATTTTGACCAATTCTGTTCTTGTTTGAGCTATTCTGTGCATGGAGAATGAAGACTGGTTTCAGAATTCAAGTTCTGGATCCATGGTTCTTCTTAAATACTAATATAGGTAAACATATATGAGTTAGAACAGTTCCTGCAGAATAATGAGGCGATTTATTTGGAATAGCCCTTTTCCCCCACCTACTCATGATGTGTTTAGTTTTCAGTGACTAACTGGAATGATGATTAAGACCTCTGTCTGGGCAGCAGCCGCTTTCCTTCAAGGATAGTCTAACTTCCATCTCCACCATAGATAGTTAGCTGTATACAGTTTGCCACGTTTCTTCGAAGAAGTCTTTTGGACGGTATTAACCTGATCTTCCAGGAATTTCCTCTCCCTGATACTTGGAAAGTGTTATTAAGTAGTGCCTTTCTCTTTCCATCCCTGTAACGCATCCCGAGGGTCCAGATGAAAGGCAAAGTCCAATGATTCAACACTGAATGTAAGTACAGCTAAGTAACATCAAAGAAAAGAGGGGAGGGAGGAAAGGGCTCATGACCAGGAGACTGTTGAACAATGTGACCTCCTTCATGTATATCCAGTTGGGGTGTCTCTTTCTAGATCACTTTGGCTTGGAGCAAAAGGACAAATGCATGCTGTACGTTAGCCCTAGCTTTCGATGTAGTGCCAGTGTGTTGGGCTGCCATTCAGGACACCCGAGGTGGAAATGGAAGCTGAAATACACATGGCTCTTGGGCGTATCTCTATGTGATCAAGCAGGTCAGAGAAACGTCTTCTTTTGAAGCCCTCAAATAATTGTCCTCTCCTTAACAATTCTCAACTAATAATGCTTTTCTTTCTGTCCCAGTGGAGTGCACTGTGCCATTTCTAAACAATGCATGTATTTTCTTTCTATTGAAATGCTATGGGATTACAGTTTTTCAAATTAAAAACTGAATGTTTTTGAAATTTTTTTTCCTACACGAAATTTCTGTTGACTTGCAAAATCCTTTTCTGTTAAAAGCGTCTGTAGTAGATTTTTAACCCGTTCTAAGGAACTCATTCTGTTAAAAATGACTAATATCCTAAACTCCCATAGTAACTGTTTGTCCCCATTTCCCTTGCTGAAAAAAATGATGATTTCTAGAATTGTTTTTCTTCCTTTTCTCCCCTTAGCATTCTCTTTGTCTCCATAATTTTTCCCCGTCTCTCTACAGCACTAAACTTTGGTAAGAGTGATGTTTCTGAACATGGAAAGTAGCAGAAATGGCACAGTAGTTTAGCTAGGATTAAAGCAGTGATTTAAGCCAAGCCTGATCTATAGGGAGAAGTTTTCTGGAACCAAAAGCTGTCATGCTCCTGCAGCTTTTTTGAGCTTAATAGCTTTGTAAGTCCAATGTACAGTTCTAAAAGAACTTCTGAATGGATCTTGTTCGCTAATAAATTCCAAATAATTCTTGCCAGCCTTGGGCTTCTTCTCCACTAGATTTTATTATGGGACTTTTTACATAATGGGAGAACACAAACAGGAGACTTGGAGCCACAATTTCAGAGCTCTTTGTTCTGGGATTGGGAAATCAGTTTCCAGATGTGGACCATGTTGGTGTTTTTTTCCTCCTTTTTTTCCCTCCCCCCCCGGCTTTTCTTTTGTGTGCCTGTATGTGTGATGTGTGTGTATGTCTGTCTTTCCCTTTTGGCCAGGAGTGAGAGAGGGAAATTAAGATGATGAATGAAATAATGAAAATAATAAAATAACAGTGGTCAAAATCCCCTTTGTTCATGAGTCATGACTCAGCTGAGCAGAGCAGCGGGAGCGCTGCTGCGAGTCTACTCTGATGTCAACAGCAGACATCACTGTAGGGACACATTTAGGTAGTTTGGGTGGAATGAGGTGGAGTCTGGGGGATGCATGGAGAAATTTGCTAAGGACTTAGAAGAATTCTTAGGTCCATGTTCTCTCCCACGCTCTGATTTCTTTGCGCCGCTCTGGAAAGACAACAGATCTCCCCAGCTGAGGGTTTTCCCAGCATGGGGTAGTCTACAGATGGCAAAGCTGGCTTCTAAATTAACTTCCCACAGCACAGGGTGTGGAGGGGGTGGGCTGTCACCAGCTGATGGGGAAGAGAGCCATTCTGAGAACAACTCCCAAAAGCAGGGGTGAACCCTTCTCATGTCAGCAGCACTCTGGCTACAGAGCAAATGCTCCAGGTGTTGTTGGTGTGAGTCAGGCTGTCTCCTTTCTCCCTCCTCCTTCTGTCCTCTTCAAGGGAAAATTAAAGCCTGCAGTACCACACAGAAGTGACATTGCGTGCCTGCCCGCCACAATGCTTATGACTGGCCACTATAAAGGACCCCCAGTCTGGCTACTGAAGAAAGACCCAGGACTGAAGATGTCTGCAGGACAGAGCCTTTTGCCAGGGTTGCATGAGTGAGGACAGTAGGATTAAGATATATTAGTGTCGTACGTGCTGTTGCATTTATCAAGGCAATCAAATCCTAGTCAGTGCCATCACTTCCATTGTTCTGCAGGCATCCATTTCATTCCAGCATGGGGAAGGACACCAAAATGGTTTCTTGTTAGATATCTGTTAGCAGGGCTTTAGCCAAAGATCTCTAGGAGTGAATTCTGAGACACTGAGCTGAAAGAGAGGCTTTAAATGTAATGGGGAGAAGAGGAGTTGCATTGTCTCTCTAGTTTGTCCATGTGCAGACATTTCCATGGTACGTTACTGAGTCCCCTAGAACTGTTTGGTGTTGCCTGCATAGACAACCTGGACAGATGCTGAAAGAAAGGGAGGGGAAGGGGGACTCAGCTCAGCTAGCTCTTAATTTTTTTTTTTTTTTCCTTTTCTTCCTCTGAAATCACTGCTTTCAAGTTGTGGATACATCTGGAAGTAACAGCAAACACGTGTAGACTGTGGTTTTGATGGAGAGGAGATGAGATTCATATGCAAGGGAGGGATGCTGTCCCTGTCCTGACAGCATGACCTTGGAGGCAATTGGAGATAAACTGGAGGTAGAGGAAGAACTCCCCAGATCAAAGAGAGATGTCCATCCATCTCTGTAATCCCCTCTGAAGGAGCTGAGAGGTTATTCTTGAATGTAATGGACGTGCACAGAAGTTGTAACACATGACTCACTCTGGTGGTTATAATGAGATTTGCACCCCCTACTTAGGCGACATGAGACACAAGGCTCAAGTTGAGTGGGTGATGAATGCTCAGAATAATCCTGACTGTGTATTTACAGCTGTGGTTGCAGCTAGGATATCTATCATAGCCTAGGAATCATAAACTCTTTTACCTAAACTGAACATTTAAGAGTATGTCCACAAAGCAAGTACAGCTCTGAGCCCCTTTGTTGGCTGTAAAGACTGTTGAGCTAGAGAGCCTGGGAGGTATCAGGTAGCTTTGATGTATCATCAGCTTTTGATTTTTTTACTTTAGTCCTTTGTGGCTTTGGGTTTCCAGGGGTAGATCAGATTTTGGCCACGGACCACACTGCTGATCTATGTATCTTCACATTAATTTTATGCTACTATCCATCATTATGTTGTGTGAAATGCTTTCAGTCTCAACAGTGGGGTGAACTCCACGTTGGAGTCACAGAATCACAGAATCACAGAACGGTAGGGGTTGGAAGGGACCTCTGTGGGTCATCTAGTCCAACCACCCTGCTGAAGCAGGGTCGCCTACAGCAGGCTGCACAGGGCCGCGTCCAGGCAGGTCTTGAGTATCTCCAGAGAAGGTGACTCCACAACCTCCCTGGACAGCCTGTTCCAGTGCTCTG
>Ga0181612_151172_pt1 | contig 17598 bp, 7 predicted proteins | sample HoacroProtozoa21_FD_119630 | JGI IMG/M metagenome (GOLD analysis project Ga0181612, IMG submission 119630) | Hoatzin crop microbial communities from Cojedes, Venezuel. Combined Assembly of Gp0051906, Gp0051904, Gp0051908 | reverse complement strand
TTTCTGACTGCTATTCAGGTTTGAGCTTTTGTTCTTATTATCATAACCCGAAAACTGCTCTCCACACTAAGCAGTTCACGAGTACTTTCCTCTGTGCATCCTTTTGCTTTTACCTACAACTTGTTCCCCTGCCATTGATTTGCTCTGTCACTGGGAAACTTACAAAGTCCTTTTGCCGTTCCTCCCACCCGGCCCTGGGCAATGCAGTGCTGTGAAAGAGCATGGAAAAGCTCTTGGTCGTGTAAGGCTGTCACAAGCATTTTTGCCTGTGGACACTATTGTAGAGGTGAATTTGTAGACGCCCTATCTGTTTGTGAAGGCATTCCCTGTCTCCTTTTGTAAGCCAGGCTGTCCAGCGACTGCTTTCAGGCACATAGACATTAGATAACATTGTTTAAATTTTTTTTTTATCTCTAATTACATAATCTTTTTAGTCATTACTTTACGAGATTTTTTAGATTTTTATAATTTTTTTATCTCTAATAATATTATCTGTTTAGTCATGACTATGTGAGACCTAGAGATTTTATTACTGAGTTATGTTAAGGCCATATATGTTGCTAATCAGCAAACAGAGTAAGACTAAATTAAGACAAACAGGAAAGAATTGATCTAGAATTTTAATGTAGTTTTTTTTTGAATCTTTATCCACTTTAAAAAAAGCTCTTAAGAGGTAGAGGATACCCTTCACTAATAAGGAATATAGAGACTAAAACAATACAAAGAACAAAAAGTATACTATTAATTGCTACCTGCAGTGTCTGCAGCATCAGCTATGACAACTGCCACTTACTATTAAATAGCCATGTTTAAACACCCAAATACAATGCTTTCTCCTCAATCAGGCAAGTTATGTGGGGAAAAAAATAATACACAACTACCAGTATTACAGAAAAAAATATTCTAGTATTTCATGGTTTTACACACCTGTGTAGTGGCAGATATGACCATGAAAACAACGGCAGTAGATAAAATGTTGTAAGGACTAAGTATTCACTGAAACAAAGAAAATAGGAAGAAGTGCAGCTTGCCAGTGCCAAACGGTTCAAGTGTTCTGAATTAGCACATACCATTTGAGGGAATGCCCTTCGTTAACTCTTCCTGTATTGATCATCCTGGTAACAGGTGGCTGCTCCCAAACAGGTTGTTCTTTGTGTTCAAAATAAACAGTCTAGAAACACCTGGAGTCCTATATCACCTCATACCAGAATGAAGAATCTATTTTGTTTTCAACTGTTGATCAAGTATGCAACTCAAATAATCAAGCTGAATTTGCTGGCAGTTATGAGGCCTTAAGCAATATTTTAGCTACTGTTAAAGAAGCATGCATTTCACTCTTTTTTATTACAAATGAAAAATTCAAGTTTTACTAGAAGTGAAAGAAGAAATGCAAAAAGTAACTCTAAAATTGAACTTAAGGTTGAGTATACCTTGCATATTCAAAGCCCACAGCTTGGTGGGAAGAAGCAGGACTGATACAGATGCAGATCGTGAGAAGAGAACATACCATCCACAGACATACAAGACACAAGGGAAACAGATAATAATACACGCCTAGTGGCTCCGACCACGGTCATCGTGCTGCTGCCTTTCCTCCTTCTCCCTCCATTTAAACTATAACACAAGAGGAAAAAAGAGACTTTTTCAGCTATGAAACAAATTAACAAATCAGAGGGGATCAAGAGAGAAGGAAAAAGTTCAGACCTTCAATTGCTGGGTCTTGCTTACACGCCCAGGACACTGTCCATGAGCTTGCTCCAAGCAAGCTCTTCAGAAAGAAAAAACAATCTCTGCGCTCTCTCATTTCATTAGACAGAAGGAGTGTGAAGATGAGCATATTGATTCTACTTCATATATTTTACTGAGGAAATAAAATGTCAGATTCAAATTTAAAATCTGTAAGCAAATGCATTGGATTGCTGAGAAGATGTACAAAGTTTACAAAGGTCTTTTTTCAGGCTTGCTTGGCTATGTCAATGTTTAATCAGACTAGATACACAGCAGCAAATCTACCGGTGCTAAGGACTTGATGTCCATGCTACATGTAATTTGGTGGTTTTATTCTGGCATACTTCTGCGATATTCTAATTTAGAAAGGCATTTTACTTCCATTCTATTGCAATATTCTACTCATTCTGTTGACTGAACATTGGAGTGTATCAAATATGCCCTTGGGCCTTATTCTTAGTTTCATCCTAAAGAATCCAGTTGAGCCCAGGATCTGAGGATGATAGAGAAATTCACCGCCAAAACACATTTCTAATCCAGACTAAAGTGAACATACAGGGACTATAACTCTGTTACTAAGTAGTGTGGAGCAGCAAATGTGGATGTGTGTAAAGAAATGGAGAAAAGGACCTGTAGACTTCACTTTGTGGATTTTGATTTACTTTGGACTATCTCCAGTCTGGCTCCCCTTAGTGATCGGAGCACTTTACCAGATCCTTGGACTTTTTTTTCCAGCCTAGTTCCAGGCAAGAAGAATTTAGGATTTTTTTTCTGAGACTGTTCCATGGTGGATGTCAAAGCATGGTACATGGGAACACTGAAAAATTCTTTCAAAAGGTCAGCCCTACTCTGAACTAAAATACTGGGTAGCTGTGGCCTCATACCACCTGTACTTGTAGAACCTGGCAGCAGCCATCAAACTGTAGTTTCAATTTATTATAATTTTACATATCTGCATAAGAGAAAGAGCTGTAATAACTATGACGATGTCTGCAAAGGTATTAAACTGATAAAATGCCATGAATTTTATAAAACACTAAAGCTTCTTTAGATAATATCTCTATCAATCCTTTAAAAAGGTTTGATATAAGCATATATTTCTGATACTGGAGGTACATACAGAAATCATCTTTGTATTTCATGTCCCTTTGATACTTCAGTTCCCTTTTTTTTTGTTTGTTGTTGTTTTGTTTTATTTGGGGTTTTTGTTTGTTTTGTTCCCCAAAATGCACAAAATAAAAAGGACTGTAGCCATGAAGCATTTACCGAGTGATACATTAAAAAAAACAAACCCAGAAGCTCCCTTTTGCTCATCTTCAGGTGAACGCAATTTGGATCACACACACACCCACCAATAACATAACTATGGTCCAGTATTTCTGCTCCAGCCTATTTTGCTGGTCATTAGGATTTCAATTTATTTGATATCTTAATATAACACACTAGTTTCGTTTCACATGGAAAACTCTACTGAGGAAAAGCAATGATAAAAATCACTAGTCAAACTATGTGGGTAGTCAGTGCTATTTTTCTCTTTAAAGCAGCAGCTTTCGGTAACTTACTCAATTTTAAAGGCTATTTCTAACTTCAAAGGAAAGACAGTTCTACACGAGTGCATGTCTCCAGCTCAGCCTATGGATGTGAACTCTTCCTGTCCCTGCCCACCCCTCGCGGGGGGGGGAACAGCAAGTTCACATTCAGCTCTTTGCAGAGAGATCAGCCAGCACTCAGCCTGCATTAAGATGGAAACCAGCACCCAGAAGAGATCCACTATTCAAGGCACAACTCTTAAATCTGCCCCACTCATAAACTGGCCTTATTACATAACTGTCCCTCAATTTTAAAAAAACCCAAAATGATCAGTTTGATAAATACTGCAGAATGTAAGCTCAGCCTTGTCATGAGAAGCCACCTGGAGCTGAACTTGTATATCAAATACAGAATAATTTTCTTCATTGTTCACACTCAGTCTGTGCCACAAAACATAGATCACTGAACCAAGCCATCAGTTATTCCAAATTCCAGAACGCTATTCCAATTGGAGAGAACTGCAGCTAACACAAGTCTTGCATTGATTCACCTCTATGGTAATTATGTGAAATTCAGTAAATCTTCATTCACCAATACTCCATTTAATACATTTGCCACACGTATTTTTCTTCTTTATGAATGTAAGTGCATGCGCTCAATATCTTGGCAATGCTTTCAAAGAAGTCTCCAGAAAAGCATGAACTACTGAGATTTAATAGAGAACATGATTTGTGTGAAGTCCTTTTGACAATCATTCTGTCTGAATTAAAAGCTCAATTTGCTGTCTATATTTTGAGAATTACTGGAGTGTTTTATATTGTATTGTTCCACTATTTTTTTGCTGAAATTAGAAAAGACGACTAGACCATACCTTTGTTTCTTGTGCATGCTTCCTTATATTACAACTGTTGTCCATTTTTAATTTTAAGGATATATTGTAATTTTCTCTTAATACATTTTCTTTGAGGTTACAGCTAAAGTTATGCATTTTAAAATGAAGTACTTGTCTTGCACATAGAGGCTGGATCCAGCACACTGGGGTTAAAGCATGAGTCAGAGAAGATGAAGTCAGATATAAGAAAAAGAGCTGAAAACCAAGATGTGTTAATGATGTACTTTATGTAAATTAACATAAAGCTCTTTAATGGAAAAGGCATGAAAGCAGGAATGCCACTCAGTCTTCCTCTTCTGTTCACTTATTTGCTTTTCATTATTACCTTTCTGTCTTGTATATCTTCTAGTCACAGACATCTCTCTGCAGCTTTAATTACTGGTTTCTATGGCAAGATATGGTATAAGGCAAATCTACCGCCTTTGCTTGTGAACACAGAAAGTAATAGAAATACACTGGTTTTGCTTGCAAAGGTCTCGGTCTTTGAGCTCTTTCTGTCAGAATTTGAAAGTGTAACTAAACAGGTAAACTCCAACCAAGTTTCCCAAATGCAGGATCCTTAAAATTAGCAGAGAAGGCACACGAAGAACTAGCATCTTCTCATGAGCTTAGACCAAAAAGTTGGCAATTTGGTTTATTTGCATGTAAGTATGAGAGATGTAAGAACTTAATCTTTGCTTCAGGGAAAATATTCAACAAAACACTACCTGTGGAGCTGCGGGGCCCTTTGCAGATTGGGTCAAGCTAACCTTGAAATACTGATTAGATAAAATTAATAATGTATTTGCTCCTGTAATCCTAGTTTTTCATACTTTAATGTAGGAAAGGCCATCCTCAGTGTTTTTATAGACTCACCAAGAACACGTATTAACACAGCAGTATGTCTGGTTGCAGCAGAAATACAATTATGTAAATTAGATATGTGTTCCCTGAAGACTGTTAATAGAATGATTGACCTATATACCATTTAATTTGTTCTCATGCTTTCTCTTTATTGTCTTCCAGCTGCACCAGAAATTAAAACTTGTTAAACTGCTTCACTCCCCAATTATATATCAAAGGTGCTTGTGTCACTTTGTGTCAAAAGCAATTATACAGTTTGCATGCTCCTTATCACCAGCAATATCATCGAGGCTCGGTTGAGGTATTGGGGGGTTGTTTGGTTTTAAAAACAAAAAACTAGTGCCTTTAGAGACCCTATACATTAAATATCTTGGAAAAAAATCTCAAATTATAGTTGCTGCTGCTAATAATAATAATAAAAACCCTAATAAAATTGTTTTTAAAAATATGCCAAGTAATAGCTAATAGGTTAAAAAGAAGAATTATTATTTTAAATAAAAAGAAGGAATAGTGTTTGCAACTCTTTCACAAACTGAGCTGGAAGCTGGACAGTTGTTTTTGTTTAGGCATAGATTTCAATAAACATTCTCTGTAAATGTATCTGGGGTACTTTAACGTTATCTATTCAGTATATTGTCCTGAATCAAAGTCCAAGTAGGACAAGAAAAAAAAATTCAGTAGGTGTCAGAGATGCATTGGTTAAGCCCTAACTATTGTGAACAAGACTTATTTTGCTGCTTCTTAGAAATTTGTTAAAACCAAGGGTTTTTGTTGATCTCAATCAACATTTGCAGACACATAAAACGTAAGTGCTAAATGAAATACTAAATGAAACACACATAACTCTAGCTCCTAGACAGAAAATGGATTTGCCTTGAAACCAGTGAAATTATCTCCTCAGTAGTGGGGGTGTGCATATCCAGGGAAGAGATGAGTTTCTTTAGGGATACATTGGAATAGGCTTCAGCTGGAGATTCCATCAGTCTTAAGCAATAGAGCAAAGCTTCTTCTAAAAGACAAAATGCTTTAGTTTGTCTCCGAGAAGTACAACAAAAAACATTTCCACAAAGCCAGCAGTACTAGGAATATTGTACTACTAAGCGCAATCAGTATCTGACAGCTTTTTGATGTGCTTTGCACCACCTCCCAGAAGACCGGGACAGAGCAGGATTGCTTACCGAAATAAATTCAGCGCTAAGCACGTGCTAGATAGGGTTGTGAGTCAGACACGTTTACGCTGCTTGCAACCCTAGACTCACAAAGACGACACAACAGAGAAAGAAACGCTATGCAAAGGTCCTGCAAGTTCTCAGTTAACATTCCTTAGCATTAAAAAACAAATTATGGATTAAAATGAACATAACTTGACTGTGCAAATTTGATAAAGTATATGACAATGTAAGAGCAACAAAACTGTATTCCTTTAGCTTTGTCTTTTCCCGTGTCCATAGCAGCAGTGTTTAGGACCACAGCTCTCTCAAGGGCTCTCAAAGCACGTTCAGCACTTCAGAAGCCTAAATAAGGCATCAAAAAGTTGTGTGAATTACACCTATCTTTTCCAGTTGATCAGTCAAGACACCAAAGCAGCAAAGACAGTGCAAAATTCTCCTGTAGTCTGGGGAGCTACAACAACAGGCACCCAATTAGTTTTCAAAAGGTGTTTGCACTTTGACAGTTTAAATCTGCTGTCACTGAAATTAGTGCCTGAGATCAATTGTCAGTTTCTGGACCACACTTTGTGGGGTTATTTGCTGAAAGTATTTCTTAACCAGCTTTATTTTTGTGTGTTTGTTTGTAGTAAATTTGCTTTTCTTAAGCTGTAAATATTTGATGGGGAACAAAGCAAAAAGTTAAAAGGACATGTAAATGCTTACACTAAGCTGTAACACTCCACACATATCAGAAGGTGAAGAACTACGGCACTGAGGTCTGACAGCAATGCAAATTGGTACACTACTATGACAATTTTCAAGTTAGATAATTACAAAAGTTTTCCAAGGACATCTCCGTGCTGGATTTCTTCCCAAGCTATGTTCTTTGATGCAACTCTGAATCTTTTCTCTGCATCAGGCAATATAACACACACAGCAGAGCCTCTGGAGCCTACAGGGATACTCAATGTGCATGTAAGAAGAAATGGAACTGTTTCACCTTGATTGAGCTATGTTTTGCTGTAGATAGTCTTTAATTGAGTATGACAAGTTTCTCCCCAATTGCAAGTGCTTTGATTCATGTTTCAAAGCTGTTGTGCCAGGTGAGCTTTGTGATCTCTCACTGAAATTTATTTAGAGTCTTCACTGAGGTCTTTTGTTTGTTTAAATTACATTGCTCTTTTCCTAAAAACAATTATGTTTAGAAGTAAAGAAGGCTTCCACAGTCAGGACAGGTCTGGTGCAGAGAAGATAACACATCTCATGATTTCAGAAGAATAGAAAGTCGGATGTAGGTTCTGAACAAAATACTTTTCTGGGGGTTCTTTTTATAGTTTCCATGTTCATATTTGGACTAAAATTTTGCTCTTCTATGTAGCTATGACACTGATTGTTAAATCTTAGTACATATGAGTAATATGTGGTCAGGCTCATGACCTGACACATCTTGCTTTTCATTCTGCCATTTGTTTACTGTTTACAAAGCAGACATTAGGCTGAACACCAAGACTCAGCCTCTCCGTTTCGGTGAAGGAAAATACTTTTACTTTGCAGATTAAATCATCTGCTTGGATTCAGTCATATTTGTCTACTTCCAGGAAAACAGAAATACAATCAAAGAGAAAATACCAAGATTCACCTCTCCCCCAATACCTATTTGTCCCAGTTATTTAACATAATTTGAAGATTCAAGGGATGTGTCCAATTTTTAAACATTTCCCAACATCTGTGTCTCCTGGCCATTTTGTATGTTGCATATTCAGGAAAAAAAAATTTAAGTCATTTCAAAGGTGAATCACATTTGATACTGCAAGAGAATACTGCAAGGTCTGAAAATTATGAAGTATATCACCACAGCTATAAAGTAAATAAAACATCATACATTAAGCAAACAGTTTCATACACCTTCAGCATGGGTAGCAGAGAATCTGTTGCAAATGCCATCCATTTGAAATTCTAGTTTCTCTATCATATCTGATTGTACTTTTTTATCTTTTTATCTGTACTTACTAGACAAAAACAATGAACATTTCAAACACAGGATATAGTTGACACAAAGGTATATTTCCTCTTATTCTGAAATATTTAAGGAAATGCTGCAGTTCTACAAAAAATGTAGAAGTATGCAAAATAGGTAAAGGAGACTGAACTTCAGAGGTCAGTGACAGATACCTACATGGCTGTCTTTAATAACTTTGGGTACTTCAGAAGCAAACTGGTGTCCTAACCTTGCAGCCTTGTCAGTGGAGAGATCAGCTCCCCTGCTGGGCACCTATGATCAGGGCACCGACGTTAACTTACTCCCTAGAAGAGGCTACTGCTTCTCTCATCTGAACGCCCCACTGAACTATGATATTTGATATTCTTTCTCCCATATATATTGGAAAAGATCCTTGATATGAGCTCCTAGCTCAGACTAAAAAGTATTTGTATTGGGAGAGTAACATTTCAGATATTGAAATTGTAAATGGAGATAAGCTGAGCAAAATGTCAGCTGTATCTGAAAGAAAAATCATTTGACAAGATAGACTCATTAACTCTTTATTCTTCTTCAATAAAATGATTTTCTGTCCTGTTTTTCAGGCATTCATACCTCTCAATCTGGCAAAGTTGTAGTTTTCAAATATTGGCACTTCTTAAGGTTTTTTGTTCCTCCCCAATAAAACAGCACTGACAGAAATGCAGCTGTTTACTCATAAGCTGTGTCTTAGGCATCCTGAGACACCTGGCAGAAAAAGTGTTCTGAATAGGTCAATGACATGTTACCAGCATGCTGACAGAAGCAAACACTCAAGCTTTTCTGCAAATGGTGATCTACATGTAGAGATTTGTAACAGAAATATTAGAGTTGATGTGAGCGAAGTATGAGTGGAAATTCATGTTTAAGCACCAGAAGAAAGCAGCAGAATAAGGAGTTACAAGAACAGCTAGTAGTAATGACGAAGAACACTGCTCCAGGACACCACTTCCATGACACCATTCTCAGAAATAACACTGAAAATGTTTCTATGTCATGGCCTCCATTCTGACACCACCACCAGAATGTGGTGGACATCAAATGTGATTTGGACATCAAAAAGGCTCCTCAACAGGAAAGCAGATGATGGATGTATCATTCAAACAAGGAAAAACCAGACTGTACGTAGCAGCTTGCCCTAAGAGTCATGGAAGATGAAGTAAGCAAGCTCCAGAGGCGAAGGACCACCCATCCCAAATGATGACCCCAATGGGATATAAACAATCTGTCCAAACATTAGTTTGTTGTTGCCAATGAAGAGGAACCAGAGGCACTGGTAGAGCTTGCGAGCTGATATCCCTTGTCCACTGTATTGTGAACAAGTTATCCTTGCCAGACTACTCACATGCAGCACCCTGGCGCTTGTGGGTTTGTACATATGAGTATGGAGTGGATAAAATCAAGTTACCTACCTAAACATTTTGTGTAAGGTGATCACCTTCCTCTTCCATAAGAACTTCCATATTATTTCTTACAGTAATGTCCCTGCAGAGAAGTTCAAAATATGGGGGGTCTTTTTGCTGTATTTTCTCACTCCCTAAACACACTGTAGCAACTGAGAGTTTTTAGTGGCAATACATGTAAAAGTGAAATTTAGGTCAAACATTTAAGTTTATTAATTGCAATGTCACGTGATGTAGCTACACAATTCTGTGAGTTGTCGATGTGTAATTCAGGCCATACTCTTGGTTACAGTAGAACTCTTCTTAAGAAAAAGTATCAATCCCACATGATTTACGCAACTTATACTTAAAGTTTTGAATATTCATAACAATCCCCACAATCTGTAGGCAAAATATATCCATAATAATTCACAAATCATTTAAAATAATTAGTACGTTGGAGGATTTTCATTCTGTGATCAATAATTGAACAGTTAAAGGGGCAAAATCTGTCAAATGAATTATTCATGGTAAATGTCTTACTCGGTATAAGTACAAACTTCAAAGAACACAGTCACGTTCTGTTTCTTCAGCAAAGTAATGGTGGATTAACAGCACCAATGTTTCAGATCCCACAAGAAAGAGCTCATATTTAGTATGTTGTGGGAATCATATGCCAAGTAACATATGGTTCAGCATAAGCTGTACAAGCCAGGGTTAAACCGACAATAGCACCTTCAACAATAAACTCGGTTTTGATAGCTTTAGTGCTAATATTCTACATTTCCACTAATATAACCAAATCAGAGTCAAATCTAATAATCCAACTTAACAGCAGGCATGGATAATGCTACACAAACACTCGACAAACAAACAGTCCACAAGATATAGACCAGCTTCTGATGCTCATTTCTAAAGGGAAAAAAAAAAAAAAAAGAAGCATTTTTTATTTCTTTGGCAAATGGTAGAAAGGCTGTGATGGCTTCAGACAACAGCACTAAGGCTATTTCCAGTAACAGACAGCCTCTCTTTCTTTTTTCAGATGATCTTTTTGCTGTAGAGATGCAGCAGAGTTTTTGAATCATTGCTTTTGAATCAGTGAAATGTTTTATTATCTCTCTTCCTTCTTTTTTTTCCTCTTCCAAGTGCTATTAAGTACCATTATCTACTGATTAGATAAAGAGTACAGAAGTCTGGAACCTTACGCTGGGCCTCCAGTTTTTTTTAAACTGATCTCGACAACAGTTGCAAATATCACCATTTATCAACTTAAAATTACATTTCAAAATAATATTATTAATATAATAAATAGCTTGTCAATGAAGATTAATAGAATATCATTAGAAGACATGGATTTTCTAGCTTTATTATGTCAATCTCCTAGGAGCAAATTGCATTAGAAGAAGATCTTGCATGTGTTGAAGATTTTTTTTATCAGCTCAATATATTAAGGCTACAGTAATACATAAGAATTAGTGTCCTGATCTCTTATCACAAGTGGTACAGAGCACTAAAGCACTCCTCTTTAATGAGTGTTTTGCCAAGAAATATCTTATTCACGGTTCAGAGCAGAGGAAAGATTATTACAATTTCTAAGTTGCTAAATTCATTTTAGAAAAGAAACAGCACAGAACAGGAAGTGGAACTGAAAAATATGGAAGGCCTGTACAATATAGCACAAACTACCAATAAATCACTAAACCTCGAAAGCAGAGAGACTTCCCCTCACCTGACCTCCATCTAGTCACTCTGATGAGTAGGAGATAGAAGAAAATGATGGATCTTCTCTCATCCTTACTATTTTCTATTTCATAGTCTGGAACTGAAAGATGAAAATCTCATGTGATGAGATTTTAATGTCATGAAATATGAAAGACAGTTAAGATAGGAATCCTGATCTTCCGAGAATCTAAAAAACAGAAAAGGACAGCACTATTCTCCAAAGTTTACTGTGATTTAAGATTTCTTAAATGCTTGTACATAATTTGCACATATATTTCTGTTTTGGAGGAAATAGGGCTCACTCTTAGTTTAATCAATTCACTTACAAGGTAAAAGGAAGCACTAGGAACACAAGTTTTAAAGGAGTATTGCGAATAGCTGCTTACAACACAGGTAAAATAAAAACACTGTGAGGTGCTGAAATGCAGACTATTTTCTCAGGGCTTAACCAATACTTAAGAGCTGGCATCTGTGACAAATTGGTTCTGGATTATTAGACAGACTTCAGGCTATGATCAAGGCATCAATCTCTCATTCCATGGCATCTGCTCATTCACTAACCTGTGTAGCTTTGTGTCAGATAGTCAATTTTTGTCCAAGGATTTGATAGATGTTAATGCGATTGTTTCAGCTACCATCCTTTTGTTCTAGTGACGAAGGTTCAAGCTTTACTTATTGAAAGTTTTAAGACTGAAGTTTGACTGGATAATAAACCAGAAGTTTTGATCTCCCCCTTTCTTCTGTCAAAGAACAGAATTCCATGCTTAAGATATACTCAATTACATTGGGTTATTTTCCCCTGAATTGTAATGTTTCCCTGTGCCAAACTGGAACAGATATTGCTGCAGGCTACAGGAGGAAAGCATCTCAATTCCGTAACAGCAATACAGTGTCTGTGTCTTGATCAGAAGCAGGCTTTTACTACTCTCTCAAAATCAGTGAAAAAAAACATTATTTCTATCTTAATATTTACAGAATGGTAGATTCTAAGTACCAAATCTTAATCAGAGCAGATTGGGAAAATGAGATAGGCAAACGACTTCTTTCAAACAATTTACAATCTGGGGACGGGGCGGAGGAAGGGGAGACGAGGGGCAAGAAGAAAAATACATAAAATCTCAAAAAAAAATTCACTTACTTGAGAAGGCAATTCTTGACAGATTGGTTGCCTGTGAAATATGAGTATGCCAGACAGTCAGGACATGCTCTTACACTCTTCCCTTTGGCTGAAAGGACTATTCAAAGCTAGTTGCACCCTGCATCTGATCTGGTAAAACCATGCTTATGTACCTTCCCCATGCCTTTGGAAGAACTCTTTTCCCATTAGGTAATTATGGATTACTCAATAAATTTAATTGCCTGTATTTGGTACCTAATTGCTTCTTTGATGCTTATGTGACTGCAAGTGGATGTTAACATGACTGAGTTACCATAAAACCCCAGATAAAACCTTCGCAAGAATTTAACCAGAGCTATTCTTTACTGAAGTAGTACGAGAAAGTGTTCTTAGTGTTCCTGTTAAAGTGGCTAATGTAATTGAATAACCCTTACAAAACCTACAAATACCATGTCTGAACAAACTCTAATCATGTCCATAATGGCATTTATTCATTTGCGTGTATAGAATTCAGCACCCCTGAAATTAAGACACCTGAGCCAACCTAAAAGAAAAACAGCCCAAAAAAGCTTCTGTGTGACAGTTGTAACTAAGTGCATGCTAACAAATAAGCACAAGGACAGCCGTATGGCAAATCTTCTCTGCTATGAACTTCAGGAAGTTCTCCATGCTAATAAACCTTGGAGTCAAAGCTATTTTCACTCTAGAAGATGATGGTATCCAACGATACAAAAGTCAAATGGTACTATCATCAACTCCTTGCCAGCCCTGGTTGCTCGCTTCCCAAATCCGTTGCCTTATAGACATAGGCAATGTTTTGTAATCACAGTCCTATAGTGGAATACTGTTTTATTTAAAATGGGATAGATTATATATGTTTTTGCTTGGGTTACCTTAACCATAACATGATTTTTCTTTTTAAAACATATTCTTATATTTACCATTCTTTTTTGTTCTCACCCAGTGAAGTAATTTCCGGTTTTAACTATAAATACCAGTTAATAGCTAATTGATTGAATGACCAACTAAGCATTAACGGTCATTTATGTTGCTATCAGCAATTTGCATTACTATATCAGATAAATTACATATTAATATAAGGTTGTTTAATCATATCTGATCCCCTTTTAAAACACAGATTCTAAACCAATCATTTTTAAAATTATTATAGTAAATAATAACTAATTTTAATGATCATATTCAGCATTGCGAAACCAAAATAAAAAATAAATAGTAGAAAAGGAAACCTCACCCAAAACAAAAATTAGATTTGAACAGTTAGAAAAACTATGTGTATGATGGAATTGTATTCTAAAACCTAAGAAATTAACTTCCTTTTTTAAGGAGACAAGACATATTTAATATAAAACGATGTTCACTGTGAAAATATAGCACACAGAAATTTTTATTTTTCAAAATATCTCAGACAAGGTTAAATGCCTCCTGGAAGCACGTGGTGTAAAACTGTAGTTCCATAGTGAAACTAATATCTGTTTGGTGCTATGGTATCTCTAATTAGTATTACTGCTATTACATATCTGTCAAACATAGAATGGACCACCAAAACCTAATTAGCTGTTTAAACTCATTTATGTGCCACATTTAATCTTGTGCTTGTCACATTTAAATTTGTTTAAACCTTAATAATATTCAAGATCATGCACTTGTATTAAAGGCAACATGTGTTTGAGCCATAATGAATTGCTGATATTAAAATATTCATTATGGCTCAGACAACATCTTTTTTTTTAATTTATCTAGGTGAGTCGTATATCTTTCTTATAAGATTTATGAGGTTGTTTTACTCAAACCAGTGAAAACCAAAATCTAATAATCTGTTTTGCATTTATGTTGCTAATTCAGCCACATTCCTGATCACTAAGCCTCTATAATTTTAATACAGAAGACGAATCCAGCTGAAAACAAGTGCTTAACTCAATAAAAATATTTAATTTGTATTTCACATAAAGCATATATACCAGCTTTACTGCATTTAAAGATTCTAAAATATCTATGAAACAACTTGCTGGAGTTTCTCAACTTCATTATAAATATTTTCCTAAGAATCTGTAGGAGATACAGAGCTACTTATCTGTCAATATTGAGATGTAATAATTTGCTGTGATAAAAAGAGACGTTAAGAAATGCCATCATTTGACCTATGAATCTCTGAGTTCACATTCTGAAAAGCAACAGCTTATGTTCACTATTCTGAGATGTCCTACCAGTCCATTTTAGGCATGGGTAATTTAATAAATACGTGTTATTAGGAAGCAATAGAAAGTTTTTTCAAGAAAAGAGCAGTGGTTACTGTATGAGAATAATACTTGCATAAAAGTTTTATATATGAAGAGGATGTAGGACTTCCTGTAGGAGGGCATTAAAGCACTTAATTTTTGAGACTCCTTAATGTTTTTGTCAAACAAATATGACCACAGATAACAAGGGTCTTCACAGGGCTTTATGAAAGAAATTAATAATGAGCCGTATATCTAACTCAGTATCCGACACAAGAATCAGGCTAATGGATCTCCAGAGGTTTAGATGAGATCCTGAGAGTAACGTCTGCATGTAACATCACTGATATGTCCAAATGCTGCTGAGGATCTGGGCCTTAGGCTAGATTCGCAAAGCCAAGGTTAGGGCATATTGACATATGTCAAACCGCACTTCACGATGCCGCATTGCAGGTGTTTACATGCAATGCAATCACAGTCCTAAGACTTGTCCTGGTAAGAAGAAGCAGTGATAGGAAGCTATTGCCTTGTGCAAAACCTTGATGAATCCAAAGATCAAAGGCTTCAGACCCTACCTCCCGACTCGTAGAAAAGTTTTCCAACTACTGCCTGCAGTCTGGGCAGGATTTCTCCTCAGGGCTGTTGTACTCACCACTACGTGGTCAAGAATGCAAGGGAAAAAAAAATAAATCAATTGAAGTCAAAGATTAAATATCTCACCTGGAAAGAGAAGGAAATCTTCTATTTCCTATCTTATGTTGGAAGGACTGTTACTGTATTTTAAAATAAAAGTATTCTTTAGTTAAAACACAATATTCTCAACAAAAGTGCTTTAAAAAAAGACACTAACTTGACTCTATGGACCTGATCTATACAGCTTAGATAAGCCTACATTGACTCAAGTTATCAACGTTCAGAATCAAAATATAGCCAGTGTATTTTTCTGGTATTAATATGAAGGGGAAAAAAAAACCCCTTTACCTTAGAAAGACTGACAGCTTGAGTGCAGTAGTTTTAATATGTACACTGTAATAACCTTGTTCACTAGTGCTAATAACAGGAAACAGTGCTAATAAACTGTAAAAAGGCGATTTCCTGTTTTCCTAGGCAGAACCTGGATAAATATATTGCTGCAAAAATTTCAAGCTCCAAACAATAAATACCATTAACACCTTGCGGGGAACTGTACAAACAGAAATAAAATCTAAGTAAATACTTTTGTTCATCCACCAGCCTTACACACCTTCTGTCATCTGTCACATAAAACCATTAAAAGACGTAAGTGGCTATCTAAAAGGGGATCTTTTTTTCTTTAGCAATATTAATTGTACATCATTCTGGATGAGGATATCTACAGGAAGGAAGTAAATGAATATTTATGTCCTACACAGGGACATGTATATAAATATTTGAGTGCATGCATTGACAAGGGATGGTGAGAAAGTAGTCGTGTTGCACTAATAGAAATCAATTGGTAGAGATTTTTCCCTTAATGAAATTACTTCACGTATCCTACTTCGAGATCTTCAAGGAAAGAAAAATAATATGAAATCCAAAGATAGGCAAGGAGTATCTACTCCCAGGAAATGAGAGATGCATGCAATAATATTTCCTCCAATAAGATAAGAATATGTATTAAAAATGAAAAATCAGAGAATATATCTATCTTGGCATGCTATTATTAATGATTTGTTTTTATTGATAGCAAGGCCAGTTTTTTTCATGTCTAATAAATCTTTTAAAATAAGAAAGCTAAGGCAACAGTTGAAATATTTTTTCCCCTCTTGAATTCTTTCTGACCGAAATAGGAATTTGCTACACAAAGTGTCACCATGAATCCTCTAAAATCCTAGACTAAGTTTTTCTGATACATCTAATATTATGAACTTGAACAGAAATTTACACTCCATGTGATAGACATTCATGTTATGACAAAAGCCTAATTTTTGCTTTAGACACTATTAAACTTCTGTCAGGGAGGAAGACACTTACTTCCATGTCTGTGTTAATTACTTCATTTGGGCTTTTCCCTCTCTTTTTCATTATCTGCCCTCATTAAACAGGTCGATTCTTGTTCTGTGTTTGGTGTGCAGAGAATAAACTCATAATTGGCCTTGTCAATACAAATCTTTGTAAATGGCATGTCTCAAGTCCTTTTGCACTGCTTTTCTACCCAGACTAAGGTAGCCCAAATTATTCAGGTTATCACATTTTCTGAGCTGTTACCCCTCTTGCAGCTATCATTCTCCATCAGAATCGTGGGCCTAAACCAGCACCTCATTACTTCTATATCTTTAGACAACCATCCTGTTGATCTGATTGCAAATGAGATTCATTCCTCGCAACAGACACCAGTGTTCATTCATTCAACTTTATGGTCCTGTAATCAGCAGTAAACAGCTACCAGGTAGTCCCCATTTTATTTTAAACTGGATTGACTAGCTCAGTTCATGCCTCCCTTCACTGAATATAATGAAAACCTGAGGTAAATAGCTCTCCTAGATTTGTGCCCTGTTTAAATACTTGGAGGTAAATAAGATGGAGGCTTTAGGTATGGTTTTAAATACAGTCTATACTAAATATATCAAGACACTTCTCTGGTATGCTTTCAAGATTATTATACAGACTGTTTAGAAGTCTAATTAAAATACAAAATAAAGTAACTGGAAAATTTATTTTACATCACATGCTGTTAAGTGTCCTCCTTTTAGTAAGGAACAAGCTATGCAACAATCATAATATTTTTCAGACATGTTTTCTGATACTAAGCCCTTTCACACATCTGTCTTCTGCCAGTTAAACTATAAAACTTGCATACTTAGTGTAAAAAGCCACAATACTGCTGTATTTAGAGCATAAAACACTATCAGATAGTCTGTTTCCCCACAGAATCATAGAATGCTAGCGGTTGGAAGGGACCTCTGTGGGTCACCCAGTCCAACCCCCCTGCCGAAGCAGGGTCACCTACAGCAGGCTGCA
>Ga0181612_120905_pt1 | contig 17598 bp, 11 predicted proteins | sample HoacroProtozoa21_FD_119630 | JGI IMG/M metagenome (GOLD analysis project Ga0181612, IMG submission 119630) | Hoatzin crop microbial communities from Cojedes, Venezuel. Combined Assembly of Gp0051906, Gp0051904, Gp0051908 | reverse complement strand
TTGTCATTTTGTCCCGAGGGAGATTTAAACTAAATTTCGATAGCCTTTTGCAAAATTAGTTGTATTTAAAGTGTATGCAACCAACCTCTGGATAAACAACATAAAAAAAACCCAAACCAAACCCAGCAGTCCAATCATGTCAGTTAACTTGGCAGCATTTAATTATAAGACCTATTGATTCAATTAACTCTGTATTTTCACTTCATTTTCTGGAGAGAAAATAGGGGCTGGTGTCTGATTTAAGAGTATGAGCTGTCAGTTCTATTTTGAGGAACATACGTTATCTGTTAGAAGAGCCGTCTTGCTGTGTGAAACTTGCCAGTTTTCCTGAGGTTCTGATCTTGGATGAACAAGGCTAGAAAATGTCTCAAAATGAGAACATAGGGTAGGAATATTACAAAAGTTCAGGGCAGAATTAGGATTATGCTTTTGAAAATTTCAGCCTTAGGCCAAATTTGATCCAGAGACAAACAGCAGGAAGCATTGTGGACCTTCAGAAGTGACCTGGGTGCTTTACTGCTGGGCTGGAAACCTAGTCTGCTGGCCGAGAAGCACAGATCTGCATTGATTTGCTTTCTTCCTTACATAGCTCAGCCAAGGTGTTGTCTAGGCTGTGCCCATAGGAACCTCAGCTGGTTTTGAAGTAGAGCTAAGTCTCTCTGTTTTTTTGTTCTCTTTTTCTGTAGAAGGTATCTGTATAACTTGTTAAGCCAGTGCTGGTAATTGCAAGGTGCCAGACCTTAAGTGTAAGGTCTTGCATGCCCTTGACCTCTGGGAAAGCGCAGAGACTGAGGGGGGACTGTGCAGAAAGCCTCTTTTCTGTGTTTGCTGTGAAATAGCCTGAAGTTGTGTGTTCAAAATCCTTTGACTTTGAGGAGGGTACAGGTCTGGATCTGAATTCTGGTTAGCTGGAAAGCTAACTAGCTCCTTTTGTGCCAAGTTATTCTGTTTTCTGCAGCAGTCTTTCTGTGACCGCCAGGTCTGAGTGGAAAGATCTGATCCCTTCATGGGGACTCTGGACCCGAGGCCATACAGTGTAATGCAATGACTGCCAGTGCTGATATCTACCCTTGCTAATATTAACATGATTCCACTGGCCCCTGGCTGATTATGGGACAGAGACCCCACAGCTTTTTAAAGCCCCTGTCCCGTTCTTGCAGCTGCTTCCGTGTGATTCGGTAAGGTATGCTTGGGTACCCTTTCCTGTTCTGGCCATGTGGTATCACTCAGAAAGCAGAGCTGCTACCTTTGTTTGAGCTACTGTTAGTACGGCTCGATTAACAGCAGCTGTATGTTCATGGGCAGGGTGCCTCGCACTGACAAATGCCAGTCTGCTGATGCCTGACATGCTTTTCAGGTGTCGCAAGCTGCTGTTCGGTGGTTGTGTTGCAGGGCGTGGTGGGCAGGCAGGCAGACTGCCGCTCCTGTTTGCAGCAAGGCAGTGTTCATGTGGTTAGGCATTTGCCTGCTTCCCTTGAGTCATGCTGAAATCAATACTAGCTTTTATTTCCCTCAGCAATTAGAAAACATTCAAGAAGGCTGAGGAAAAAATCCAGGGGCTTAAAAAGGGGAGATGCAGGAGTGGAGTTGAATGATTTGCAATGGAAAAGGAGCTTGCTCCAGGGGAGGTCTGGGTGTTTGGTCATTCACATCGCACACTGCTTGTCAGCCTGTAGCTTGGGGTAGTAGGGAATTGGAGAAGAAGCCAGGTGTGCTGGCCCTAAGCTGCTTCCTGACCTGCAGAATTACTCAGCCCTCCTTCAGCACTCGCCTGCGCTTGTATTAGAAAATATGTGGTCCAGGGAGATAGCCACAAGAATAGGAGGGAGATTTCTGAATCAAGAGTCAGCTCCTCCAGATTTGTATCAGAGTTGTTCTTGATTTGTACCGATTCTGTCAGGGCAGTGAGGATGCTCTTCACAGGCTGTCAGCATGCGCAGAATACACCTGGGAGTTAGTGTCTGTGTTGCCAGGAATTCAGAGCAGACTGGCCTTTAGGATTGGGGCTAAGTGTGTCTGGAAGGAAAGTGGCAAGTTAGTTTTTTGTCCCCATCCCCTCCTTTTCTAACGTGATTGATTTGGTGTCCCATAAAGAAAATCTCTCCCGGGAAAATTATAAGGAAACCCATAAATCAGGAAGAAGGAAACTGTATATTTCTTATTGTTTAGGGAGATAAAATATGTGTATTTCCTGCAGTAGTAAAAGGAAAGTTGGTAAACATATGTGAGAGAGGCATTAAAAAAAAAAAAAAGACAAACCAACCAACCTCTCTGTTTGGGCAGGCAACAGTTAATAATGTGATTAATTCCAAAGAGCAAGGGATAGAGTGTGGTAAATAAGAGCTTTCATTCCATGTTGTTCTGCAGAGTTAAGCTTTTGGGGGTATAGAGAGCTGGTTGTGCTTCTGAATAAGACTTAGCGAAATATGGAGTGTAAGCATTTCGTATTACCCAGTGCTATCTGTTACAGCATATAATAGATTCATGTTGAAGACTTAGACTAAAAGGCATTTTGTAATGTGACAAATTAATATCTAGAATTTTATATTCCACATAGTTTGCCAAAATTAGCAGCAGTGATTTCTAGATAATGCTTACAATCCTTTAGGTTAGATCATTTAAAATGGCATACTAGTAGTGTTGCTCACAACACTGTCAGCATTTTGAATGCAAGATTAAAAGTACTCTTAAATGTGCCTTTCAATATGAACAGTTGAGAAATTTTTATTGTGGAATGCATTTAAAAAAAATGTAGTCAAATTGCATTCACTTAAAATGACCTCTAGTACAAAACTGTTTCTATGGGCAAAAAAACTGATTTAAGTTAGGCTTTTTTTTTTCTTTGTTTCTTTTGGTCCACTGTAAACTTGTTGTATCACTGTTAATCATAAGTGGAATTAATAGTATATTGCAAAGCTTTAATTGATAATTGCAGGAACTCAGAAATTAGAAACACATTGTCTTGTTTTATCTTATTTGTGATATTAGTTCTTCAGATGCCTGAATGGTTGTGTGTTTGTTTAGATGGTAAAACTGGTATCAGGATGCCAGGACTGACCTGCATTACTACCTGTAATTGCCAACAGGCACAGTCAATCAAGCCTTTTCCATCAGATGTCTCTGCAGCCCTTGAGTCCATTTAGAGACTGACTTTTCAGTGAGTGCCGACTTCTGCAGGTGTTGCCTGATGTGTACCAAGCAGCTGTCATCATGGGGGTTTTCTGTTTTTTGGTTCATCTGGACTAAGCTGTCTTTGAAGCCCTTATCGCAAGCTCAGGCACTTATCACATAGCACTCAAACACTCATAATAAGTTAAGTAGGATCTCCTGAAACAACGCCTTATGCCTTGCTTTGAAACCTCTTTATAAACTTGATTCTACTTGTCTTGCAGCACAAATGAGTATGTACACTGCTGTTTATGAGAGTAGCCCTTGATTGTAACTGATTTTTTTTTTTTAAAGATGCTGACAATGGCAGAGTTTAATTGGTGAAAGGTGTGTACCTTCCTGAGTCAGCAGATAAAAATGCTACTGCTTGTTTTATGGCTGATACTCCTTTTTCGAGTGGGGTCATAAATTTTCTGTTTTCTTCCAGTGATGGGGACAGAGCAACATGGTAATGGTGAAAGCTGTACTTGGAGTGTGTAACTTCTTTACACTTTTAAGTGTTTTAGGGCTGAATGTTTTTTACAGCCTATTACAAGCAAGAGGAGGGAACAAGTGCTTGGAAAAAATTATTGGGCAAACCTAGTGTTTTCTGTACTTCAGGACATGAAGCTGTGTTTACTACTAGGATCAGAAAGAACTCTTTCCTTGAAGACATGGTATTACAGAACTGGCATTATGGGTCATTCCTCTGAAATATCTCTGACTGTGATCAGCACAAGGTGATTTGCTTTGGCTTTACTATCCTGCCATTCTCAGGTGAGTATCAGTTTTGAGGTTTCAGTCACTTGAAAGATCTGTTATTTTTGTTCCTAATTAATTTTTTATACTCATAGAGTAGTAGTTTTTTTCTGAAGAGAGTGAGGTTTTCTTCTGCATTTTAAGTTATTGCAAGGTCAGCCCCAGCGTCTTTGCTTATTCCAGTGTGCAGTGGAGTAAGTGATCTGTGAGTGTCCTGGGATGGGCAAGAGAATGAGTAGTTTAGAAGTAGTGTGGTTTTGTGTTTTCTATGGCAGTGTTTTGTTGGCTTTCTCTCACTTGCCTAAGGGAGAGGGAAGGTAAGTGAAAAATGAGTTTTCCTCCAGTGGGGGAGTGATCTCTGCACGTATTAAAAAGGCAAAAAGAGAGGCCAGAGGCATGTGTTATGTTTTTATTTGAAAAACTAGCTGTGGAGACTTGTTTCAGCTGTAGCTAGTAGATTTATTTTCAGGGTTGATCCAGCAGTAGGAGTAGAATTTGCCTGTCCAGGATTTCCAGAGACTGCTGAACAACAGATATAAAGAAGCAGCTGTCTCCCTATGTTCTCTTCTTTTCCACATCCAAACACGATATAAACATAGCTTTCTTTTGGATTCTGTTCCCCTTGTGCCTTTGCAGTTGTAAAGTCTGTTGTAGTCATTGTCTGCTCTACTGCCCTTACCTGCAGACAAGGCATGGTCTGTATTGAAGTGTAATCCTCTTAGACTAGTAAACAAGCCCTACCCCATACCTCTGTCACTAAGCAGATGAGTAGCTCTTTGAAGAATGTTTTGGGACTTGCGAAAATAATTTCTAGCAGAAAGTTTCCTTTTAAAATATATTAAAATATGCAAATAGTCAAATGAGCAAGCAAGAATGCCTTAAGAATAAAGGTGCTGTGTCTCTTGTCACCTGTTAATATTTCCCTTTCCATGATGGATTTACTTCACAGCTGAGCTTGAAAATCCTTCACAACTGGCATTGGTACTGGGCAATTTCCCCTTCCACTGTGGCTCTGGCTGCATCTAAGTGTCTTTCCATTTGTTGCTCTTCAGTTTGGTCACTCATTTTGCATTGAATCATAGCTCTGGGCATAGCTCCACATAAATAAGAAACCCACTATTTAGATGAAACCATGGAAAAAGAACCTGTGATACTGTCCTGCTGGACCTTGTTTTGAAATGAGGAGTTGCTCTTGTGAGGAGCTTACAGGAGTCTTGGATCTGGCACAACAGCCATGAGGTGGACAGTGTGTGCTAGCTGGTGGGGCTCTGGTCTAGCGGTGAGAGCCTCTGGCATGTTCATCACAGGTATGCTGTTGGATTTGGTTTTAGCTTGTCCTGTTTGCTTATGGCCTGATCCAGAGTGGAACTGGAGAAGTTCTTCTTGGTTTGGAAATGATTCCTGTGGGGATTTTATGGGCAAATTTCAGCCTTGTCTTTGCAAAATCTTCCTCTCTGTATCCACCAATAATTTGATTAGGGCTTGACATCCCAATACTGATGGCTCTGCTGTGTTCTTCATCTATGCCCAAACTTTGGATAGCAGGCTCCTGGCTGCCTGGGCGGAGTAGACGTTTCTGTCCTTTGTGTCTGCTAAGCAGCAGCAGTTGTTGTTTCTTGTTCTAGTAATTCCGAAGGATGGCAGGAGCGTTAAGCTTGTCTCTCCAGAGGTCCCCATCACGGAGTCCCTTTCCATAGACTGGGAGGAGACACAAGGCCTTTTCTCTTTTCTGTAGCAAAAATTAGTTTTCACTACCCTGTTTGAGAAATATCGAGACAATTTTGCTATGCATGTCCACTGACCCTGGTGCTTGTACAGAACCAGTCTGAAACCGTTCCCAAGAACATATGATGGCAAGTGCCCAGGTAAATGTGTGCTGGGTTTAGCCAGAAATGTGAGACGCTTTAGGCAAACTAAATCTTAGTGCAATAGTGGGAACCAGGAGAAGCCTTCAAGTTTGGTAGTCTGGGATGCGGTGTCTTGGCAGCCAAGGCTTATCTCAGCTGGTGCTATGGGGTCCTGCGCCTGTTTGCTCCCACAGTGCCTGGTCCTTGCCTGACCCCGTGGGAAGCCAGCTCAGGAAGCTGAGCCGGGGCAATGCTAGTGCTGTGCAAAACTGACTGGCTTTCTACCAATCCAGCTGTCTAAAATGCTCCAGAGTGGTGGTGAAGGGGAGGGGCAGGAATGTGTATCTGAGAGCTGGAAGGCCTTTACCTGTCTGAAAGACTGGGATTTTAAGGAAGTTAGTGCTCCATTTTGAAAATAAAGATCACAGGATTTAACCTCCCTAAAACTAAAAAACTGCTCTCTTGCCTTTTTTTTGTTTTGTTTGTGAGCGAAAGACACAGGACATAGGGTTACAGTGAAAATCGTGCACTTGGCTCCTTTCCTATTAACAGTCAGAAATACACTTGGCACAGTCTTTTGCTGGTAGTCACAGGGAGATATGTATGGTAATAAACAGCCCTTCTTGGCTTTCTGCTGCAAGCTCTGAACATTGCTGTGCTGCAGCTGACTTACGTTCGATAAAGCCCTTGCCTGTGTCTTTAACGAGGGACTGTCCTGAGGTAGAAATTGCCTTCCTTGGAATTAGAGGAGGAGAAGGAGGAGGGAGGTGTGTTGTGAGGAAAAGCTAAGCCAGGAAACACCTGGCAACCAGATGGCCCCTACCATGCTGCATCATACCCACACCTTCATTAAGGATTACTGTGGCTGTCTCTGGGTAATAGACTTAGAGGTTTGTGGTCACAAAGAATTAGAAAATTGTAGCCAGTTGTAATTAAATGTAAGCTATTTTTAGAGGATAAAGAACTGAGCTGAGCTGAGAGCTGAATTAGAGCTACCTGAATTGTTAGGGCTCAAATACTGCAGGTGGTATTTTCTAGGCAAACAACAAAAGAGCCCATGTACTTCAGTCAAAGGCACAAAGCAGCCCAGGGTGGTGGCAGCTGGGCTGGAGACAGCAGAGCTGTGAGCAATCGCAGTAATGTGGAACTGGTATTATTCTGCTTCCCAGGGGCAGCTGGCATTAGGTACTACTTCTCTCTGGATATTTGTGTGCAACAGATAAGGGTTGCTCAGACTATTGGTGGGATAGGACTGTGGGGTTTGCACTGTGATTTATTTAAGTCTGACTCAGTATCTTACACTAGTGGTTTTACCTGTATTTAATTTTGTTTCATATTTTCCCTTCAGTGTGCCTGCAATCTAGAAAGGGCAAACTCGAAGGTTTTTAAATTTTCAAGTGAATTGTGAGAATATCAGTAGGGAAATGCAGATCTGGGAAGAACTGTGCTAGCAGACAAATGCTTTCTGTGTTGGTGACCAGTCAGCAGTTCGTGGCATGTGGTGGGTCAGGAATTCAGGCTGGCTCTGTGTGGGTGCACAGAAGTGAGCATGAGGAAACTGCTCTCCCTGCTACATCTCCTGTAACCACCTGCCTACTCTGGCAGGTAAAAGAGGCACGACAGTACTGAGATGTGTGGGTAGGTTTTGGCTGTCTCATTGCTGCACTGGAAGATGGGAGATGCCTCTTCTTGAGGGAGTTGTTTCTTTGAATCAGTGGCTCTTGTCTCCCAGTTCTTGCTGAATCCAGCAGTGATTGATACCATCTTGCGCTGCTAACCTGCTCACTACCCTGCTTTGGAAGGTCTTTAGGTATGTTGTGGGAATAACAAGCGAAGAAGAAACTTTCCTAGTCCAGGGGCTGTGTAAACTCTGTCTTCACTACAAATGCTTTGGAGCATCCACAGGAAGCTTGAGTAGGTTGTTCATTACTTCCATTCTCGTGATGTAATTGGAATCGTAACAGCATCGCTGGCTTTTATCCTGTATATTCTTTGAGCATCTTCTTGCGGACAGTGTATCTCTTGTCTCTTTCATATCAAAATGTTGATAACACAACTTGAAAACACTTATCACTGAAGTATCTTTTTAATTACTTGTTAGTGTTGATATGAAAGCCTACGGTGGATTTCATGCAGTAAGTTGTGAGGAATCCACCTCAAAAAACTTGTTTTAAACATCAGTTCTGTTTTTATGGCTGCTGCCTGTGAGGTTGGTTCTGCAGCTGAGATCATTGTTAAAGATGAGCTAACTTGCATTATTCAATGGAATTGTTTGTATTTTATTAAAGACAAGCCAGTGACACCCTGCCACATGAATACAGAACAACTCTGTCTTGAAAGGGTGGATGAAGTTGTTTAGTAAGTCTTTTCGTTTTCTGATCTCTCTGAATCTGAAAGGCTATATGGTATTTCTTATTTTACCCTTGGGAGAGGAAAAATAGATCTGCTCAGCTCTTGGAAACTACTGCCCTACATTAGGCAGTCCTTACGTTAACAGTATTACCCAGAGAGGCTAGAATATGCTTTTGTTGTGTGTTGATGGTGTCTTCAACCGGTGCAAAACCGCACGGCCACAATTTGTGGAGAAAAGGAGGGGTAACGTGCCTGTAGGATTTACTATGCTGCTGTTGGTTTTCCCCTGAGAGGAGCCTAGCTGTCTTGAAGCTGAAATTAAAATGTAAATCCTACAATAGGCATAATTAGAGTACTTCCTTTAGACAATGTCTGGTGCAGGCAGCTTCAGTTCTTGGGAGTGTGCAGGGTTTGTTTTTTTTTTTTCAGTGAAGAAGTGTTTGAGCAGTGAATGAGACAGGGGACAAATAGCAATTGCGCTCTGTGTTGGTGCTCTCCGGCTTGGGAAAGTTGTGACAAAGAACAGAGCACGTGCTCTTTTTCCCCACCAGTCCTGCTGCTGCAGTGTATAAACATGTAAACATACTTCCGCTCCAGTAGCGTGTTGGTACTAAAACGAGCAGAAGATGCTGATACGGGTCCTATTGTAATTATGTATGGCATTTTGCAGAGTTGGGATGGAGAGCTCCTGGGGCATCTTGTCTTACAGAGGGCTGGCAAGCGCCTGCTGAAGTGATAAAGACCTCTGTGAATCAGGCTGCAAGGCAACTTGCCTTTGGTAGGAATCTTTATTTTGGCTCTGCTGGACTTAGAGTTAGTCCTTGAAAGAAGTGGATTTTGCAGAAACATTGGACGCAGAAAACCAGGCACAATAATGTCATTTTTGTAGGGGAGTTGAGTTAGTTGTAACACCATGTGGAACTTGCTGAAGGCCTGAGCGTGGATGAAGTGGTAGCGAGAATCATAGCTATGTTTTGATTGGAATGGGCCTGGAGGAGCAAGCTGGGACTTGTTCCCAGCTGGAAGCTGAGTGGCTGTGGTGTTTGTTGTTCATCTGTATTAGATTTTTGGCACTTTCACACAAAATCAGTTGTTGAGAATGTTGTATGTCTATGCAAAGGTGCTTAGAGCTGTGTGTGTGTATCTGACAACTTTGGCATATGTGCCTGACAGGTGTTTAGCTGCCGTTTTTTTTTTTTCTTTACTGCTGTGTTGTTTTTTTTCCCCCAGGAAGACTTGTGGTGTAATTATGTTGGGGATGTTAATGGCAGAATAGTTTCAAGACTCCAAACTTATACCCACTTAATAGTAATTATTATTTATAATATTACTCTGCCTAGGGAATGCAGTGAAGTACTTTGCCTTATCGGGGTAAATTTGATACAGGCATTTGTGATCTAAAGAGATCTTAAATGGTCTTGAGTTTTATTACTAAGGCCAGCCTACAGTTTCAAACCAGAAAAAGACCCTTTCAGCCTTGCTTTTTAACAGTGCTGTGAAGCGGTGTTGTGTTTGTTTTAGTCATAGTCCTATACATTGATGTTTGATGCTGATGGCTCAGAGACATGAATAATGTTAGAACAGCGCTTTAAAATAGTGTTTTTTCACATTGTCTAGCTTAATACATTAAAACCCCCAAACTAGGGAGGCAGAAAGCAGAGCAGATGTTTGTTTTCCTTTTTCTATGCTAAAAACATTGTAGATCAATTTTGGTTTTACCATTTAAATTTTTATGGTGACAACTGGTGGAACCACGCTGTTTGTCAGATGGGAAAGTACATCTTTCTAAAACATCATTTGAGATATTATTGGAAAATGTCTGGCTGGGCTAATGCTGTTGCTTGTTCTAAGCAAATAGCTTTGATACTTTCTGTGTCTCCTGGAGTCATATAATGGTCTCCTGTATTTGTGACTCTCGAGCTATGACTGAAGGTGCTTTTTTTTTTTTTTTTTCATTTGGGGAAGAGATTGGAAAATAGAGATGACTTTTCACAAGAGCCTAATCGTGAATCTGACAGAGTTTTGTAGAGAACTACTGCATTTCTGTGAAAGTTTTAAATCAACTCCTATCCTTTAGTAGAGATTTGTCCCTGTTTCATAATGCCATCTGTTAGTTACCAAAAATTCTTCAGGAAGAATATTTTTATTTTTTGCTGAAGCGCTGAGGGTATCAGATTTTCTTACAGAACGGAGCTGCATCTGTGTGATGTTCCCCATGGCTTTTCCATACTGATCAGGGTAGGTGCCGTTTATTAATTTTCAGTAAACTTTCCGTGTACATCCTTACTTATAAAAATATTTATGCATGTACTTATTATGTATGTGTACACATATGTAACTCCACTGAGCTGAATGGACCTTCTTATACAGATACTACTGGAGTTTAATGCTTGGACCATGTTAAATAGAAATAGTGTCAACAATAGAGCCATTACTGTCAATAGATGAGAGTTGTCACCTGGACAGTTTCCAAGTGAAATATGTTTTACCTGCAATAAGTGCCACTTCATTCAGTTTTGTACTGATGTACATGAATGACTGTAAGTTCTTCTGCATACTACATTCACATGCTAGAGCAATAGCTTCTCAATGTGTAGAAGGACTGTAAATAAGTTTTCCTATGACAGTAATGACTTTCGCAATAAGAATGTAGTACTGTACCAAAGGAAATAAGTTGTTGTAAAGAACATCTTTGGATAGTCTGTGAAACACAGCGTGTAATAATGTATATGTAATCTCTGTCAGTTCAGTGGAAAACTCTAAAATATGAAGAATGACAGAATAAACTGTGCATGTGTGTTTAAATATGAGCATTCATCTTGTAACCATATTTATAATTGACTGACAAGAAAAGAGCTATTAGTCTTATTCATTTCCTGTTTTGCTCTACGTGCCATGCTGACACCTGGATGACTTCTACAGTGAAGTGAATATATTGATGAGTATGCCCCTTATTCCTCTTCCCTCAGTGGCTTGGTAGCATTTTTGGTTGTACAAATTGTAACTGTGAGGAGGTTAAAGAGATGAAATAGGTTTTGTTCATTGCTCTGTGAGGGGGAAGGTTCTGCGATCTGTTTCCCATTGCAGTGGGAGAAGTTACGGAGTTGTAAGCTGGTTGTCAAGAGGCTGATGTCAGCTTCAGTTGTGAGTCTCAGCTTCTTGATTGACAGTTTTGTTGTCCTCAAGGAAGGTAGCTGTCATGGAGGACTCTACCAGCGCCCTGGGTAGCAGATCAGGCCTGGAACTTCAGTGTGAAATCTATAGGAGAGCAGGAATAAAGGGTAGAAAAGTGATGATATGTGATCAAGATCCTGTTTGATTGAGTGAAAAGAATCAGGTATTATTAATTAGCGTCTTCCATTGAAAGAGTTTCAGAAAGCAGGTTGTATGTTGTGGGAGAACCCATAATCATCACTAATACAATCTTTGACTCCTACTTAGACATTCTTTACCTAGAATCCTCAGAAGAACTAAAGGACGTTTTATTTTCAGTTGGTGAAGTTAATACAGCACCCATTTTGTAACGAGCCTATAGCTTTCGTTTATTGCCATTTCCCCAGGCTTTGTCAAGAATAGTAACCTGGATTGTTAGTGATTTGCAGATCTTTTTTCTTTGTTTTTACTAGTTACACCTATCAGAAATAGTACATTTGCCATAATTTTCTGGACTGCCCTACAAGTGAGCAGCATATAGACCTTGCTAAAGATTGTGGCTTAACTGCTGATCTATGGAGATTTATGAAGGGATTCCTTGAGGACTGAGGGCAGAGTGTAACAAAATCACGGCTTGTCAGCTCTATAGCAACATCTTTCTTCAAAGGGAGAGAATGCAGATCCTTCCGAGTCACTTGCCTATTACTGCCTGTAACTTGCATTGTGACTTCTGGGGAGGAGGAGGGAGGACTCCTACCTGTTTGGGCCATGAACACAAACAGGAAAATTTATGTAAAAATAGAAGTATGTGCATATGCATGCACAGAGGTAAGCATTCATATTTCTTTTCTGTACTCCACTGAAGTAGCTGGGAGGAAGAGATTGGTTTATGCTGGGTCAGAGTCTAACTGCGTTGTTTTAAAGGTAACTGACATTTCTATTTACTCTTTCATTGTATGGTATTCTATGGACTCAATGGTACAACAGTTTAGCCCAGACTGTAATCTCTGTAAATCTTGTTATGAGTGTGTTAGAGTTGTTTTCCACTAAAATAGCTAGCAGGCTTTATAGATCTTGATGTGTCAATCAAAGGTCACCTGCTTAAATGCTGCCAAACAGGATTTACTGTTTAGGTATGAGTGAAATCTGTGCCTGAATTACTTGTTGGCCATTGGTTAATTTTTAGTTAGTGTATCAGAGTTTAATTTTGGCATTTTCCAGTCAGGGCCAAAATGTGGTTTTGGGGTGTTTTTCCTAGTGGTGATTGAGGCCCTAGTCCTCTAGCAAAAACCAGGTATCTGTGCCATCAATGCATATGTGTGAGGTCCCAGCCTCTTTATTAGGAATAAAGAGGACTCTGTGCTTGTAGGCTATGTTGCAGTATTAGCAACTAAAGTGTGATTGTGTGCTTACCAGCGTGGTTATTCCCTGCTGTGGCAATGTCCCTAAGACCTTTCAAGCCTCTGGGGCAAAATTTATCATTTGCTTAGAAGAGACTATGTTAGGAGAGAATCTGTGGGTGTGAATTTGAGGATTGTAGGTATATTAACAAAAAAGTGGGTTTCAATCTGCCCTTGCTGATTTGGCTGGCATTATGATGCACTTAGCTGAGGGATGCGCCTAAATATGCAGGCAGAAACATGTTGATGTCAAGGGATCCAGAGAGGAAAGGCATGCTTGAACTGAGGATTCTGTTTGCGTCCTGCTCCCCCGGTCCTGGACTCCTGTGTTACTTCCGAGGTAGGTGTTTGTGTTTGGCTGTTTGGTCGAGCTGACAGTTTGCCAACAAGTGATGATGGAAATGGTAGCCACCTCCTCTGCCCAGCCTCCCTAACTAGTGTGGGCAGGTAAGAGAGTGCCACATCTGGGTGAAACAGCACTTTGCAGTTCCTCTGTCCTGCAAGGATGTTTGGTGGTTTTGTTCTTTGCTTCATGGTTTTGAGCTACTTTTGCTGTAGGCGCTTGGAGCCCTAACACTCTTTCCAGCTGCACTGCTGATAGCACCACGCACTGGCCAGGTAACCATACAGACCTCCTGATTCATAAATGTTCATCAGTTCATATCATAAACGTTGATCCCATAAGCCAATTTCAATCAGCAGCTGAATTGGGGCCAGACTTACTAGGGGAACCAACAAGTCTCTCTTTGAATGCAGGGCACACAGTGGAGAAAAAGGCAGGTCTTAATCAGTGTACGATTTAATTGTTTTTATTTTCTCAGAGGCCTCGAAGAAAGGTAATGCAAGTTTTTCAACTCTGTCATCACGAAATACCAGGACATGCTGCCAAGTCCATGTGGGTGGAGAAGAAAGGAGGTGTTCTTGATGCTTATAAACACTTCTGCTTCTGTTCTCAAGGAAGAAGAAAAGGGACAAACTTTCCTGATGATTCTCTGAAAATGTAAATGCCACATGAGCATTTTGGCTAACAGCAGAAATGGCATTTCCTGTGCTGTCTTTACTGCTCAGTTGTCTTTTCCTAGTTATGTAAGTTATATTTTATGAACTGGCACATATGCATAGAAAACCACTTGGAGACCTCTACGAGTCATTTATCACGTCCTCACAGTTTCTAGCAGAATTACTCATACAGTTGCTCTGAAAAGAATGTTCAGGTATTCTGCATCAATCCATCATTCTTTGACCTGTAAACTAAGTATTTTTTGTCTTATATCTGATGATATTCAGGTTGCAAAACCTGAAAATTAGCATGAACATCCATCATTTTCCTTAGGAAAGAATTTCAAAAGTTTTTAGCAATTATGCTGCTTTTTGATAGGAGGAGGATTATTGGGCTAAACTCATCCTTGATGAAACAATTTCTTGTAGTGATTTGAGAGAAATTATTTTTCACACTTATATTTACACCTTCTGTGGTGTGCAGTATGGGAGGGATGCTTGTCCCCAGTTTACGCAAATCATTTCATTTACAGCAATATATTGACCAGCTTAATATAATGATCTATGTAACCAATTCTAAAGAGGATGCTTTTCATTCAGATGTTCTGTGTATAGAAAGTGAATTATGACACTTGTGTAAATAGTGTTCAGGTCATTGTGAGTTCCTGAAAAGAGCATGAAAAGTCACTGCTTGAATATTTGCCAGTGCACAGTGTGGCCCAGAAATGGTGACACTTTTTAAAGGCTGTTCAGTTTGATTGATTCATAGCAGAAGAGGCTTAGAATCACCTGGACTCTTAGCGCTATTTGGTTTGTGCTCCTTTATCCATCATTAAGAACTTGTGCTCTTGCTACGCTGATACAAGATGGCCTTTTAAAGATGCTGTGTAGTTTTTATTAATCCTGTTATCAAGTGCACTCTACATAAAAAGAATGCTTTGCTGTTCCAGAGCTCTGAGACGCTGCAGGGCTGGGGCAACATTACTTGAAATAAGGAGGGCTAACTCAGTGCCTGGCAAGCAAAGGAAGGGGATGTGGGAAGAAAGCAAATAAAAAAATCTATCCCCAAATGGAGCAGAGGACACAGTGTTTAGCATTGCTCGGAACAGTTTGCTTGTATGAATCTAGAAGGCTCACCTTATGTTGCATGTCTCTCTGGGAGCAGGGAATTAAATTGCATAGTGACTTTAGCGAAGTGGAATGTGAATGGAGGAACACATTTGGGTTTGCCTCTTTTTGCATGCCTACCCTGAATGTGCTTGCAGGTGGAAGCTGTTAGCTGTGGAGTTGTTGATCCCAGCAGGGAAAACAGCTTGCTCTAATAATCATTGGGGCAGGTAGTAGACTTCTAAATCTTGTTTGCTTTAATTGGCCTAGTAGTGCCTTTGATTCAGTGGGACTAGGGTGAATAATGTACTCAAGATTTGTCCTGGTATCTTCATCACAGGCCAAAGGTCTTACAGTGTAAACTATTAAATTACTGTAGATGAAACACCAGAGAGATTGGTCTTGGAGTCCCTTGGGGATTGTGGAATTGCAGATTAACTCCTCATGATTTACTTAATCAGAGTGTGTATTTATTTTTTCAGAGGATATTTTCACGTGAGACAAGTTCATGAAGTGGCTAACTGGAACTGAGGTGCAGCTGAGAATCCCAGCTTTGTCTGAGAGTAACCAGCTGCTGGTGTGTGTTTGTCTGCTCTCTATGATGTACTGATATGTAAGGACTTTGCATTAAACCTCTGGCAGGGGCAGTTAGGCCCAAAAGTCCTCAGCACTTGGTACGGAGGATAAAAAATGATTAGCTTCAAATTGTTTCCCAGAAGTCCTGGCAAATAAAGACTTAACATGACACAGAAATGCAAGTGGGTCAGAATAACTGTGCTGACAGGATGCCTGGTAGATTATGTGGTTTGCTCCCAGTTTCCAACATGCTCTTTGTTCTTCCCAGTATAATTAATGCTGCAAGAGATATTTTTGTTACTTTTCCTCCAAAATAAAAAATTTCTGTTTTGCAATAAAGTGATATGTCTCCCAGTCTATTGGATCTGCAGTGCCAATTACAGTTTATATAGTTTGGATTGTAGAACAGCTTTTGAGCATAGAATCTTTCCTGTTAGTCTGAAAAACCTAGATCCTCAAAGAAAATGAGCACAAAAGTTTATTTCTTCTGTGAAATGATCTGTTGCCTTCCACATACTTGCAGGTATGGACATAGGGGTCAAAATTTGTAAGGCTGGCATTTTTAGAAGGATCTAAGGAGTGAAATGCAGTGGGAATTGTGATGCACACAAATCCTGAATTTCTTTGTACACAGTCCCATTAGATCACATGCAGCTCCTGGGGGCTTTCTGCCATGCATGTAATATGTTCCCTGGTTATGTAATGCAAAGTGCAATGTTTCCCTTCTGAGCAGCTCAGTCTCTGGGTGGGTGACTGCCTGGGGCTGTGTGAGTTTGGCATTCGGGCTTGCTGGGTGCCACTTGGCTGAAGACCCTGTGTCTGTAGCTGGCTCTGAGTTGTCCTGGAGGACCTGAGGGTAGCTCTTGGAGGGGAAGAAGAGTACCTGGGCCTTGATGGGAGGTGCCATTGATACTGATAGCCTAATTCCTTCCATGCAGTGTAAGACCAAAGGAAATAAAGGCTTTTAGGTCTTTAGTACAGGGACAATGTTTCTTCTCAAGAATTGTGTCACTATTTCAGTTCGTGAGATGGGATGGGCAAAAAAGCTGTGGTGATCATAGTAAAGTTTTTTGTTTTAGTAGGGAGGGAGAGAACATGTGACTTGTCACTCACTTTTCTTAATGCTCATTATATTTATCTTTAGTGCATTTGCATTGCGTTCAGATTATTTAATCAGCTTGCAGTTACTCCTTTTTTCTCATCTCTACCATCATCATGAAAGTAAGCAGTAGGTTTTGCTGCTCAAAAAGAAGGGATTTCTGTTTACTAGAAGTTGGTTTACTGTCTAAAAATAGTAAAGCCCTGACTTGTCTCCTGGATGAGGTGGTTATAGTGGTGAAGACCACCTGTCACAGGAGTTTTTTATTTTGTTCTTGGGGGCAAGTATTTTCCTGATAAAGACGGATATGCAACTTCAGGAAATCGGGAATTGTAACTGCTTTAACATCTGATGTCAACCAAAAAATTAACTGAGTGTGCTCAGATATCAGAATGTTATTTTTCTGTAGTTAAGGCTGTGTTGCCATCAGAAGGATTCTCAGTATCTTTAGGGATTACAGGATAATAATAATGTGGCAATTAAGAAAAATTTTTAAAAACTGGCTTTAGGATTGGCTCCAGATGTGTTCTTCTGAGAGTAGATTTCTTTAACCATATAATAAAAACCATATAGTTATATTTAGATTACATCAGATTTAAAACATTCCTAGCAGTCTGTCATGTGGTGTTGCAGCTCTGTGATGAGTACTGTCATCTCAAAAGGAAAAACGCAATTTTGCTGTTGCTACTTGAAACCTTGCTGGTTTGGATAGAGCTTTTTAAAATGCACTGGTAATTTCCAGCTAGGTTTTGTGTTTTGTTTTTTTTTTTTTTCTCTAAAGTGTGCTTAACCTTCCTGTAGTTGCAAACCATCCTGGTGTCTACAAATCCTAGCTCTTACTGGAAGTGCTGGGAGATGAGGTGCCTGGGCAGTGTTGGTAAATCCTAGCATGCACCTGGCTGGCCCTCTAGAGACAGTTACATTTCAGGTTGTGTCCCTGCATGCCACTGGCTTTCAGTGGGAGCTGGCTTCTTAGTCATGCAGGCATGCTGTGACAGTGCCATGCAGATGCACTGGATGCAAATTGTTTATCTGGCCTGGATAAATGCCAGGTGCCCACCAAAACTGTTCTGTCACTCCCCCTCCTCAGCTGGACAGGGGAGAAGAAATATGACGAAAGGCTCGAGAGTGGAGATAAGGACAGGGAGAGATCACTTAC
>Ga0181612_115271_pt1 | contig 17598 bp, 8 predicted proteins | sample HoacroProtozoa21_FD_119630 | JGI IMG/M metagenome (GOLD analysis project Ga0181612, IMG submission 119630) | Hoatzin crop microbial communities from Cojedes, Venezuel. Combined Assembly of Gp0051906, Gp0051904, Gp0051908 | reverse complement strand
CTTATCTCCTGCCTTTTGCAGCTGGTACCCTTCAGTAAGCTGATACTTATCATTCCTTGTTTCAGACTAAATAAGACAGTACCAGCAGAAGTATTTAAATAAACATAGTAAGTGGGAAAGAAGTTTTCTGTTCAATTCTTTTTTTCTGTATAGAATCTGGCAGCTGTTTTCACTTATTTGAATGATTTAAATTTGTAATTATGTGCATTTGAAGTATGAGTCTATAAGAAAATTTTTATTCTAGTATATCGTCTTAATAGTTGAAGAATGTGCCCTTAATAACAATTTTCCCCCAAAAAATAGTGTTTAGAAAGAGCCATGAAGTTTGCATTTGAAGAATTCCATCTCTGGTATCAATTTGCATTGTCCTTGATGGCAGCAGGAAAAGTAAGTCTTAATTTTTTTGATGTAATTCTTCTGTTGATAGCTTTTGATAACAACATTTGACACTTACATAATTTTCATCTATAGTGTTTTTTAAAATAGTTGTAAACCTTAAATCAGCCAAGTACACTGTACTCCTGAATTTATGCCTAGTGCCGGATCAAGAACGTTATTTCAATAGTTTCTAACTTAAGGAAGACTGAAAGGTGATGATAACTGTCTTGTCAACAAACTTAAGCTAAGCTAATTGAATGTAAGTAGTAAATTAGACCAGATCATATTATCCAGAAACAATTTGTTGAAGTGCTGTTTTGATGAATGACTTTTTTGCTTAGGTACAAATTAACGCTGATTCATGATGCTCTTGCATTTTTTTTTTTCTTTGGGAATTACTGACTGTGTCTTTTTGTAATATTACTGTCTTTGAGCCTGTGTATTCTGTGCAATTAAAGTGAGGTGTATTTCTTTTTAATTTTATATAACCTAGGAACTTGTGTTATCAGATGGAATCTTGTATTTTCAGTTCTTTTTGCTTTTCCCTGTCATGGAAAATAAATCACACTCATTATGTAATGTAAATAATACTAATTTTCTAAAAGATCATTCTCAGTGGGGATAATCTGCTTATCTTCAGGACAGGGGAAAGATGATTTGTATTTTCTTTAGAAAATATTTTTAGAAGCGCATTGGTTCTGAAGAAGCTTGATTCTTCTTACCATTCTCTGTTTACTTGGAGTTAACTTTTGAACTGTGTTTGGATGGAGGCAAATGAATTTAAGAGGAGCAGTGCCAATCTGTTATACAGTCTTATATCAGAACTATTCCTAAGTGCTGTTGTAACTCCCAAAGAGCACTAAAACGCTGATTGTTGTGAAGACTCTGTCCTGTTCCTGCTCTTTCATTTGCCTGGTGCAAACATTGTGAGCTTACAGGCCTACCCAAGTTTTGCATGCATCTTAAAGCTATTTTCTGAATCATGTAACATTGGAATTACATTCTGGGCAAATGTTTCACTGGGGACACTTAATGATAGTTTGTAGGGGTTAAATAACAACAGCAGTGCCCAAAGTCTTGTGTTTCACTTGCATAAGGAGTTGTGACAAATTGTCAAAAAAATCTTGATTAATGTCTCCTTCACATGGGAAAAATAAAGTAAATTATGGAAATAGGAGTCTTCTGTCTGTGAAACATACTTATGCTTTTAGTAATTTCAGTGGAAAATGTTTTTAACAGTCTGCTCGAGCTGTTAAAGTCTTGAAGGAATGTATACGTTTGAAACCAGATGATGCAACTATTCCACTCCTTGCTGCAAAGCTTTGTATGGGATCTCTCCACTGGGTAAGCTTTCCCAGTCTTTGTCTTTTCTGCAAGAACTGTGCCAAATGCAACAAACTCTTGGTTTAGGAATGTAGCAAATACTTTTGCACAGTGACTACATGCACTTGGTCATCTCTGAAAATACAGCACAGATACCTGTGTGCATATGTGCATCCCTGTTTGCATGGCTAATATAAAATATTTGACAGCAGTTGTTCATGTTTGTCAAAATAGCATGACACAGCTAAAAATGTATTAGAAATTGAAACAATGGTATACAGAGATTAAAAAAGCAACTTAGACTTACGTTTCCTCTGTGCAATAACTTTCTTTTTGGAAGATAATGAGACAAATTTCTTATATTCAAGAGACTCTTATGGTGATGCCATGTTTGCAGGCAGCTGGGGTTTATAAATTCCTAGACAGGACAGTGTCTTTTTAAAAAATGTTACTTGAGTTGTATTTTAGATAACCTTGAAATTGGTGCAGCTGTATGAAAAGTATTAAGGCGATCGAAGAAGATCACGTTTTTCAAGATATATGTGTAATTTTTAGAAGAATGAGTGTATTTCACAAAGGAGGAAAAGGTCACAATCAGAAATTGAGACTATAGTGCAGTAGTGGAAACATGACTTGCTGAGTCTGACAAAAATACAGTCTTAATAATTAATGTAGATCCTAGTTCTGTAAATTGTTCCCTATGGATTGACTCCATATGGAATAGTTTACACAGCATTGAAATGGATTCAAATGTTGTTTTTTTTCTTTCTGGATTGTTAAGTAGTGTGCTAGCATGGGTGTGCAGTTAAACCCTGGTCTTTTACGTGTTTGTTTATGAGTTTGTGTACATTCAGCAGTACTGTATGCGATGCAAGGCTCTGCATGGCTATGCATTTTTTTGCAGGGTTGGAGCCATAGTTCTTGTAATTGATTTTTCTAAAGAAATGGTTCATGGGGCAAGAACTCTACTGATGAAATGCAAAAATAGTAGATGGCATATAGGGACCAGAAATGTCTTTTTTACTAAAAAAAACCAAACCACAAACAAACCACAGTAAGTTTAGAATGATCTCTGTTATGTGCCAGAGTTTCTCCAACTGTAGGAATGGGTGCTTCAGCTTAAGATCTTGTGTTCTTTACTCAGTATAGCAGGAAAACAAAGTCTAATGAAAAACGAAATAGTCCTTAAAGGCAATCATGGATGAGATTTCAACAGACTTAGTGTGCAGAATACACATGTTGTGTGTTCTTATTATAATGTAAGCTTTAGCTAGTTTTAGTCTTACATGGATGTTTTATAATATTTCCAGTTGGAAGAAGCTGAAAGATTTGCCAAAACAGTTGTTGATCTTGGGGACAAAACATCAGAGTTCAAAGCAAAAGGCTACTTGGCACTGGGATTGACTTACAGTCTGCAGGCTACTGATGGTAAGATAAGAATAAACATTCACGTTTGGGATTTCCCATGTTGCATAAAAAAGGATACCTAGCAGAATGCTAGGCTGAAAATGAGAGCTTCTGCATGCAACCTTTTTTTTCAGTCAGTGTATTATAACTTCTTCAGTGGGCATGTGGAATGAAATCTCTTGATCTTGCTTATCGCTGATTAAATATATCCTTTTCAGCATCTTTGCGAGGGATGCAAGAGGTCTTGCAGAGAAAGGCTCTTCTTTCATTTCAGAGGTGAGTGGGCATTAATCTTTTCATTCTGCTGTATGTAGTGAAAAGCTTTATTATGTGTCAAAAAGAGGGACTTGTAAAAGATTGTGTAATGAGGATTTCACCTGGGGGAGTCTCCCTTCATGAGTACAGAATGTATTTCTGTAGCAATTACTTCATCATTTTCTGTCAGAAATATCTAAATTGATTTCTAAGTATTTCCTTTTTTTTCATTTTAAGGACATTTGTGTGGCTCTCGAATAAAATATTTGCGCAAAGCAGTATTCTGTTCTGATTTGGAAAGGAAGACGGTATGATGCAACATTTGAAGTCATGGCTCAGTATGATAGTGTTTCTAGAAGAGTTGGTCGCTGCTCAGATTATATAGCAGGCTTTTGCATTTATCTCTGTAGAGGCAGAGCGATAATTGAGGCCCTGCTGCTGTGAAGGAGGGGTAAAATTCAGGTAGTAAGCGAGGGGAAAAAAGAAAAAACTGTCTGGAGATTTAACTGCATAGGCAGTGACAATGAAAATGCCCCATCTTCCAACACAGAAGTTGCACTCTTGGGTATGACAGTAGTTCATTCTCAAAGCTTTGACTCTGCAGACAAAATGACAATAAACAGATGAATGAGAACATCTCTACCTTAACTACAGAAGATACAAATCTTGATGGCAAAGCTGACAAAAGTGCTGCAGCATTTAAATATATCTCTTTTTATGTTTATATGCCCTTGAAAACCCTGCTTTGCTGAGATAGGCATAACATTTTGGGGAAACTGATTTGTGCATTTATGTGAATGCGAAGTCTGGGATTTTTGTTGGTGATTTTATATCTGAGGGGATAGGGTTGAAAAAGTGTTTTGCCGGTAACTTTAGAGTGAGGCTGGTATGTATTGTTCCTTCCTTTTTCTTCTTAACTATGCCTCTATATTTAGATATGTTTTAACATATCTTTGCTCTTCCTGTTCCTTAATGGTTTTAATAGTTTTTATTAATTCAGCATTTTTTCTGCATGTTGAAACTTGACTTTCTGCCTCCTGGTTTATACCTCAGTTCCTCACCCATACCTCTTACCACTGACTTAATCATTGCTGTTTCAAAAATACTGTGCTAACCATTTCTCGCTATTTCTACCCATTCACTACTTTTTTCTGCTGATTCTTTGAAACGGCAAGGGATGAGCTGAACCATAGCCTGAAGCTAGTTCATTGCAGCTTAGTGCCTGCTGTCTGTACCCTCCAGTTTAGTATAGTGGTTCCCAAAATCTGCTGTCAATATGGCTGGAAAATTTCTGAGGGTTGAGGTTGTGCAGCTTCTTGATCACCTGTTAATATGAGGATGCTTTTACAGATAGCATACTGCTTAATGTGGTAATATTTTATTAGGTTGTTCTAGAAAAAGAGTAAATGATTTGAGTTAAAAGAGAATAAGCAATACACGGTAGTTTAGGAGGACTATTTTTAAACAATATTCAGCTGCTTATCACTGCAAAATTACTCTTTCACACTCTCTATTCAAATATTATTGCTTGGTTACGTTATGTCAGCTTTCACTCAGGATCCTTTCTGTTTCATTCTCTACAGCTGAACAGTAAGTCTCTTGATACCACCTTAACTCTTCAGTTTCAAAGACTTCCTAGCAGCGAGATCTGAAAATGTATCTAGCATGACTTCAGTGAAGCATTACAGATGTCCTTTAGATATGTAGGTGGACTGGAATTTCATTTTGTAGTGATATGAAGCTTTGAAATATTTGTGCTAACTAGCAGAATATAAATTTACACAGAAAGTCTTGGGATTACCTGCATCTGATTTCTATGCATCTTTCTGATGCTTTGGGGTTTTCTTTGCTCTTTTCTTTTTTCCAGTTGACACAAACTTCTAGAAACAGTGTTTTGGTTTTTTTAAGTGCGTGTTCCAGGAGTGATGTTGAGTTATATGTTTATCCTTTCTGCTGGCCTTTCTCAGAATTCACTTGTACATAGGCTTTTAATTAAGGTATCTTTTGGAGGTTTTGGTAAGGCGCAGGGTATATGTTTTGAAAACTCTAGTGAATTGCTAATATTGATGTTAATGATATTGCTCATATGAGTAGCTTGGACTCCACGCAGAATCTTGAATAGAATTATTTGGGCCTCAAAAAGAACAGAGCTTCTGCATCTCACCTTCTAAGAGAAGGGCGAAAAGTACGTTTTGAAAGGTGATTGTTCTGCATATCAACATGTTTCCCTACTTGTGATAGATCAGCTGTACTGGAAATACACTTCAATGTGGTTGATAATGTTGCTGGTTCCTTGTGTGGATAACATAGGTGTAGGATGTTACCGAAAATTTGATACCACAGAGCGTATGTTTTGCTCAGCATACCAGAGTCATGTCTGCTTTCTCTTCCCACATCTTAGAAATTAATGCTTTTTGGGAGGTGGAAGTTGAAATTCTCCATCTCCTAAGCAGTTTATAAAACAAGCAGCTGTACTGGGCTCTGCCAAGTTATTTTGTTTTGACTTTTTGTGTGGGTTTTTTAATCGCTTACCTGGAGAACCAATTCCTGAAGAAACACAGGTACTGAAGAAATACAGTTATGTTTTGGACCCTTGCCTATGCCAGATTTCAAGGCTACCAGTTTGTGATAGTGGCCATTTGAGAAGGTGCTTATTGCCATCTTCGCACAGTGCTGAGGGGGGTGTTTGTTTCACTAACTTTTTTTTTATTTTGGAAGACTTCCAGTGCTTTTCCTGTGGTTGAACTCACCAAATGGTTGATCGATAGTAACAGCTTTATTCTTCCCCTAGCTGAGTGAACAAGTACTGTCTAAGTTAAAATCTCTTGTTCTCACTTAGTCTTGCTTAATTTGTGAATTTAAATTTTAAAATGTGCTGGTCCTGCACCCTGTTAGGCTCTATATTTGACTCTAATCTCCAATTTAGAGGTAAATTCAATAAAATATGAAACTGTCCCCTAATAACTTAAACTGCTTTGATACGTGTTGGGTGTAGTTGCTAAACTCATGAAGCTGTTTCTTTGGACTTGGGAAGACAGAAATGCACAAGTCGGAAGCAGAAGGTTCCCTTGGTGGTTTTAATGGCTTAAAGTTCAATTTTGTTCCCCCCTCCCAATGGAGATGACTCATTAGATGTTCTGAATATGTTTATTACACCTCCTATTTCTTAATAAGCCTCCATTAAAAGAATGCAACAAATATAAATGAAAAAAAAAAATAGTTCCAGGCTTGCTGCCCAGTATTTTTTACTACACATCATTTTGGGGTACAGCCATAAATTTTTTTTGTCTTTATGCTCAAGTGTCTCCCTCCCCCACTCCACCCCAGCCTCTTATTTTGTAGCAGAAAGATTGTAGTACAGGGGAAGATAGTAGAGTGTATTACAAGAACATCTTCTATAGCGTAAGTTGCAAAATGAATATGACTAAGTGTGTGCATTTGACCAAAACATTAAAAGCAAACAAATAAAATTTAAAAAAAGGTGGGGAAAAGTTATTAATTTGTTTTAGTAATTGGGGTTACTTGCAACAGCAGTAGTTACAGATATATTGAGAGTGAATTATCACAAAACACTGCTGCATTTGGGCAGCTCAACATTTTTGTGGACAGAAGCTATATTTATAAAAAGATCATCAGCATAAACTTCTTCATCTGAATTTCAAACATAGGCTCATGATGAGTTAGATCTTATGCTGCCTTTTACTATAAAGCAGCTGTCCAGCTGAGATTTCTTTTACATTGCTACATAGCAAAGTGCTTTGTTAACTAAATCTCAAAGCCAAGAAGTAACTGACTTCCTAGAAGGTTTAGTATGCTGGATTGAAAATGTTCTTAAACTTTGGGAGTCTGAAGAGCGAACAAAACTCTGATCTACTTTGCTGCTGCTCTTCCTCTTTGAGTTCTGTGTTTCGGAACCATCTGGTCAGGGTCAGTGCGGTTGCTTGGGTACTTCTCATGTGGATGACATAATTCTCTTTGAAGGCATATTGTTTTGGGGGATTTTTTGTTTGGTTTTTTTTCCTGTTTATGTAAGAAAACTCTGGTTACTGAATTTTTATTATAACTGTTCTTGGATAATTACATTTAATGTTTGTTTAGGAGTTTATTTTAATTGAAGAATCATTTTGTATTGCTCATTTTTAAGACTTATACTGAAATTATATAGTTATTTTATGTTAAAAATGATTCTTTAATGTTCCAAAGTGAAATCAAGGATGATTGAGAAGTATGAGAAAAGTCACTGGAATGAGCACCACTTATATCAAAATATGAGCAGACGTGTAGTGAAGAGATCTGAATACGGATATGTGAGTATATTTGCGTTTGTGTGTATGTCTAACCTGTATTTGTTTCTTTGTTTTTAAGGGCTCACAGTTTGTCTCCAACGGATCATCTGGCATCATTTTACCTGGCACTGCAGCTTGCCATATCCAGACAGGTTAGCTGTGTTTTATAAGAGCAGCCTCACACTGTCATATGAACATTAGAATTTCTGTTTGTTGATGGATACAGATGAAGATTTGTTCAATAAAAACCTGGTTTTCCTTGTACATATATGCATATATAGGCGGAAACCCCCCTGAAATACTCTCTCTGAACACTTTCAGTCTTGTACACTTCTCCAGAGTTCTGCCACAGTATTTCTAGAAATAAGAAAGAAGTCATCATTTTATTGAAATAAAGAAATAATACATAAGTAATTCATTTTATTTGTTTCAGCATTTATGTTGCTGGATGGAGAGGGAAAAAAAAGCCAGTTTTTACCTTTTTTTTGCCTGTTATGTGTAATCTCTGCTCAGACTGTCTGGCTGGAGAGTGGGACTCTTGAATCTAATCTTTAATGATTGTAACAGTGCTTAAATCTTGAGTATCTGCTGAGATCTGTGCCCTTTCTGAATACTTGTAGGAGGTTTGCTTGTTGTGAACAAAATTACAAAAATGTGTTTAAGAAAACTGGAAAATATCTTAAAGCTATAAAAGAGATCAGAGCTCAGTCCAACTTGTACAGCTGTTATGTTTAAGGAATTTAGGATTCTACCATATATCACATTAATTCGGATAACGTGAAGTTGCTTTGTCACCGTAAGCTTTATCCTGTGTTGTGTTAATTTTAGGAAGTAGTTTTGAGCACACTGGTTTACATACTCGAGGTGACTGCTTTTCATTCCTAATGAGTAGCAGAGACATTGGACTATGTCACCTCAGAGTGGACTGGATTGTCACTTTAATAGCTCAAAGTATTTTTCAGTAGCAGGCTATGACTCTGTACTTCTGAAGTCCAAACTTCTCATGTTGCTTAATTAGATTTCCTATTTTTAACACCTAGTGTACTTATTTTGAGCAAAAGCACACGTGGCTGAGGAGATCATGAAATTCCATGTGAAGAAAAGTTACTGTCGCGATCACTACATTTTAGTTAATGTATTACAATTAAAATATTTTCAAAATGATATAGAAATACAACCAATACTTGAAAAAGAATAGTAAGTTAATATTTTAAAGGGCTGAAGGGAACTGTTCTAATAAAACTTGTACCTTATTTTTCAGGGCTAATATATTATTCAGTTTTTACTGTTCATTGTAGAGCATCAGGTCCACTTTGAACTTCTCAGTAGTGTCTTACAGGAGTCTATAGAATTCTGTATGGTATCCACGTGAATATTGTGAACGTTTTATGGACATGCAATCAAGTAATAGGCAATACTTCTAATAGTGGTGCTTTCTTTTTCTACCTTTTTTTTGTTTTTTTAATCAGATACCAGAAGCTTTGGGTTATGTTCGTCAGGCTCTGCAGCTACAAGGAGATGATGCCAACTCTCTTCATCTCCTTGCACTCTTGCTATCAGCCCAGAAACACTATCATGATGCTTTGAATATCATTGATATGGCCTTGAGTGAATATCCAGAAAATTTTATGTGAGTGAATGTCATGTTTCCTTTCTACACTTTCGCTCATGTTTTTTTTTCTTAGATTCTCATCTAATTCACTTCAAGGGGGGATGGATTTGAAGATTGGTCTTTTTTTTTTTTTTCCCAAGAGCATTTACCCCCTCTCCACTTAATACAAGTCTGCTCTTTATTAAAGGCTTGTTAAATAGTGATTAAGGATTTGGTTTTGGAAGGGAGGCTAGAGCTGGATAGTTGATCTTATTTTGTCTTTTTCTGCAGACTCCTTGTTTAGATAATTTCTACCTGTTGCATGCTTTAGAGTATTTTTTCTGTTGTCTGTTTTAACGCAACATTATTAGAAGGATAAACAGGACTTAACTATTAGCTAGGATAGATTTATCCCATCCTACAAATAACTTTATGCATATTATGTATGGAATCTATTCTGCAAAATACATCATAACAGAGAATCTCCTCTTTTGCCTGTGTAATAACCAGTGATCTGAAGTTGGCTGATTAACAACTAAACAAACAAACAGAGAACAACAACATTTGGTAGATGTTCTCTTGTTTAAGAAATAAATAATTCTTTGTGTTTGTTCTTCATGTTAAGTATATCTTAAAATATATTTGGATTTTGTACTTTATTTATTTTCTTCTGAAAATCTAATGAAACGCTTCATAGCAAAATACCTCAGGGACAGCTTCCATTAACTTCCAGTGTTCCCTTCCAGTGCTTTACCAACAGTCACTAAGGTTGTAATCCATAGTATTACAAATATCCTAAATGCTTACTTGGACAATTTTTTGAAGTATCTCAACCCTAAGTTTTAAATGACAGGCCTGTATCATAAGTTGTTACTATATCAACATACCAGAAAAATATTATTTCTGTAAGAATAATTAATTTGAAAATAAGGATTATAGTGTTTTTCCTTCCTGTTTCTTGATGTTTCATGCCTCCTTTTGGCTATATATATGAGGTACTGTTGCCTTTTCCTCATAAATCTGACCAGGACCTCTGCTGATACCACCTTTCCTCAGAATTTCTGTGGCTCACAGCCAGTTCTGTGCAACTGCTTTTGTGGCCTTTTGCTGTTTCTCACTTCCTAGTTTATCCACACACATATAACTTGTCTCTGTTCTTATCAGGGGTTTCCACACATGCTTCATGATTTAAGAACTATCTAGCAGTTCCTCTCCCAAACCTGTCTGAGCTTTCCTCAGGTCTGAGGGACCTGTCAGCAAGTCGTGGTTTGAGAGGCAATGGAAGTATCAGCCGCCTAATTTTATACCTTATTATGGTTAAAAAAAATATGTTCAAAGCACCATGATCTGTCATCTTGTGTCTCTTCTTGGTTCATCTTCTGCCGCTTAGTGGCAGTGTAAATGACAGAGAAGAAGCTACTATATCTCTCAGAATAATAATAGTCTAGAAGAAGTATTTCTGAAACTGCGGTTCTCCCTGTTGTAGTAAGAGAACAAAGGATCATGCAGTAACATGTTTAAAATTGCACTTGTGAGCATTCAGAAGGTATTTATGGGTTTTTCAAATACTGTTCATGGCCTTTCCATACTTGTTTATAATTGCATCTTGGGGTTAGACATATTTCCTGAGTTGTTTTAAGAAGTTTTCCATTAATGTTTGTATGTATATTAATCATATGCGTCGTAATGGGGGTTCTAAATTGTTAGTCCTCTTGTATGATACAAACACCATGGTGATACAGCATACTGTGTTACAATGTGCTGGTACAGATCAGGGAATTTGATAGGAATATCTTTGCAGTAGAAGTCACCGTGAGATACGGCAACAATTACTGAAGAATCCAAGGTGAAACACAGCCATGTGTGTGTCTAGACAGTCTTGTAGTCTCCTGTTTTTAGTGCTGTCAGGTTTCTTCTGGTTCCCAGAGAAATCAAGGATATGACTGAGATTCTTTGTGTGCTCTATGCAGTTGATACCAACAGCCAGACAGACACATCTGGTCAATAACATAAATTTGGATTGATTCCTTCATGTAACTGGGTTGTTTTTGCAAGGATTTATCAGCAAAACCTCAAGTTTACAGTCTGTTCTTGCGCACTATATCTAGTGCTCTGCAAATGGTTGACAATGTGTGTATGCGTATATATAAAATATAAAACACAGATGCTGAGTGTATTGTTGATTCTGTTTTCTTATTCTGCTACTTCTGTAAGCAGTACAATCTAACAGTACTTCCTAACAGACTGGGAAGAGATTCTGTTGTGTTCCCCTAAGGTTTGCTAATTTTTAGGTATACTGAAATATTTGGTTATTCATTTGTGGTATTTTATTTGCTTTTGTAAACACTTCAAATATCATCATGTTTTATGTTTTATCTTTCGGTTATGTCTGCAATGCAAATAAGCTAAATAGTACAAGACTTTTCTTGGTAATCTCTGTATTTCTGTTAGAATGAATCAATTACGTCAGCCCTCTGCAAAATAATACTTTGGTAGCTTTGCAGCATAATAAATCTCTGTACTTGGAAAATATTGAAGTAAATCATACGGCTTGTGATTTATGCTATTTCTTATTTCTTTTATTGTTATTCTTATCTGCGTATGTCTGTATGCTGTAGTTGCATTGCTGGCCTAAACGTTGTCCTGCCCTGTTCACAGCTGTATGTTCTTTTTGTTTTGCTTTTCTTTGAAAAGAATCTAAATTTTTGGAAGTCTATAATACTGCATCTTTGTAAAATGCCAGAGGTTGCAAGGAAGTCACAGAATACACTGTGAGTCGTGCTGAGAAGTGGCTACTTTCCAGCACTCTTCTGTTGTAGTCAATTAGTAAATATGTTGCCTGTCAGGTTTTAACCTTTGAAAATGTGCTGCATTCCTGGGATTCATGTTCAATATTTGAAGGGGAATAGCAAGCATACCTTCGTATCTTAAATCAGCATTAACCTTCCTGCAATATAAAGCTAGAAAGTTGCTGGACAAGCCTCGCCATTCAGCTGATGACTTTGCCCCATGCACTTCTAGGTCAATAAGTAGAAAGAAATTCCTCAGAGCCAAAGACTTCTGTCCCATCATTATCTAAAGGAGTGAAAGGAATGAGCAAACATCACATTGTGCTGTTAGCAGTAAGGTATAGTGTTTTCTTTTAATAGAGACTTGATTGTTCTTCCTTTGTTCATTATATTGGCATTATAAATATGCAGCCTGCCCTGAGACCTTAAGGTGTATAGGAAAAACTATTGGTGAAAATCTAAGAAACCTCTAAAAGTGAGATAGGTATGTAGTAATGTTTTCCAGAAATATTCAAAATGCAAGATATTTGCTGAATATCTGTAGCACTGTCATTTCAGACTTTTTGTAACTTTAAAATGCTAGGTTGTAACCACTCCACTTCTGAACACGTTACCTATGTTTTTCAGAGCAATACAATCAACCTATTTTAAATTTAGTTTACCTCCGAAGCCTCCTGAAATCTGAGAGTGCTTTGATCCAGGGACAAAAAGGTGTCTAGACAAAAGATTACTGAACAGATTAAGATTACAGAAAAGATTATTAATACCCAGCTCTGGTGAGATGGGTGCGAGTAAGGTGCCAGCACCAAAAAAATCTGAATAGTTAATCTCAGTCAGGTGCTACTGCATTTTATTCATCTAAAGTTACACTGTTTTTTCCCCACCGTTCATTAGACAACTTGTCCCTGTAGTAGAAATGCAAAGTTCAGTTCTTCTCCAGCTTGACAGTATTAGAACCCACAGATGATGCAGCTCAGAATCCGAACTATCAAACTATGTGGGGGACTGGGTGAGATGATCATCTCTCCTTTTGAAACAGAAGCAGGGTCATCCTGCCCTGAATGCAGAGAGTAGGCAGGAAGGAGCAACAATAAATCCTAAATTACTAGAGTACTTAACTGTGAGGGAGGCCTGCGGTCTTAGCTGCCTGCGTTTTCCTTGAATTTTTTTTATTTTAATACAATGATTGCCTACTCTGAATGTATAAGCAGTTCCAGGGGTGTGCATTACAGTCTGCAAGCGTATTCAGGGTGATGCAAGGTAATGGTGGTTGTGTTGCATTGGTTCCTATTTGGCTTGTATATCTTGTGCAGTGTATATAGTGAAGTTACTTGTGTGATTGCCTGGGGAGCCGTATTTACAAGCTCCTTTCCGTGACTGTTTCCTGTCTTTTTGTCTGCTTGTTATAAGAAATCTGTATCTTAGTGATCATTTGAATGATACGAAATCTTGAAATAACGATTCTGTTTCTACTTAATGGTTAGTCAAAAATAGATTCTCCATCAAGGGAGACAGAGTTAGTTTTCTTAATGAAATACTTGTGATACTGTTTTCTTCATCTTAGCTGTTTGGGGTTCCCTCACTATTTCAAGTGTTGGGGCACTTAAAAATTAGTATAGCGCCTGAAATTAGTGTAATTAGGAAAAATAAATAATAAATATTAATTGCTAATTTCATGCTGAAAATTGAACAGCAATGGATAGCAGCTGACAAGCTTTTAAAGTAGCAGAAGTAGGAAACAGCAGATGGGTTATCTGAGGAGTGCAAGCATGTTATTTTAATCTTAAGTACACTTAAAAAGGAAAGACATATGGTAACAGGTTTGAAGACAACTGAAGACTAAGTTCACAGTTTAAACATTTACATTTGTTGAAGTGTGATGGAAATTTTTTTTTATTCCAAGAATATTTCACAGAAGCATCAGGCCAATGTGTCACTCCTCTGAAAACTATTAAATCCTTTGCTTCCTGACCCTCAAGGACTCTTTTGAGCTACAGTAGATTTCTCAGAATCGCAGAAACTATTAATTAACATCACTTGCAGTTCATTGTTTAACAAATTTGTTTCCTTCTGGGGATTGCCCAGGTGGGCATAACAGAAGAGCTGGTTGGTACATGCAGTGTATGATGATGCATACAGTGATGTTTTGTGGGACAGGGATGTATTTATCAATTAAAGGGAACAGACTATGCTATTCCATTTTCCCAAGGTTGGTTGTAGTTGCACTACAGTATGTGGTGCTGTTTAAACTTGCCCTTTTTTTTTGTCTGGACAAGTAGAGCACTGGGAATTATGTGAGGACAGGAATGATTTTTCTCTAAGTCATTAAAGACAGTATCAGTTGCTTGTGTTTTTTCTTTTCATATCGGGGTTGTCGCCTCCCCCCCAACCCCCGGTGGCTGATATGTGTTTTACAGAATGGTCTTTAAAAAAGATATTATTGACAAGTAATATTAATTTATATAATAAATTGGTCATTGGGCTTGGGATATTATCCCTGAATTATATTTGCTAGGCACGGGCAGTCTGTAGATACTTCTAAACTTGATTGAAAGAGTCCCAGTTTGGGTCATGAGCTGGCTGCTGCAGGCTGTTCAAGGCAGCAAGACAAAAAGTTTTCAAGTATAGCTAATTTGTTCTGGCTTTAGTCAGAAACTATCTTCATTATAGTTTACAGATTTGCATTTTCTTAAGGACATTGAATTCATAAAATGGAATACAGTATACATAAACTCCAGCAAAAGTCACAGTACTGACTGCTGCTTTTGCTTGCAAAGAGGCGATGCTACTGCTTCGTGAACATATATATGGGGAATAATATTTCAAAGGGTGCAGCGAAGGCCATCCAGTGCACACCAAGGATACCTTTTCATGGTTTCCACAAAATTGTGTTATCTGGAGGCTTGAGGGCTGTTTTTGTTGCATCTTTTGCTTGTTTGAGAGTCAGGCTTCAAACAGCAATCTGAATGACCTATTTTTACTTCATCTTTGTTTCTATAAGTATATGGGCTGCCCACTACTGGGGATCCTTGCAAGCAAAGTTGGAGGAGATCACCCTTATGATTAATATTAGCACTATAGAAATCTGTCACTTTTCCAGAATCACTTGGAACCGTTTTCCCATCTGTTGGGTATGTTTGGTGATTGTTTGAGAAACAATTTAGGAGACTTTATTTTTTTAATTAAGCTAAATAATTTTGAGGAGTTTTTACAAGAAGTAGATTTGGTTGCTTGACCTCCTGTTGTCAGTATTGGACATCCAGTGATTCAGTCGGCTGGATTTCCTGAAGGAACTGGATTGATAGAAGCAGCTGAAAAAATATCTAAGTAGACATTACTGGTAGTAGTGTTCCCTAACCTCTTTTCATTAATTGTCTTGTTAGCTTGCAAATCCAGCTTGGAAAATTGGGATAGACTCATTCCTGACTGTTGACACTTTTAACAAAAATGAGAAGGAGATATGATTAACTGGAAAAGAGGAAACTGGCTTCAGGGTAAGGCGAGAGAAGTTGATTAGGTAGCAATGTCACAGAAATTCAAAAGAAATCACCAGGACATAAGATTAATTTCTTCAGTCATGCAAAAAGTTATTTCAAGGTACTTACAAATGATGATTTTTCATGTTTTGTAATAAATGATTTATATCTTTCCTGATAATAAAACTTTCCTTGCATACTCAAAATAAGTAGGCTGACTGTGCAAGGGTTCACTTTGCAATTGCAGCGGACACCTCTATGAATTTCTTTCTCTACTTTGGTTACTGTGGTGGTAGAGGTGATGCATCTAAAAGCACTGAATGTGTAAGTAAATCCTTTATAAAACTATATGTATTTCATATTCTGTCTGGTTTCATGTTGTTATTCTCCCTGTAGGTTAAATTTTTGCAGTTGTGTCATTTTGTGTTTTGATGATCATGCAGGTGCTTTGGCGTTGACTAATGTGAAGTGATGAGCTTTCTACAGCAATCATTAAAGGGATAGCTGTCAAAACTGGATGCTCAAATTAATAGAGTTTGAAGCCAGGAGAACCAGTTTTTTAAAACCCTGACCTTCTGTATGTCAGAAGTTGATAAATTTGCTTTAGTTTTTCTGTTAATGCAGGTTTAGTGAAAGCATGCTTTCCAGAGGATCTTCATAAGAACACATCAAAAACTGGAGAAACCACTGCAGCATGTGGTAGCTTGTTTCCATGTTTGAGTTACACTCTTCATTAAGACTGTATTTTTGTTCTTAATTTGGATTGATCCCTCATTTGTTTCCATCCATTGGTTTTTATATCATTCTTTACAAAGCACTCTGTGATACTGGTGACTTCATATTCTGATGATAGCTTCTGTAATCAGGTCACCTCCAAATGTCCTTTCTGATAAGAACATCATTGTGCTTGCTGACAGTAAGGCACGTTCTCTAGCCTTTCAGTTATCTGTTGCACTGTTGAACTGCAGCCAATTTTCATCACAAGTAAACAAGAACTGCACAAAGTATTTCAGTATCATATATCACTGCTTTATACATAGAATAATCTGCATCGTGTCTGTTGGAAAGGGTTGTGTTAATTATTTTGAGTGTAATTACTTCACTAGGGGCTGATATTCAATTACCTGTTTGCTGGCATTCTTTGCTTCTCAGTCAGGTATTTCTATGATGCATTTTCACATTAGAGTGGAAAGGCTGTGTTTGTTCCTATAGCTATATGCTGGGTTTTTAAAAAGAATTGCAGCTTGACAGCTATTCAGACATGCTGCTGAACAAATTGTTTGGAAAGTTTCCTACTGTGTTATTGTAAGCATCTTTTCATTAGAAGAGTATATTACACATAAATTTGAGTCCTGTTGGATGCAAGTGGAATTCCCAGTGAAGCGTCTGAAAGCAGTCAGCCCTACCTCCTCCTTTTAAAAGAAGCTACAGACTTGCAGACAGTAAACTGTTGTCAGCTTTTGGACTGTGAACGAAGTAAACGCTGGGAACTCTAGAATTTTCTTTTAATTTTAACTGCGTTCTTCTAAACCATTTATTCATGAGTAATTACAAGTCTATCAGAAGGGCACTTGCTGATAGTATATACTGACTAAGAGCAACTGAATTTGGTAAGGTTTGGCTTCCTCCTTGATTTCTTTCGTTTCCTATAACAGTTATTGGAAAGTTTTCCTGTATATGTAATTGTTGAGTGCAAGAAGTGACTTGCTAACACTTTATTTAGGAAATGTGAATAGATTTGTATTCTTTCAAATCATCCATGTCGAGTAATATTTGTTCAACATAATTTTATGCATTCTGCGTACAGCTTTGCCACTGCAGTTGCTTTGTGGGGTCCGTCAGTTAACCTGATTTAATTTACACAAGCAATTGAAACTATGACAGTTTGTTACAGAAATGAGATGCAACTATATAAGTATGCATGTAAATGTAAGTTGTACATCAGCGTAGTTGTTTTTTCCCTTAAATTTGGATCATATGAAAAGAAGCCTACATTTTCTGTTTACAAAAAATGTTTCTTTTCAGACTTCGGTGTCTTTCTATAGTGTTACATTCTGCATCACCCTTTTTGTGATTTTTTTTTTTTTTTTTTT
>Ga0181612_172092_pt1 | contig 17600 bp, 7 predicted proteins | sample HoacroProtozoa21_FD_119630 | JGI IMG/M metagenome (GOLD analysis project Ga0181612, IMG submission 119630) | Hoatzin crop microbial communities from Cojedes, Venezuel. Combined Assembly of Gp0051906, Gp0051904, Gp0051908 | reverse complement strand
GCGTAATTCAAGCATCGTCATCAGTTTCTCAGGACGGATGTTTGAGACAATTGCCCACTCCAGCCTGGGGCCGTTCACTGATTTTTTCCTTGCAGGACTGGATCAACCTAAGCAAACATGTACAACAAGCATTTAGTAGTGGTCTATATAAATAGTATGGAAACAATTTATTGAAGAAAAAAAAGCTACATGCTTCTGACAGAAAACAAGTAAACCAGCTAAAATACAAACTAAAATACATTACAGATGTTAAACACTTATCCTTTGGAATTCATCCGAGTGCAGAGTCTTGTTTTAAACAGGGTCTGTTTGTAGGTGCTGCTTTACATGCTGATAGCTTGCAGTGGCCTTTTAAGCTTGCAGGTGCACACATTTTTATTTAAGTATCTGTTTAAAAATAGCCTGCCTTTAGGAAATGTCATTTGTATAAGAACTAATGTCAGTTCTATTCATGTTAAGTGATTATTATTGTATGCATAAAACATGGATAAAAAGTCATATACGTTACTGTTGATCTGTTCCTACCTCTGCTTCTTAGCCTCATGAAAAAAAATCCTAAACAAGAAAGCAGTACTTGCATTTTGTTATTCGCAAAGAGGTAACACAGAATTTGGAATCATTTATATCTGGTTTTGATATAGGTCCTCGGATAATTACATCTAATGACAGAATTTGGCTAACTTCTTATACAAGTTGCATTCTGGTAGTATCATTACATGATGTCATGCATGTCTTTTGTAGTTGATCATAAATTTTGGGGGAGAAAAAAAGAATTTTCTGAAGGGTCAGTTCTTAGATCCCAGTAATAAGAACTCCCACAACAAATGCAAACCCGATCATAGTGTCAAAAAAATATGGTGTGTATTGAGGGTCCCTTGCCTTGTTTTTCCTTGCCTTGCCTTGCCTTCCCCTCCCCTCCATTTTGCTTCTTAAGGATTTTCTTAAGGATTTTAACAAAAAACTATCGACTTACCTGCAAAACATATTAAACCTTCAAATCAAAGATGTTATGAACGAGTTTGTAGGCAATTCATCCCTTGGGAAAAGCAGAGATCAAAATTCCTCTAAGGAAATTATAGGTTTGCTGGTTAAGAAAATCTCAAAAGGCTCCATCTCATCTGCTGTTAAATTTGAGGGATCCACTTCAGGTTCAGCTTTCTTCTTAATTCTGTTGCTACCTCCACAAAAAAAACAGATGTTTGGATGAAGCCCGTGAGTAGCAAAATAAGGATTGTAGTTATTTGTGGTTTCGTCCAGCTGATCAAAGTAAACGGAAGAAAAACAAAGCCAACAATGTGGCCTTCTGAGACATAAAGGATGTTTGACATCGGTCCACTAAAAATGCTGATCTTCATCAAAATTTCCCTGGTTGTGAAAAGCCAAAACGGTAGATAAGCAGTCCAGCAGCAAGAAGTTTCAGAACTGCTCAAGAAACACTTTTAAAACTATCACTGAGCAAGATGGAAACTGTGATGAGAACAGGGTTAACTAACAGAACAAGGCCAAACTCAGGAGTTATGGCACTAAAGACAATGTTTCCCACGAGATAAGAGGTATTTTTCTGATATGCCATTTGGGAAGTATCACTGTACCGGCAATGTTCATCTCTACTCAGATGGTGAATAATTGGCAACAACCCTTTTTCTTACAAACTCAGAAATAATGTGTATTTCAAAGTACCCAAATGACATTTGTTAACAACAACAACACAAAAGTGTAGTGCAAACTTAGATTAGGTTGTTGTTTGTTGTTTGGGGTTTTTTTTTTCCCTCTATTACTATTTAATCATTAAATCCTTACTAAAAATCTTCAGGAGAAAACCTGTAAAACTAAAATAAAGCTCTAACATGCCATTGCAGTTCACAGAATATTTTACTTCTTTGGCCAAAATATTTTTGCTTCTGAAAGCTGGGTCTAAACCCAACCTGCTAGGCTGGTTTTTAGCAACAGCACAATGTTGATCTAACCATAACAGGTCTAGTCAAAATTCTATGTTATACTTTTTCTTTTAAGTATTTAAACTTCCGTCAATAGGAAAAAAGCATGCTTAACTGATAGTTTTCACAGTGCATGAAGAGAAACCTGTGTTTTGGTGTTTGTTTCGGCTGAAGACTGTTACCATCCCAGTGCTTGCAGGCCAGTGATAGACTGCCAGCTCTAGACATTGCCTGTGTTGGCTGCCCACAGCCTCAAAAAAAACAAATCTGTCCACCAAGAAGACAAACATCAAACCCTTCTTTACTCCTCCTGCATGGCAGCTCCAGGTACGTGTCGATCTGACTGTTTGTTTTCTTTACTTAGGTTTTTCAAAAAACCCATAAACCTCTCCACTGGAAAATGTTTCTCTACAAACTGTAATGTTTTACAGTGCTTTTGTGCATGCACACATGCTTAGGGCGTGTCTAGCATAAAGTCAGCTACAGTGTTGTTCATGCTTTCTTCTTTTCTATTCTATTACCAAAATTACAACATCCTTTAAGTCTACTTTAAGTATACTTCCACTTTAAGTCTACTCAACCTTTGTTTTGCTGGCCTTGTGTTTTGCCAGCTCACCACAGGATCAAGACCACAGACCAGACATCTGCAAAAATCATCTCTCAGCAGTGGGAATATTTTCTCTGAGAAGATGAGGGATCCCAGGAAACAGAGTTTCCTAAGATGAGGACTGACATTACAAGACAGTCACCACATACTAGATATTACCTTAACACTGGAATGAGTTATTTGTATTAATTATTAATTTATATATATGTTAAAAAAACTAAAATGTCAAAGGTACAGTAACTAGTTGAGTTTTAATCAGAAGCTTGATTTGGTAAAAGGTGTTTATCATGAATAGGCATGCTCAGTCACCTGTGCACCCACTGACTTTGACTCACTCAGCTACCCACTTCTGCACCCGCGTCCATTACTCTGAGGGATATTCCATGACAGCTACATCGTGCCAGATAGACAAAACCCAAAGTGCCCAAGTTCAGCCTGGCCCTGGCCCCAGATATAGTGGCAAGATTTAAATGAATGATGTCAGTAAGATTATGTTAAATTACAATGGACTTCCTATGGAATCTTGTATTATATGCACCTGAATATCAAAATAATTCATCATGATTAAAATTATTGCAAGAAATACCAAAGGAAGTAAGAATGATTTGCCACTTATTATAAAGTGTTGCCCGTTTTGCAATAAGTGGCCAATCATTATTAATTCATTTGATATTCTTTATAACATTAATCATGACTAATTCATTTGGTATTATTAATGTAGATGTAACACAAAATTCCATTGCAATTTAGCTATTTATTTAAATGTATCATTAATTTAAAGAGTTATCAATCTAAAATGTCAGCAGTTTTATTCAAAGGCTATAAGGCATATTCCTGCATTTGAAGCTGAAGGAACATTTTTCAAACAAATAAAATGTAAACATTTCCTTACTTGTACTTAAAAATTATCTCTTTTTTAATGGAACCAAATAACATGACACGCATAAGATTTCTTTCTATTTACCTGAAAAAGGAAGAAGTGGAGTTATCTACAATCCAGAACTCCAGTCTTTCATTACAGCTACGTGTGAAATGTCCTACTTCAAATGAGCTACTCGCATGTTTAAGCTGAGTGCATATTTAAGAACTTTGCTTGGATAAAAGCCTTATTTCTTCTCCATCTGGGAAATAAATGCAATATTTAGTCTGGCCAAGTAGTTTCCATATTTGGAAAAAAAAGCAGGAAGGAGATCTTTATGACAGCCTGAAGACATTATAGGTCCTACGGAACTTCTCCCAAGTTTGGAAGATTTAGACAGCGTCAGTGCCAAAATCCTTCTTGGAAAACTATATTTTGTCTACCAGAAGAATTCACTCTTGTGTTTTAATTAGATAAAATACTCACTTCTTTTATTGCGCAGCACTGCTTTGCTCTGTCAAGGAGTTAACCAGCTGCTGTGTTTTAATATGGTAGGAAATTTTTTCTTTTCCAGGTATGCATAGAAGGATGAAACCCAGGGCTAACACGAAGTCAAGCAATGTCTATAGCACCATTCAAATGGCCTTTAAAAACTTCACTGTTGTGTGAGGGCTGAGGTTCAAGCCATTCAGGGAGCTGCAGGAGTCTTCAGTGCTGCAGAGCAGAGGAGCAGGTTATTCACTACAGCACAGCAACGGCCTCCAAGAGCTAAAAAGGCCAAACATAGATCCGCAGCCATAAGTTCTCATGAGACAAACATGCGGAGAAAAGTACAAATAAGTAAAAGAGAAATACCAAGAGCGACTAACAATGTAAAGAAGACGAGTGTAAATTAATCCACAGATCCTCAGATTAGTTTTGGGAAAACTGTGAAGACTTTTGTCTCTTAGGCAGCATTAGTCTAACAGACATATGTATCTTCTTCTTTTATGAGATTTTGTTACATTAGTGTCATTGGTATCCTTGTAAGAACACTAGAGAGCTCATAAGTGATCAGAAAAGCCTTCAATAAGTTCAAACAGTCATTGCTGGCTGTTTAAACACCATTCCTGCCAGCACCAAAAGACAGATATCCATAGACAACTGGGCACTTTCTGAGGACTGTAAGTGTTGCTGGGTGAAGTACAAAGGATTATTTAAACCTCATAGGTATATTAAAATTCCTTATTCACTGCAACCTCTGGCTTTTGGCACTTGGCTTTCTCATTTTCAGCCACTGAAATGTTTATACAGGACTTGGAACTGACACCCTGCAACTCACCAACAATGCACTTCTTACACTCACAATGTACTTTCATGAGTTTTGCCACAAACATTTGACGAGTGGAAAAGAAACCCAGTGTTTCAAATCCAGCAACATGTTTTTCCAGAATAGTCAACCCTCGTAGAAAGGAAAGGTAGTATAGGTGGACTACAGCCTCTCTCCTCTAAATCCACTGTGATGAGTTTTCTGGTAACTCCTGCCAGCAGACAGCACTACAAGAAGATGCAGTTTTGTATCAACCTTGAGACTTTCCTTAGTTTTACTAAAGGCAAAGCAGTCTTCCACTTCAGTAGTGCAAGTAGGGGTTACTTCTGCATTATAATAATATTTATCATTGCCATTTTAATTTCAAACTCTATAGCTGGCAATATTTAGTAAATCTGATCAAGATTGTCAAAAATTATTTGGAAAAGAGTCAAGTTGTGGCTGACTGCACTTCTTCTGTGAGGAAGAAATCCTTCTGTAGGGGCCTGTTTATCACAATGCGATGTGAAAAAGAAAATATAAAACTGACATCAGCTTCAAATTTGCTATAGAATATTCAACACCTTCCACTTTCATTCGTACGTTCAACGATAACATTTAAAATTACTGTGGTCACCCTAAAGGATGTTAATTACAATGCAACTCAGCAGCCTCTATACAACATAATTGCGGGTTACCAATGTTCAGAGTATCCATTGGGGTTGTAATGGAGAGCAGAATTTAGCTCATGGATTTTGTGATGAAGGTCTTACAGCCATTTCTTGTTATTAATCCTCTTTATCACTTCCATGCATCAGCTTTTGTTTGTTCCCTTAATTCAGAGTGAGTTTTAGTTTTTGTACATAAAGAAAATCTTTCTTATAGGCCTAGCTGTCAGGTTCAGATTTACATATTGTAGATTTAATTGCTTCACATTTCACTTTTTGATAAGGTTCTCAGATGTTAGGCTATATTAAGAAGGGGTTGGAGACTAATACAGGAATTATTATAATGTCATTCTATAAATGGAGGTTACATCCTCATGTTGAATACTCTACCAAGTTTCAGTCGCTTTTCAGAAAGATATAGTAGAACAAGAAAGGTCTGGAAAAGGGCAGAAAATACATATTAGTTGGATAGGGAGTGTTCATATGAAAAGAAACTGAAAAGATGAAGATTATTTAGTGTGAAGCAAAAAGAATAGGAGATGACATATATAATAATGAGTGGTACAGAGAATAGCAGTGGGTAGTCCTCACCACTGTTCTACAGTAAGACACAGAGGGCATTCGGTGAAAGGAAAAGGCAACAAATGTAGAAGTGATAAAATGAAATACTTTTTATGGCATTGCATCATATAATTAGCCTGTTGAACTGACCACTGTATGTTATTATTGAATAATAATTGAGGGCTGCTTGGGAAGTTTCAAGAAAGATAAAGCAATTACAGTAATAAAAATAGCATCTGCAGTGGAACTAGGTAGAAGTTGGTAAGGGATATCAGTTCTTACAAAACAAAGCACAGTGTAATCATGACCAGAGGTTGTTCATGCTATTTAGTATCATTGTGCTAGGAGCTGTAAAACTGTACAAGGCCTTCCCATCATGACATTTTCCATCTAAAACCCTCATCTGAAAGAACAACCCTAAAAGACACTGAATCTCATCTGGGTCCCACTAAACCCTATAAATCTTTGCCTTGCTGGATTTATTGCTGGACAGGAAACAATATGAATAAGCTGGCAAGTTGCTTGAGGTGGCCAAAATAAAGAACATGTAACATCATAGGGAAAGTATAAAATTTAATTTCATGGTGGAAAAGTCCATGAAGGGCCGTTAAATACAAGTTGCAAACATAATCTCTCAGTTAGGAGATAGCCATAACACGAGCTGCTGCATGTAGGGAGATCTAGGAGCAGAAGTATCATTTATGCAATTTCCCTGTTGGATCTGCTATTGGCCACTGCCAAAGGCAAGACTAGATAGATTTTTCATGTAACAAATAACCCTACCTCTATGCTTTTGCACTATTTTTGCACTGGTATAAGATGATTGTCTTCAACAGTAGTAGCAAAAGTGCAATTCCTTTATGCTCCTGGGGCTTGTGGCATTATATGCCAGTGGCAGGACCATTGCTGGCAACCAAGAACCACATCTGCTTTGATCAACTGATGTCCTTGCCATTGGTTAGTTTTCAGTATTGACAGAGTATGAAATACATGAAGTTTGTGGACGATTTTCAGTTTCAGGGAGACCATCTTTAAAACAGGCATCTCTGATGAAGCAAAGCAAAATATCCCATTGACTTAAATTTTGGAGGATTTCATGTTTTCACCAAATAAAAGATGTACTGACTATAACAACATAGGTTTCCTTTATAAATATTATTGGTCAAATGACAGTTGCAGCTCAATTGGACAGGGTAATCAGTATCCAGCAAGACTGATAAAAACCTTCTGATTTATATAGTGCCTTCATTATATGGTAATTTGTCTTAGAAGTTTTCCATTTCATATTCAGTATAGTAGTAAGTACTGTCCTTACTCTTAAACATTTTTTTTTTACACTATTCTGAACAGGTAAGACAACATTAATACAGAGTTCTGAATTTTTATACGTTAAAAATATCTCTTTTGCTGTTCCTTGCTAGGCATGTATGAGTGGCATAACACTGTGTTATTGCGTCAATCTGATTTTGGTTGTTGTCTTTAAAATATTTCCCGTATTGTTAGTGACATACGAGAAATTCAAAACCAACTTTTTTTTTCTTTAAATAACACCAACAACCTGCAGTTCTAACAACAGCAAGTTTTCCATGGCAAGGCATCTAATGCTTTGCCATTAAAGGTTTGGACTTGTTGAACCCATATGACATGTAGACTCATTTTAGTTTCAGTGTACATTTCCTGTTGTGTGGGATGATCCCTACTCCTCCACTTCAAAATAAAAAAAAAAAAAAAAAAGAAACAAGCAGTAGGAACACAGAGAAAGACACAAGGTTAGGTGCCTTTCAGCACTTTTCTATATTTTCTCCTCATTTTTGTCCTAAAAACAGACAAGTGGGTTTTTTTGTTTTTATTCTTCAGGGTTTTTTTAAATAAATAAGAAAAGTGGGAATGAATGAATATGAAAATGTCCTGAGTACTGAGATAAAAGCACGAAGTTTTATGGCAAAATGTTTGCCTGAATCTGCATGATATTCATCCTCTACCTCAAAGTTTTCTGTGGTGTGAGCAACACTTCTTGTCTCCCTCATGACTACTCCCCTTACAGATTTCTAACAGCCCACACCCAACAATCTTGCCAATCCGTACCACCTGCCCTCCACCCCTTCAACAGGCTCTCTGTACATTCCTAGTTACAGTCTTCATCCACACACCCATGCTTCAGCTATTCAATCTGTTTTTCAGTCAAGGAAATGCACTTTCTTGCATATTAAATTCTGTTTTCATCATAAAAGGACTTGTCCTTCAGGCAATGCGCCTGTGTCATTCCCTACAGAGTTTGCTTTGTACAGATTTGTGTAAGATGCCCTGTTGTCCTACGTGATACTTCAGGTACATATTGTAAAAGGCAAATCAGAAGGAAAAATTTCCTGAACACTGTAAAGAAAAAAAAAATGAACCACCTTTTATTTTTGGTTATCACTGTGCTTTACATTTTTAAGTCGGTGTGATTTTGAAGGGACCCTTGAATTAGTTTTTATTTATATTTCATTTATCATATTTGCCTGCTTACTGGCATTAGAAAACACAAAAGTTTTTGCCTTGGTCCAGACTACTAATGTCATGTGGGAGAACATCTGTGCCCTCTGGGAGAACACGGATGGGTGCAGGGCCTTCAGGAGGATCAGAAAAGAATAGCATTCAGCATTGTCCAGCAAATCCTGCAGAACCAGGTCATCGTGGAACAAGTAAGTACTAAAGCATCCTGTCATGTTTACAGTACTATTGCTTCAAAAGTTGACTGTTTTCTTCATTGCCACCCAAGATCAATGGGCAGGTTTATTGCTTATTATTTAATGTAATGTCATGAGCTGCTCTTCACAATACCAAGTTCAGGCACAGACCCAGCGACAATCTGCAAAGGAGAGGATCCATGTTTCTCCTCTTTTCACATCACATAACTTGTCAGGGGACACAGAGTTATACCAACTGGGAGGGTTGCTCAGGCAGAAAACGCATACTTCTCTCCCCTCCCCAGTACCCAGGTTTTCACTAAGCAAATGATAATAAGAAGGTGGAGATCCCTGGAGGCACCGCACTGCAGAGCTGGATACTGACAGTGCTGTAGTTGGGAAGCAGGAGTGGGAGAAGCACAGAGACACCCGTAAAGCCCTTTAGGATGCCTGTGCCTAGTAATACAGGTAAACCCTGATAAATGGAAAAGACTTTAAAACCTAAGTGTTTGGTACTGACAGGGGCAAAAGGAACCTATCTCTAAGTCACCAGTCCTAGCCTGAAGCGAATGGAGGATCATGAGCAGAAATAATAATGCAGAAAACATTTCAGGTTGTATGTATCCTAAAATATGAATAGTTATATGCTAAAATCCTAAAAATTATAGAATGTATCCTAAAAATACAAATATTCTAGAAGAATAATCTTCTAAAATATTCAGAAGAGTCGAGAAAAATTATCTCTTTTAATTGTAGCCTCTTCACAGGTAAAAGCAAGGCTGATTCCCTTACACAGCTTGAATAACATCTGACTCCATAACTGGTTTCCCACAGCCCACTGGAAACGCTTGCTGAAGGACTCCCTTTTCCAGGGAGAGGTTCAAGGAAAAATGAGATTATTCTTGAAGAGTCGGTGTGACCTTTAGAGACCTCTTCACAAAGTCCTGATGATTTTTGATTGCTGTCACTGTCCTCTGCGTCACCGAGGAAAGGGCATCCTCAGATTCTACAGCAGCCTGGGTAGAAAAAGTGTTTCCAGTATTCACTTGTGTTATACCGGCGCAGAGAAAGAGAAATCACTCAATGCCCTTGAAATGAGGTCATTTTCAGATTCACTAATCAACAATAAAAGAATGTCCAAATTGTCTCATTGATCTAGGCGAATGTGCATCTCTTCTAAGTTATTAACCGAGGAATTAAAATGAGCTTTCCCGCATATTTATTCCTCCTGCTATGTTTTATGGATGCAATATTATGTTGGTTGTATTTTTTTTTTAAATATATCTGCTTCATTGCAATAATAGTTGTTTTATTTTTTTTAATTTATTTAGTACCTGCTGTTGGGGTGATTTTGTGGATTTCTTTAAAGTCTAAATGTATTGCATTAAATAGCTTTGGAAAAAAAAGATGGTCTCTAGCCTGCTGAGTAAACATAAATTTCACAGTTAAATACATAAAATAATGATTACATCCAATGGTCATGAGGGACGTGTTTTTAGGAGTATACTAATTAAACTACATCCTTCAGACAACATGTTTCTACACTTGCTAGCAATGAACCATATCTGATTTGTCATTAAGTAATTATGAATGCTAATGTAAATAAAGCACCTTTCAAACAAGGCTTCAGAACAGAAATTAATCATATATTATTCTTTCTTATCCTGCCACATAAGGCTCATTTAAACAAAAACAACCAAGGATACGAGATATACATAACAAGAGACATTGCTAGCTTAGTTCAGGCTTCAGTTCATACTTTTCTCTTCGTGGTGTTGTTTACGTATGCATACGTATACTTCTTATAGACTGAGAGAAAGTAAAAAAGTCTTTAAAGTATATGCAGTAATCCAAGCTTCGTTGCAAAAACTGCTGAAGCTTATTGCAGTCTTCCATCAGTAACAATAATAATGAGCAGTTCTTGCTCCCTTCCTTTTGCAGATCTCAAAGCACACTACAAGAAGCTAGTACAGAGGACCCCACAAACAGGAGTCAATAAGCCGGATGAAATCAATAAGTACACTGAGAGTTAATCCCTGAACATGTCAATGGGCACTGCAATTCCTTGTGCTTTTGTTAGCTGGGAGCTCTCAGAAATGTTCTGATGGCAGAACCGACATGATTTTTTGGGTAAGGATCATTTCCAGAGTGTAATCTCCTGCTTCACACCTCATTTGCCACCCTGGACACACCCATAGGTAGATGCTATTACTTCTACTCTCTTACATTAAGAAACTAGGATGCAAAACAGTGATGTGGGTAATTCCAGCTGCCTTAGCAGAAGGTCTGGGCAGTTTGTCAACCCCCAAACCAATTTTCTAGTGGCGGACCCCACCGCAGCTCTAAATAGAGGAATTTTTATGAGGTCCCCTCCCTACCCTGTTTTTTTCAACTTTTATCTAAAGATCAGAAATTAGGCATGCAAAATCTTGACTTTTCAATCCAAAAGAAAAGACTGCATGAAGTACTGTATTACAATTAAAAAAACCTGGTAGAAGCACCTCATCTTTACAGCTAAAAGGGAACATTAGTGATATTTTTCATCAACCTATTTGAAGCAAATGTAAGTTGATTTACCTCCTTATTATGTTATAAATGTTTTCCTTCCTCTTGACTTGTCTTTGTCCTCATCTTTGTACAGCTAGTGAAGTCATAAGTCCTCTGAAGCAACTATCTGCACATTACAATGCTTCATTGCGTAAGCAAGTAAGAGGATGAGTTATGAAGAACAAAGATCTTGTTGCACAAGCTTTAGTAATCCTTAATTCTGGGAAAGAAAATGGCCAATAACTTGTGAAAGGTACTGTGAATAAATGTGTTTAAGGCAGAATAATGTGCCTTTAAATTGTGATTGGCTGTTTAGGACCCTTTTTAAGGCAAGGGGCCATGAATAACTGGTAATCGATCTGAGGTCAATTATTGTGTAAGGTACACTGAAAAATCATGCAGCACATCTCATTCATATAACTTACATTAAAAACCGCTATTCAAAACCACAGGTGTCAGCTTGTAAATGAGAAACTTCTCTCTTGCATGGAAGAGAGAAAATGCAAATGAGGAAAGGGCTGTAAATGAAGAAATAAAATGTGAAAGTGGTACAAATGAGGAAAGCATGAAAACTGAGAATTAAAAAAAAAATGCAATGACCAATAGATCTTTCTGAAACTTGAGGTGATTAGGTTAGACTAAGCTTTTCAACCACTACTAACATGGGTTACACAGGTTAATAATAACCTTGACAAGGGTTACATTTTCATGAAAATGAGCAGGTGTGGGCACAGTAAGGCAAAAAATAAATTTCGTAGCACATGGTGCTTCATATTCAATGAGAAAACAGCTCCAGGGAACAATATAATTTTCTATGGGAATCCTTTATTTTTTTCAGGTTTTTGAGAGGTCATTAGCACTTCTGGGGTGGGGTTCATCCTTTCTGACACCAGCCTCTGATTTGTGGCCAGCTGCAGTCACCAGCTGAAGTGAGTATCCAAGCCCCTTCTACAGTCAATGACATGAAGGCAATTCATCCTACATGAATGTGGTTTTCTAGGATAACAAATCAAGAACTAAAAATCTCTTTCTCTCTCTCCCTTCATTCATTCGAGGAGGAGGATAGTTGCCTCACACTAAGGCTGCATACACTCTAGATGGCTACAGATGGGCATATGGATCCTACCTGCAATACCTAAAATGTGTTTACTGGCAGCAGGGAGGTTTAATTCACTCTGCTTGAATACAGGCATTGTTAAGTAGTTACCAGGTGTAAATACAGAAATTGGACACTCATTAAACAGAAACTGGTGTTTAAAACACTGAAATTAATACTAGTCAACCAGCAGTTTTCAGGAGTGTTGCCAATACTACTAGTTATTTCCTAGTCTGTGGGTGTGAGAGAGGCAGTGAAAGACACAGCTCTGGTGACTTCAGGCTTCCTGATACTGCTTGCTCTTGAGGTAACAGACCCTTTGTACCTGGTATATGCTCCTTATTCTTTTTAGCTACCTGTTGGAAGTTCCCAGCCATGTACTAGTTGCTCCTGATACCTGTTGCACTGAGGATGTTTGGCTATAAACAATGATTAGATATTTGACGTGTAATTGCACAGAAATTTTAGATGAAAGGAGAAAAATGTAGAGATGAGGACCTGTATTGTAGGCTGAATTGCACTGTGGTGATGAAATCTCCCCTGGACACGGTAGCTCTCCATCGCCATGTACACCAAGCTTGGGTCTGATACAGAAGGTAGTCTCACCCATTACTCACTTGGGGCATGCATTCCTGTTGAAATGATCTGGCTACCCAGACTACAGTTGGGTTTGGTGAGTTATCTGACTTCTTTTAGATGTCTACCTTGGGATTACATGAACTGCATATTCTGTGTTCCTAATTCTTTTTATTGTGCTTAAAGAGAGCCTAGGTTGAACCTCAAGAGTGTTCAGCTAAATGAGTTCCCCCACAAAGAGCATGTCTGTGTTGCTGGAAGATCAAAGTAATTATCTCATAAAAGCTACCTGTAAGATAATACTTTTCAAAAATTCTTTTTGGAAAACCAGTTTTTTTTTAAAAAAAATCCCTTTCCAATCATTATTCAGATCTTTAACAGCCCAGTATTCTGGCATAGTTTTGTAATTCTCCGCATCTTGAGTATGCTTTGATAAATGGCCTGCATATTTGCCAGAAACTTTTCACCTTGTACCATGGCAGTAATAACGAAATTTGATCCTGTGCAAAGCCATAAGAGTGAATATCATACTTACAATGGAATCCAGTGTGAAACATTTATTATGGAGGTATTATTGAGCTGCTAAATTTCCGGCTCATTTTATAACTTCCTTTGACTCAAAAGCAGTACATCATTTTCAGAATTAATAAGCTGTTGCAAACAGCAAGACAGTTATCAAACAGAACACACAAACCAGGGATCAGAACTGGGTTCCTGCAGCTTCCAAATCGTAACTCTTTATACACAGTAAGTATTTGTATTTCAGGAAGGGTTTAAAAGCAAACTGTTTCTGGTCCCCTCAAGTGAAACCTAGATTATTCAGTTATGGACATAGATGTTAAGAATATTTTGGGGGAAGTTAGTAAAATACCTAAGATACTGAGGATAACTAAATTGCTTTTCATAGAATAATAATAGCTGTGATAAAAAAATATGTAAAGTATGTTAAGGAGGGGGGAGCAAAATGGAGGTGGAAGATCAGGGAGACAGTGGGTGAGTTTGAGAAGAAACTGTCCAGAGGTGTAGTAGCCCTTGAGATAATAGAGCCTACTTACAAGAAGACTGAGAGATTTTTCTGGTGCCAGCAATGCCTGCAATGTGCAACCATGCTGCAATCTTCCAAAAACTCCAGGTTCCTCATGCAGAACTGCAATGCTCGGTTTTCGGCTTGGACTCCATTGTAGACTCCATTAACAATAGGAGTTGCATTTATTTGTATCAGCTCCTATTAATCTGTATTTTTCAAAGGCGAGAACTACACAGCAGATAACATATTTCATTTTGTAAAAACAATAAAATACAATTTCTTTCCTGATTTGAGCACCTTGTGGAAAACAACAGCAAAGAAATCACTTAGAAAAATTGTGAGTGGAAGACAAGGCATTTGAAACATGTAGTTTATTTGTTCCTCTATCCCTCCTTGTGAAGTGAGAAACATGTCATACATCACCTTTTTGGATGTAGCATGCCTTTCACTTCACTGACAGGTATGTTATTTGCAACAAAACCCAACAACCCTTCCTCTCTTCTATAACTCATCCAATTCATGACAGTAATCCTGGCTTGATAGGGGGTCCAGCACAGGAGAAGCCATATATATTTGGGCCTTACTATGATTTCTGACAGGCACAGTATATGATACTAGGATGATCCAGTATGGAACATGTCAGATTAGCCAGAGGGATTCTTGCCTTTCTGTAGAAACATGTTTGTATTTCAAGTTATGCTGTTTCTGGCTACTGAGACGAACAAAATGGGTGCAGCAGCAGATGAGAAAGCAATTTAAGGTTGATGTGTGGAGTGAAAAAACTTCAACTAAACAAGTTATATAACATGTAGAAGAGATACTCTTGGGAACTGTACAAGCCACAGGGGTTGTTAATACTTGGGAAAGAGTTCTGAGGAAAGGGTCAGCTTGAAAGCACCCAGACTTTTAAAAATTGAATGCTCTTACTATGTGACACAGTAAGCTGTTTATTACAAATGTGCGTGATGGTTTCACTCCAGTTAACAGCTACATAATGGGCCAGATGTTAAAATAAAACAGGGCTTTTAGAGTCGGCATTAACTGATTTGGCAGTGTCAACCAAGATACCAATATTTATCTAAGTTAGACCACCTTCAAATGGTTGGGCTTGTGTGTGGAGACACTTTCAAAGACCATTATCCTCATTTTCTGTCTGTTTATGGACAACTAGAGGCCTTGTCCACTAGGTTTGAAGAGGAAATATTGAGAACTGGCCTCTGGGTGAATGCAACTCCCATCCAGTGTCAGGTTTGTAGTTGGACTCGATCTTAAAGGTCTTTTCCAACCTAAATGATTATATGATTCAAAATGCCACGTAGCCTTGGATGGATGTTTCTCTCTGCTTCTCACCAGGCTGAAAGCTCTGTCTGGCAAAAGCCATAAGGTAACAAATAGATAAACTCTTCTGGGCAAAGAGCCTGGCTTGACCACTGTAATTTGGCCAACTGGGTGTGACAATGCATGCTATGCACATCTGTGAGCTTTGCAGTATGTGGATACATTAATTCACATGAATGCAACTCACTAGGGTCAGGAATCAAAAAATCAGCCTGGAAAGAGTCCTACTTTGTTCAGGGGTCAGCTTTAAGCAACAGTGGTTGCTTCAGGCATCCTTCTATCCATAGCCTGTCCTCTTGGACTAGCAACTCGTTTTCCTCTGTTCTTGAATGGTGAATAGTGACAGCACTCAACTTTGGCCTGTTCTCGCAAGAGTGACTCCCCCTTCACCTGCTCCTAGGCTCAGACAACAAGAACATTGTTTTATTTCACTGTACTTTAGATCCAAAACTTGTTCCTGCCTATTTCTGAGAGATGCTGGTTGGTCTTTAACACTAGCCTGTTCCCTCATAGGTCTTTCAGTCAGACTCCTGACTAGCTGCTTGTACAGAGATGCCTCCAAAGGGCAGGGAAAGGTCTTGGGTCATACTATCCTGACATAAACAAGAATTTTTGTTCACTTTCTTATTTTAGCACTGCCATCAGTTATAGCAATTCAAACATTAGATTATCGTTTGTTGGTTTGCCTGTTGTTTCAGATCAAGAGAATCTGTGTGCCTTTTTATATACTCTAGATTTTGCAAAAATGCTGTTTATTTCATTTTAGCTTATGTGCTTTTTTGTAGGTTTACTTTCTTCTTTCTTTTCCCTCAAAATATCTTTTGACAGCACCTCTGATGATGTACCATTGATTTCAATGAACTTACGTTAAACTTACCTTCAACTGCTAGTTAAATGGTGAAAACTATTCCTAATCTGGAAGGCCATTTTAATATTTTTAATGTTTGTCAGTTTGGGATACCAAAATTATTTGGCTTAGTCTAAAGCTTATTGATGTCAGTGCTAAAACAAAATAATAATATTAAGAAAAACCACAACAAAACAAGGAAAAGTGCTGAGGGTTGAATCAAGCTTTGGCTCAGACTTAAGCGTGCTTTCTTAGGTAAGATAAATGAAGTGGAAATAAAGCATTATATGCATTGCAACACTTCAGCAGTGTTTCTGAAGCACTGTGACATGACATCTGATGTTCTAAAGTGGTTTTTAACTCTTTCAGTGTAACTTTGCCTCAGGATAAAACATCCTTTTAACAGCATGTGTGAGGAAACCAGGAATGGCCTGTAGACGTGCCTGTAGGCTACGTGCTCTCTGTCACCTGCTGTATTGCCCTGACTTTGAGAAACCTTTACTTCCTCACACTTTAAGGATTAGAACATTTCGCTTTCACTTTGTCCACTAAGGAAAGCTGACTAGCCTTATTCTGATATCCTGGGTTTTGAAAGAGCCTTTTTTTGACAGTTTCCTTGTTCTCAGATTATTGTGAGTAGATACAAAATAAAAGGCAGTATCAATAAAAAAAAATACACTATGTTTTGCTTTGGTCAGATTAAATTGTGCTACCTTTTACCTTGGCACTGCCTTAGGTTTAAAACCAATAACAATAAAACTATTTACCCTCACAGGCTAACTCTGACAGCGTTATGATGTATCCCTGCCCTGATCGCTACATGTCAACTGCAATTAATATAAAATCAGTGAGGTTTATGACTTCCAGAAAAAGTGATTTTTCAGATGTTAATCTCTTCTAAAAGTTGTTATGTACACCTGATTAATCAAAATTAATATGTCTTATTTATTAGTACATGTCTGAACGCAGCACTGTTTTGTCATACTATTCCTTCACTTCTTCATTACTTAAGGAGTTGTTCCAAAAATACTTCACACTGGCTTAAAGGTGCTCTTAGAGAAGTCAGCAGAGCCTTGCTAACTGTTTCAAAAAAGCCCCACCTTATTGTCAAAGACTGAATATGAGGTTCCCATTTAATATTTGCAATAAGGTAGCAAATACAGTCTGCACAAATAGACATGTCCTTATATATACATGCACATATATGTGAATATGTGTATACACAGAAGGTAATTTTATACACATAACAGAAAGGGAGTGAGGGAGGAAGAGACATAGCGAGATAAAATTACTGTCTGTCCTTTGAAAGTATCACAGGTTATCTGAGTTTGTTTGTAACAAATACCAAAAAGAGAAATATAGGAATAAGCCCTACTCTCTCTCACAAGGATTCCATATCTAAATCACCTTGCCCAGAGAATCAGGTTGGGAAACTACACTAATTAATTTCTTGTTCTTGTAGCATCTAACATAACAAAGTATAGGTTCCTACAGTAGCCTTCGAGTGTTATTGTAGAACATACACTATGATATCTCTGTATACTAAGCCAACTTTCTACTTATATATCTTTTTTTAGATG
>Ga0181612_179969_pt1 | contig 17601 bp, 9 predicted proteins | sample HoacroProtozoa21_FD_119630 | JGI IMG/M metagenome (GOLD analysis project Ga0181612, IMG submission 119630) | Hoatzin crop microbial communities from Cojedes, Venezuel. Combined Assembly of Gp0051906, Gp0051904, Gp0051908 | reverse complement strand
TGGACTCGATGATCTTAGAGGTCTTTTCCAACCTATGATTCTATGATTTCCTGCCTGTGGTTGTGAAAAAAAAAGAATGACAGAGTAAGATCCGACTCCTTGGTGAAACACTGCATGTTCTTTCGGGGGGTATGTTGACAAGGAATGATTTTAGATCAGAAACACTAATTTTTCAGGAAAATACCGTCTCTACACAGGATGGACGATTTAAGGTTACCAGTGCATTCCCGCTAATGATTTTTCTTACGTGGATCTCCCACTCAGTGCACTTCTAGCTACCGTATCAGTCACAGCAAGGTGGCATCTTTTCTCACTGACCCGGTCCCCACTAGAACTCTTTCAAGTTTTCTTTGTACTCCACAGAACATACCTTCACTTTGCATTTTTCTTTATTTACCAAACTGCAATTCATATTTTAGCTTCTCATGGGAACTTTTTCTGCCTGAATGATGCTTCCTGCATCTCCCAAATGAATGCCATTTACAAGTCTTACAATCTATTTTAACTAGTTCACTTCATCCAGAACTGAACAGCTATCTTCCCTTGACAGTAGAAAAAAAGCACACAAGGGTTGGGAGAAGAGAAAAATTTACAGGTATTAACAATATTTCAAGCACTCTTTCCTTTGTAGCATCTCTTGATGTTCTAATTCTGCTCATTCGTGGGAACACTGAATAAAACCATAATACCCCTTTATTGTAAACAGATTTTTCAACACACCAACAAAAATAATTTAGCTGACTGCTTCTCTTTCACTTTATTATGAAACTCACCTCAGTAACAGGATTACTTTTTATAATGACGGAGTGGCACAAAAGTGAAAAGCAAGCAGTGCAATGATTAACAATTAGGAGAGGGGATCCTTCAGCTATTCTCAACATTATTACTGTCATTGTTATCGAGCATCAGATTACAGGGCAGAGACAAACTTTACATCCACAATTAGCAGCTGAGTGGATGTCTACATATCTCCTTTTTACCTTACTGTAATTTCTCCTGATATTTCTTTTTCTTGACATATGATGTACTTTATATCAGTAGTGGTTGGCATTAGACAGCACCAAATTGCTTCTGAATGATCTAATAGCTTATATTTAATCTATTTATTACAAAGTTGCTCTCTTTTTCCCCCCTCATGGAATTTATCCTTCACTGTCTTTAAGAAGAAGGAGACAACCTGCCAACTTGATTAACTGGGTGGGTTTGGGAGAGACGGTGGGATGCATTTGGTCGATTTTGGGTGGGGCTATTTGCCAACCTTTTCGCTTTACGATAGAACCTGGCTCTTCCCTGAGGGCCCAAGGGATTATTTCCATTGAGCCTGCTCCTTTTATTTCATGGAAACAAAAATGACTGTCAAGGCAGGCTGCTTCCACTCACACTTCAGCAAAAATACCATCTGGGAGTTGCCTCCCTCCTAGGAGGAAGAGGTAGAGATGGGGTAAATGCACTTTTTCTAAGAACGTCTCTGACTAACTCAGGGCTGAAGTTACTACAGTTGCCACTCCTGCAGCAGCTGGTGGTGAGGAAGCCAAGCTAGCAGGCGGGAAATCCAGCGTGTTGGCATGCTAGCCCAGTCATTTTGGTAGACACGTATTCTAAATCCACTCAGACAAGACATGAACGCTAAATTACTTCTCTATTCATTATGAGAAGCCATGTCTACTACTGCAAATGGTTTTGGAAGAGCTAATTCCGGCCACACGCTCTTTCCACGTCTCTGTATGTGACCCTAACTGAGCAGAAGCAAAAGAAAACAAATTCAGGGATCTCAGTCTTACCTGGTCTTTAAGCAGACATCACAAGGGTTGCTGGCATCCCACTCTGCATAGCATTCCTGTGAAAGGACTCTTATTCACTAGTCTTACATTTTTGCAGCCTACTGTGCTAAATATCACCATTACATTTGGTAGGCATTCTAACAGAACTGCAATACAAATCTGTTTCACTTGAGAAGCAAAGCCTACGGTTCCTTAGGTTTTATAACATAGTGCTTAGTATAAATTCGCTGAATTTTTCCAGTGCTTCACTAGGTGATTTTAGGAGTCTATTTTCCCCAGTGGCACGCAAGTACTAAAATTGCACTGCATTGCATTTTGCTCTCAGCAGGTGGGAAAGTGCAGACTCGATGGGTTATTTTCCATTCTCTATTTCAGTTTTATGCAGCCACAGGTGGGGGGTCTGTCAGGTGGTTGCCTAGGTTTACTAGGCATTTTAGAGTCACAGACAAGCTTTCTTACAAGGGTCTTACCAAGCACACCAATGCTGTCAATCACGCAGTAAAAAAATTTCATCCCATGTGAAAAAATAACTTCCAAAATCTCTCAAACTGTAAAAGGCAGCACAAAGAATATCAACATAAAAGGGATCAGCTGTCCTCTGCTCCATAAGGGTCACAAACCAATTTCACTTGTTTATACTTCTTGTTTACCTCTATGTCTCCTCCCCTTCTTCTCCCCAGGTATGATCTCTCTGCTTCAGGGCATACAAAGCTAATGAAGGATGTCCTGGTACTTCCTATTATATACTTTTCTTGCACCGAGGCTACTAACAGGCCACATAAATATCACAAACCAGGAAAAAAGAGGAAGTTGTCAACATACTTCACATTTGCTTTCAGAGCTCTGAAAGGAACTCTGATCAGCAAACATATCATTAGATCATGAATACAGATATTCATATCCTACAAAATGTTGACAGCTTTCTCTACTTGCATAAGAACACGCAACGAAATCATACAAAGATACCCTTTTCTTTCCTGAAAGCAAAATTAAAGAAAGGAACCCTCAGCCACTCCTAGCACAGCACAAACACTGAACAAAGAAATACAAGATACATTGCATCTTCTTGGCTGTTCACAGGTTGGAAGAAGGGTATGTGCTACAGCGAGATGCGCACACTATAAAGAACCAACACACAAGGGGATAAAATAGCTCCATTGCTGTTCTGCAGATGGCTGCCTTCTGACTGTGCAGGAAATGTCTTTCCCCCTCCCAGTACTGAAGTAGGCTTCTATGAGTATTCACTATGTGGGAATTAGGACTTTGCTTCTGATGACACCCACGTCCCTTTCATTCAGCTCAGTAACACTAACCACAGGACAGCGGCCAGGGGCACGTAAGCATCCTATCCCACTGAGCAGTCTAAACGCAGCTCAAAGTAGAATGTCCAAATTATTTTAAGAATAAGCAACATTAAGAATCGTGAACAATATTCAGATGCAGTAGTACTTTCTGTGTGCATGCCACTTTCTCAGGAGGGTTCAGCTATTTAGAAACGGAGATGTACAAACTCAAAAATAAGATTCTATGCCCCATATGTTCAAAGGCCTCTATGTATGCATCCAAAATGGTAGCAGTCCATTAGGCAAATTGGTTTTCATAAATAATAATCCTGGTCTGGAGAATATTTTGTGGCCATACAGCAATATCTCAGACGACAGCAACCAGTTTTGCCTGCAAAAGCATCAAGAATCCCCTGAAATTTGTCTCCAAAAAAGCATTAAATGAAACAATGAAAATTCACATTTTCATGACAGACTCTTTTAATGAGAAAACACCGTCTTCCACATCTCCAACATTTGATACACAGACTTTTAGCATAGGGCAGATATTTACTGCCTCTGGAATTAAAACATGCTCATATGACAGAATATTCAAATGAAACATGTACTGTAAAGTTTCTTTTTTTAACCGACAGTATAAAGCTTTATCCAGTCTGTGCACTACAGAACAGCACAGGCTGCATGGAATACGGCAACACGTGTCTATATGTTATTAAAAACAGTAAATTTCCATTTAAACAAGGGTTACAATCTGTGCACTAAACACTCATTAATGGCTATGAATCAAAATAAAGGGGGAGGCCGTGTAGCAGGTGTGCGTATCTATGAATTTCAATACACTGTAAAACTGTCCGGAGCCAACAGCTTCATCATTTGGCCTTTCGGAGCTGGGAGACAGGCAATTTTTCATGATTTTACTATTTTTGGCCAAACAAAAAGTTTTTAATTAAATATGCCACATGATTCCAGATGTTTGTTTACTTGTTCCACCAAGGCTGTAAAAATGCCTGAATGACAAAATTGGAGGGCTCCTGCAAAAACAGCCCAGGCTGGAGTGCTAACTCAACACGGAGATCTCTCAGGAGGCTGGAGCTGCCCTCACGACTGGACTTCTTCGTTGTAAAAGGTTGTAAGGCCAAGCAGAAAATTTACTAGAATTTTTTTTTTTTTTTTTTCAAATTGCCAGTTGCAGACTCCTTGCATCATTAGATCTCCTACATCTCTACAGAAGAATTTAAATAGGTTTAGGTTTTGGATCCCAAGTTTCCACTTATAGAAGCCAACGTTATCTATGTTTTTCTGCCTTTATAGTCACACTGCTCGGAGCTTGAGCATTCTCGTTGCCAGCATGACAAAATGAGCTATGTTGTGAAACATCAGACACTTTCTAGTCTACCCAAAAAATATGAAATTACAGTTTTTTCCTCATGAATCATAGTCCCTCTGATGTGACAGTTGTATGAGTGACTGGGGCGCAGGCTGCTAGGTTAGTTTTGGCAAACACGGGAAAACTTGCAATGAAAACCTCAGAAATTATGGGAATAGTGACAAAAATATGGAAAACTGTCAGGTCTTCAACAGTCAGACTGGGGAATGTACACTGTGGAAAAATGAAAGCCTCTATAATATTTGGGAAAAAAAAGCTGACAATTTTGAAAGGCTGCCTAAGTCTTAGACTCCTAATACCCATTAGAGGCAGAATGGTAATTTTGTGCCCAACTCCTTAGATAAATAATAACATTTTAATCTAAATTTATTAACCACTTAAGTACTCTCATTTTGTCTTTTAAAGTCTTGCTGCAGATAAACACCCCTATTTCATTCTCACAGAGGCACAGCACTCCAGGAAGTGATCCTCCTAGAACTTCTTTCTAGTCAGCTTGGTCACAGCCCTTGGGTTCTCTTTCAAACCACAGAACACAGAGAAGGCTCATAAATTAAAATATGCTGTCATTTAAAACTAAATCTTAACTTTTCTGACTATCAAGAAAGATTTTGCACTAAACTGCAAGTCACTTGATATATCATCCTGAGGTTCACATGAGTAGTCGCTCTCATTATTGCAATATACAACACAATAACGGTACATTTATATGCTGAAGTTTTAATAATCTGTACTATCCTGATGCAAATCCAACATTCCTTGTTCACACAGATAACAAACTGTCGACCCTGTAAGTGACAAGAACATGAATCCAGTGACCTAGAAAACATATTTCCTCAACCATATCAGTCAAGGTCACACTCAGATCCAACCACAATTTATCCCACATTTGGGGAAGTCTTTGTGCTCTGCAGAGAAACATGCAGAAGCTGGCAGAGACCATCACTACCGAGCAAGTGAGGTAAATTGCTCCACAAAAGACCACAGCTACTGGTAGTGGTTCTATTCCAGTAAACAAATAGAGCAGGGCTCAGGAAGGTGCTACAGGAGACCCTCCTTAATCTGCTCTTTCATTACTGCCCAGCGATATACCAGTCTGCGGCTGTGAGCTGAATGGATCATGTGTATTGGACCTCTCGCTTCCTTTGAAAGGCAAAATTTTTGACTGTGTATCAACTCACAGAACTGTCTGATGCATTTGCAGACTCAGGCAAACACCAATACGGGTGGGCTTCTGTTATCAGATGGAAGTGTTTCACGGCAATAAGCCTCTCTAAGGAAACGTGCCTTCTAGCATTTCTCCCCAACAACTTTGTGTCACTCATCCCTTCTACCCATTCTTCTCCCTGCAAAGCGACCATATCAGAAAAACTGAGGAGGGAATAAACTAGAGAGCAGCTTGGATGGGAAAAAATCTCCGTTAGAGGTATGAAATTAGCTGCACCACTGAAGCAACAGACATGGGTCAGTACCGTTCATCTCATCTCCAAGTGTAAGGCTTGGCAGGTCTACAGGCACAAGCAGGGGCCACCCAGCAGTGGCTATAAGAGAGGCCTCGCCTGCCTTTCATCTGCACCAGAAACAGTTCATGACAGAGTTCTTTAAACATCTGACATTACCTCCTCACACCTCTAGACTGCAAGGTCTCCAGTTCACCTCTGATAGATTTTCAAATCCCTTTAACTACAGTAAACTAACTAAGGCTGGAAAACAAAATCATTTCTGAACCACTTCTTCTCTCACATGGGCACTCATCTTTACCATAACTTTGCCTTCCATGCTTCTCCCGTGTATCTCCTGCTTCCATTAATGTCCATTTCCCCAGCTGAAAGACATAGCAAGAACTCAACTAGAAGTCAGATGAGATCATCTTTTTCTTTTTTTCATTACAGACTCCTTATTTTACTCTTCTGCTACAGTGCCAAAAGAAGAAGATTTCCACCCACTCCCCTTGAGGCTAAGTCATGAGCACAGCACAGCTCCCTGTTGGGACATATTTACTGGCATTAATAGGAAATGTCACAGGTTATTTTTGAGTGTTCCTGCCCCTGGAAAATATGATCTTGTCTGTTCCATGCTACTGTGAACTTCTTTCTGTCTGTTTTCAGGTTATTCATCTCATGGCCAGAAGATCCTGGCCTAAGAGGTAAGCAGTCTATCATCCATTGCAACATCATGCAGCTTGAAAACCATGGTACTTTCACAGGACACCTCATGTAAACCAACAAAGAAAATCTCTCGTTATTCACAGCATCTCTGCCTAATGCAGAACTTCCACATATTACATCTGCTTCCAGTTCTCTTATTCGTTCTATTCTTAGTTATTAGACAAGCTAAAGCAAATACTTCTTATATACATATGTAGAAACCTTTTGTTAAAAATTCCTTAGATTAACTGAATGATAAAGTACTACCCAGAGTTTTTTTATTATTACTATTCTCTTTTTGGACAGCGTACAAAGAGCTGCTTCATGCAGATATACAGAAAAATCAATTGATAAGCATAAAGTGCAGTTCACATTAAGAAAACTAACTAATTATGATAAGTTGCTACATAAATTGCTTTGTGACTTTCCTAGCAATCAATTTCAAACTCTAAATAAGCCTCTGGCTTGAAAACACAATGAGTACCTAACGACTGTGTCAATAACAACAACAGAGAAGACTGCAATGATAATATAAACTGGATAATTATCTTTCTGGAAGTAAGTTTTTATGCAAACCGATTTCCTTTTCTTTTTATGTCTGTGACTTCAAGACAGCATGGCTTTTAAGAGTGCATGTGTATGGAGTCAAAAGCCTTCAAAAATAAGAACTTTTTGTATTAAGATTTATTATTAAGAAGCGTGTGATTATTTTATAATCTTACTTCAGAAAGTTTAAAGTATTCTGTTAAAACTCTAGACCCAATTCTTGAAGGATCAATAGACATTATTACTTCCAGCTGAACCCGGGAATATTAATTTCTAAAGCATGAGCAGGCTGAGCAAATTGAGGTAGAACAGGTCCCCACAGGACAGTTTGGGGCTTTCACACATCTCATCAATTGTATTACTCCCTCTGGCTCTCCAAAAATTCTACCTTTTTCCTTCAAGACCAAATTTTGGAAGTATTAGGTCTCCTTTGACATCTATTGGATCGCAAATTCCAGCACACCTGGATGGCAAAACGCTTGCTGTGCTTTCTCAAGTACACTTCTGTCTTGACCTCGTGCTTATCTCAACTCTGACAAAGCTAGTCGCTGGTCTTTTTAATGCATGGTACGCCCTAAAAATCAATCAGAATGCATTCTGTATAGTCATACCGGTCATTACTGAAAATTTAATATGTCAAACACTCCGAGTACAATAGCACAGTATAATGATCACAGAAAACAACCAGCCAGATCCAGTTCAGGTGTCTCTCTAACAGATTATATGCCTACATGCTTTTGCTTGCTTGGGAATGTAAAAGTTTGGAAAGATCATCATTCCAAAACAACTCTTCAGTACACTCTTGTTAGACAAAAAGAGAAACCGAGAGCAGTAGGAACCTCTCTTTTCCTTCGCTCAAAAACGCTTTATAAAATTAACTTTAGAGGATTAATAGGCAGCATCAAAATATTTTGTCCCTGGATTTCTGGGTATTGCTTCTGAATGCGGTTGATAACTTTCAAACTGAGATTAGACTGTTTCAGAAAATAAGGAACTGCATCTGTCAGTTGACTCAAACTTATTGGTAGAATAAATAACAATTTTTTCCATTTGGGCACTCATCATTCACATACAAAATGAGCAAATGTAATGTCTGCGCATACCAGATCATTTGGATAATTAACCGAATAGACACCAAAACAGGACAGTGGATTTGTTCAGGAAGTTCTTACAAGCCAGAATAGATTGGAACTATTAAACCTTGGCATAAATCCAAGCTAAGGCTCTGAAAACTACTTACATAAATACAGGCTTAGTTTTTAATGGAAACTGCTTCTTCTTCCTTTTACCAGTAAGCTATGGGGCAGACTTACCACTGGTTGTTCCCAGAAACCAGAGCACAAGAAAAGGAGTCACTTGTAAAACGTTACTGGAAACCAAGTGGCTTTAGCAAATGAATAGGTTTTCAAGTAAATCAGGTAATACACCATGTTGTAAAATATCTGTTTATACAAAAGGCATCCAGCACTTTTTTTTTTATATGGGAAAAACAGTTTTTTATAATAGCCATGATTTAGCAATATTGCTTCTCAAGAGATATCGTGATAAATTACTGTTTTCCCCACCCACTAGAAAGCGCTGTTCTCTTTAGCAGGCAATTTGAGTTTGAATGCTTACAAATAACAAAGGAACTTCTGTAGCAAAGATGCCATTATGAAAAAGGAATATACAGCCTGAGGGGGGGGTAGAGGGTGGGGAGCCTTCTTCCAGACATCAAGCAAATTATCCCTAAAATTACATTATCACAAATTTATAATTTCTTTTTTCATCAATTTCAACTATGTTAAGAATTGAAAGATCTATTTTAAGATTTTATAGATACCCAGTTAACAAACTGTCAATAATTTGTCCCTGCATATTGCAGGAGGGTTGGACTAGATGACCTTTAAATGTCCCTTCCAACCCAACCCATTCTATGATTCTATAAGGAACAGAAGGGTACCCGGGCCACATATAAAAAAACAATAAAAAAAAATGATATAAGCAAACAAAATTTTTGGAGCAAGTTGCTACTAAACTGCACTACATGTCATTACTTCTGTGTATTGGGAACGTGGCCATTTCTATTTAAAAACAATCAGCAACTGATTTTTCTGTCTGCAAGGTAGATCTGGACAAGCAGAATGAAAAGTGGGGCCCCTTTTTTATCTTGTTTCATCAGGAAATTCGAAAATTTGAACAATACAAGCAATGGAATTTAAAAATAAATGAAGCATATTGTATGACAGGAGGGCGTGTCTTTAAAGAGACTTGTTTTATCTGGGTAAGAGAACTGTACAAATTTCACACAAGTCAGTCACTGGTGTCTAAACCCATATAAAATGAAACACAAAATGCTAGTTTAACAAAGACCAAGGAAAGACCCTTAGGAGCCTGAGATCATTGCTTTGGAATCAAAGCACAGATAAAACTACCTATAAAATTACCAGTTTGGAAGGCTTGCCTAATGGGATAGCAGTAAGATCTCATCAAGAATCCAGTCGTATTGCTGTCAGGTGCCCAAAGCCTGAGTAGAAGGCCAATACATTTTATTCTAAAAAATATGAACAGTGGGAGTAAGTAAAGGTTCAACTTAGAAAAGTGGGTCTAAGCAACAAGGTAAAAAAAACTTTCCCAAGATGGGGAGAATTCTTCTAAAGCTTAAAAGCGTGCATCCAACATTTATTGCTCTCTTCATGTACTTTTATACTTATGCATCATAACACTTAATATAATCTTTACAGTGACTATCCCATATTATTCCACGCTGATGCCACACTGTCATAGGCAGTTTCTGTGGGCTCTGAAAGCGAGACAGAGGTTGTTACAATTCCTGAATATTGTCTGTACAAAATATGGAGTCAACCCCAAAAGACCAGATCCTGTCTAGAAGTAATACACTGTATGCACGAACACAGAAGCTGTAAGGTGCATGGTGCAATGCATGCAGAACTAAATGCGTCTGCTCTCCCTGCAAAATTCCCAGCTAAACAGAGTGAGCAATGTTCAAGCAAAACTGTACCACTCAAATACATTCAGCTTGCTCCCGCTCCCCATCCCAATCCTCCCCCCCCCCAAGTTAATTTTCAGCTGTACCAAACCATTTGCCAGACTTGCAGATTCTGGTAAACAGGTTTCTCCAGGGACAAATAAGAGCACTTGGAAAGTTACAGCATTCTTCTTTCCAGTTTGCATTGAAAACTGCCAATATTTACATATGCAACAGCTGATTCAATCATTTTTTACAACACTGAAAGCATTCAGTGAAGAAAAAAAAACTGAAGATATTCAGAACCTAAAATAGCATGTTTAAGTATTTCATTCTTTTCTTGGAGATTTTTCTATTGACTCCAGTTAATCTTTTACGGGCTTGTGAATTTAGAGATTTTTCTTTGTATAGAAGAAGTTGATTGAATTAATGGTCCCTGCCTGCAAGTTGTTCCAAGCTTTATTTACAACACCTGGAATTTTGGAAAGTTCTTTTAATTATTTCTTTGTGAATATATTTTATATGCACATATATATAAAAACTTACTGGATCGTGCTAACAATGTCTCTTTTAGAGCCAAATTTACCCTTTTTTTGGATGACACTCTTCTCCATTCACTTTATTTATAACTGTGCTTAATCATCAAGGAAATTCTTAGCACATGTTTAGCATGCAAAGCAGAATATTTCTGGGAACAGTAAAGACAGAAGTAATAAAGAATTATGCGAACAGCTAAGGGTAAAAAGTTGATAACTTGGGAATATAATTTGCCTGCTCTCTCACTGTGAAAGGGGAATTCTCAAACCCTAGCGAAGACGGTGCTGCTTCAAAGCTGGTAAGCTCCAGGTCAGAACGGACACCCATATGGACACGCCTGCAACACCTACTGGAGTCCCACAACTGCTTTGTTGCAAGAGAAGTCAATCAATAATGCAGGCACATAACTTTTGATGTGTAATGCTACTGGCATTTCTTTCACCAAGTCAGACTCCAAAATCAGCCACAAAGCCACACTTCTAAATCACTATCATCTACATAAACAGATTTGACTATATGTGGCTTTTAATAGTACTTTTTACTTATTTTTACAGAACTTCAGCATTTACAACCTTCTGTCATTCTACTTTTTGTCTTACTAGACCCAAGCCATTTAATCCAACACCAGAAATCCAACCTCAAAGCAAATACGCTTACCTGAAAATCAAACCCACAACACATCTTGGGAACTAAGGGAGCAGGGACAGTGGGTTGAAGTTATTTTCATTTGTTTTGTTTGGTTTTTTTTTTAATCTCTGACGATCAGGTGTGAGCTCAAATCTAGGATTTTGGCTTGGTCTCTTCTCTTTAAAAAGTACCAGTTGCTACATGAGCTCAGTGTCAGAACACAACTCACTACAGCACTTCCAGGACCTCTGATTTCCAGTACACCAGATCAGCTTACACCAAGACCAGGATGTAGCTTCACATTCATCTTTAGCCCTGGCACAGCAACAGCGATACTGGCTGCAACAAATTAAAGTCTAATCAGTTGCTTCCCACCTGAATTGCAGATCCTTGTTCGGCTGCATTGCCCACCAGAGTCTTTCAGAGGGTTTCAAGCAATAAGGCATTCTACTAACTCTGCCTCCATCTTCTGCAGAGCCACAGAATTTGAATACACACTAAAACCAAGCTACCAACAATTCATAAATGTAAGACTGACTTTGATTCTGGTGTCCTACACAAAACCTGCGTCTACCCAAACGGTTTACGTGATCCACATGCAATCAATGTGTAATGTGGGAAATAAGTAAGAGTATTGTTGCTCTGGTTTTAAGCTGAAAATTCCTGCAAGGTTTATAAATTTCTCCTTTTTAGAACAAAGGTGAAAGAGCATGGAATGCACCCTTCCTGATTGCTTCAGTTTTTTACCTGTTCCCTGAACTTTTTTGCTCCGTAGGTATGCAAAAGGAATTTGAGAACTTGCCCAAGGCGCATTTTAAGTTCTAAGGATTGGCAAAAAAAGGAAATTGAAAACTGATCAACCTTTAATGTTGAAAACCAGAGAAGAATCCTTTTTCATTGCAGTGAAAACGTGTTAACATTTCAAAATTATAGCCCTAAATTGTTAAACTACCAAAAAGCTCTCTCTTTACAAATATTAGAAAGTTTACAAATTCTCTCAAAATTACCAGTGCTGCACATAATCACCTACTTAGCAATATTTAAGTACTCTAATCTCTTTTTTGAGTGTGTGTGTGTGAGAGAGAAAAAAGTAATCACTGAATGTTATTATCCATAGATTTATTTGCTTTCCCAGTAGACTACCTTTAAATCCTGTTTAAGATGAGTTAAAATCTGTAGACTTGACAGGTATGGTTTTCTCACCTAGTGTTTGAAAGGCACAGTGTTCTCTGTAAAGTGCCAACGCAGCAGTAACTTCTACAGAGAAGGGCTTGCAGCAAAAATCACCGCCTCGCAGCAGTTCATCCCAGTAAAAGTTTAGTTCATACCTCTGTGATTGGTGAGGTCTCTGGATCCTGAAGGCAGGGGTGTATAGAGCATCTCTGGAGAGGTGGAGGAAGCATCACTGGAGGCCTGTGCGGTAAAATAAATAGTATCAGTACTCTGAGGGAAAGTCAATGATGATGCAGAGGATGCACCTGCAAGATGAGGGCTAGGATGAGGTTACAGGTGCACAGAGTCACCAGCCGTGGAGGATTCATTTGATGTTGTTAAGGTTGCCTGCAGTCCTTCCAGGTAGCTGCACTCGCAAGAGTTTACACAATGATATGAGGTATCATTATTAAAAGAATATTTTCATATGGCCCACAGCTTCAGATAATTTCTATCTTTACCAGGAAATCTTTAGGCAATATTAAAAATGTTCCTCTTGTTGAAACAGATGAATATCTTCCTGAAGAAAGTTACAAGTGAGTCCACGTGTAAGAAAGGAGGCAGAAAATAGAAAGCTCGGATAAGGTACCATACTTTTCAAAACTAAGCAAAAACCTGATCCCGCCATTCCACTGTCCCTAAATGAAGGGATCTCTTAAACATTGTAACGCCTATAATGCATAAAAGTGGGGAAGTATATTGAATTGTTAATAACAAACCCTTGACACCCACACAAGAAGTTTTACACATTTAAAGAAGTAAGTACCAAGCAGACTTTCTCAGAATCCTTCAAAAACAAAATGTTAAGGGAGAAGAGAAGAAACCCAAATCTTTCCCCATAACAGAAATCTAAAGATCCTGTGATTCCAATTTAAAAAGATTAGACTGTGGAGCTACAGTTTGCAATAAACTAATATTCATCCAATTGTGAGTGTCATCGGAAGGAAAGAGCAATATGCAGCCAAGACAAGCCACATTTACCATCTTGCCTTGCAGTTACAGAGCAGCAGCGCTGCATTCTTAGGAGGAGATATGAAAAGATTGTGTCAGTGTAGATGAATCATCACAGCTTTTAAAATTCAGTTTAAGTTAGATGAATTGATACCATAGTAGTGATGCGTCCAGTTTCAGGTACAGAGCGTGCTCTAGAGTGTTTACAATCTACCCATTGCAACGGACATAAAAAGATGATGGGTTTTAACAGAAGACACCAAGGACGGTGTTCAATAAAAGTTACACGATAATTTCTAAAAGAAAAGATAAGGCAAATATAGAGAAAAAATATAAAAGCTAAACTATTTCTAGAATCTCATGATAATTTACTAAAGGCAGTCTTGAGAAAATAATTGCTATCTTCTGTGCAGGTTGCTCCCTAATGATGTGTTGGCTTATAAGCTGCAAAAGTCAATCAAAGGAATCCACATCAATCTTACTTCTTATTTTGTAATTCATCATGTCCTCAAAATTGATGTATTTTTTAATTGAGATGAATTCAAAACCAGATTTACAATGTCTCGTTAAGATAGAAGTGTAAAATAGGGCTATAATGTTTTGGAGAAGAAAAAGCTTAAATACTAATTCAAATCTTAATTACCAGACTAAACCCAAGAACAACAATCAGCAATCCACCATAATGAAAATTAATCATGGTAATGGTTTGTTAAAGGCTGAAACTTAGACATCTTCTTTGTCGTAGCTGCTGGACTCCTAGACGACAGTGTGTTAAAAAGTTCAGCGGTTGGTGACTGAGCAGATCAGCATACTCAGCTTCTGCTTTTGGAGACCAGCTGTCAATTTCCATGTCAGACCACAGTTATAGTCCCGTTTTTGTCCCTACCAAAAGTCAGGTCATAACATGAAGACGCACCACGCATCAAAACAGACATCTTAATAGAGACAGGTTTGCCTACACCTACTGTCAGATATTTATTACTTATCAGTTATGAATAAAAACCTCGAAAATCCTGCCTCCGCCGACCCACCAGCGATAACACACCCTTTTCAGGATACCTCCTTCTCGGAGGGATAATGCTATAGACACAACTCTCACCTTCAGCTAGGGTGAATAATACCTCGATTTTAGTCAAATGTAAACTTGCAGCTACCTCTACCCTGGACAATGAAGTACTGGAAAGCTTCCCTCCAATGACCGATATGAGCTGAGGGCACATACCATCTCAGAGGACAAGAGAGGTGCCCCTAACGCCGAGCAACGTGACATCTGAAATGCATTCCAAGCAGAGGCATCTGTTCACAACGATCTGTTTTCTTTGGACCAAGTTGTTCTGGGTAAGGCAAGCAGAAAAATGTCACTAACTATTTAACATACGACTTCATCCCTGTAAATCACTCCAAAAGCTGCAGGAATAAGTGGTCTCGTACTCTACACTCTAGATGCTATCTGCCTATTCAAGTGTACTTATTTGGGACTCTGATAATAGTGAAGGTTTCTCTTTGGTACTTTTAATCTCAATTTAGACTGTTGACAGCTTGATGATAGCTTTTCCTAAAATTACTGGAAGAGACTTTGCCTTTTCAGCAATATACCACTGAGCAAGCAAAATTCAAGAGCTTCTAAAAAGGATATTGGAGTGAAGGGGCAATTTAGCTTTATTTCTAATTTTAGGAAAAGCAAGAACAGGAGGCTTGCTTTATTGGTGTTTCGCTATTATTTTATGTACAGTATATAATTCCCTGTCAAATATAGAAGAGTTTTCATTACCTTTGAGCTAAGCATTCCGTTGCAGCAACTTTAATTCTACGGAATATCATCCAGGGTTAGGATTGTTTTGCACAAACACTGGCTGGAGGTCTGAATAGTGTTTCTGAGTAAGCGTGTGCACCAGCAGAAAGGCAACTATTTGTTTTCCCTACCACAGGCTGACGTTTGGCCCTAAGCTATTTTCTGAAGAGCTTTGTATAGAATATATTACTCTTCATATTCACAAGCATATTTTGACAGTGACAGCATTGATGTGTGACAGTGCTGTCTTCAAGTATTGGTGACATACGCGTCAGAAGTTCTTGTTGCAGTGGGAAGTAACTACAAATACAGACAGCTTTCAGGAAAGCTGGTTAAAATGGGCGGTAGCTTCAGTTTTATACCAACAGATCACCAAATAGCTCAGTGAAGAAATTCTAACAGTATTATTGCAGGAGAAGCTTGTAAAGCAAGCGTTAAGGCCATCACAAGTTTTGCAGTATATCACAGTGCAAGGCATAAAAGTTACAAGGCAAATAAAGTTAGACTACTCACAGCCTAAGTTATGCACACAACCAAACATCTACTAAATTGAGGTATCTCTGTCTTCACATTAACCTGCAAGTTTTGACTGAGGTAAGAATTGTTGTACTTGATATTAAATAAACAGGCTGTAAAAGAGCACCAGATTTTCAAACTACATTCATCAAAATTACAGATACTGTAGAAGCTGCCGTAGGGAAAAAAACAACAACCAAACAAATAAAAAACCCTCAATGAGTGAAAAAAAACCCCAATGTATTGGGCTTGCATGGCAAGGGTTTGGTACCAGGGGAGCTACAGGGGTGACCTGTAAACAGCCAAAACCCCAAAACCTAAATGTTGAGTAATTTTAATTAAAGCAATGGTTATTGTTTAGGAAATTTTACTTTCTCTTGAGGCTATATTGGCTATAATGGAGTAGCACTAATGTCCTTTGATAGTTGATACCTTTCTATTTGTGTCACGTAGCTTGTATTTGTATCCTGGTATTTCTCTTCTTTTAAGAGAAGAATATTTACCCTTCCTTGTGAGGCATGCCACAAATTTGTTACACACCAACACACATCAGTAACTGTAGTAGCAATTAAGGTACTATACCTGACAAATTTTACAATCCAGGAAGAAGAGTAGCATGTTAGCATGTTCCTAACATGGGTTCAACAGATATACAATGCACTTCTGGAAAGATATGGTAAGTAAAATTGTTTCAATACACACATACATACAAAGAAACATTTCCTTAGCTAAATGCATTTAATTCCAAAGTATTTCCAGAGGACTTCACAGAGAGAAATCTTAGTTTGATCAAGACGTCATCCAAAAGAGAGGTGGTAGAGCGCAGAATGAGATGTCGTAGCAAAAACCAAAATAATTCAGAAGATATTATTTAGTATGGAGCTCAAGACATAGACGAAGGATTCTGTTGTATCCACAACCTTACAAAAAATTAATACGCTCGGGATTTCTCCTTTGCAACCCGTTTCTTGTCTAGTATGGGAATATCTCAAATTTCCAGCATTTGAGTGTGACTCATTTCTTTTCAGGGAACTGATGAAGAGGCCAGTTTCTTGGGGACAGCATGATACTCTTTCTCCAAGCCTGACCCATAATTATCAAGAATTCTTGTGTTCTGTGATACTGTTGTTTATTTTCATTCATCACAGTTTTAACACTTGTCAAAGTCCTCTACTAAGGTCACAGAGAAATGACCTCAGCAATTTGAAAGCACGTTGCTTCTCATTTGCTGATTTATTTTCAAATAAAAATGGAAAAAAATCTTGTGACATTGCAGTGAGAAGCCCAATGGTACCTATCACATTAACAGATGCAAAACTTGGATTTAGTAAGAAGGCATGATTTATTTCAAAAGATTTTTAATATACCAACAGGGAAACTACAATTAAGAATGAAGGAAATCACCGTGTTATCCTTTTTTTAAACTGAGAAAAACAGTTCTCCAGAAAGGTACATGATTAATGGGACAAACTGTGGTACAGTTCCAGCTTAAAGGATCAACTTGTACTCACTTTTCAAAAACTTCTCCTTTTATATGAACAAACCCTAATATTTTCCTGATAAGCTTATTCTGTCTGAAATGCACTCCATGCTTAAAATTAATCATCCTTTAATAGATACATGGCTTACAATTTTAAGCAACGCCTGTATAAATATCTACTTAAGCTAAAGACTCATTTTGGATCTCTTGGGCACACATATCTTCCTCAAGAGACATAATGGCAACAGCCTTCAATAATTCATACATATTTTGAAAACTTGCCTGAATATCTCTATACCAATACATCAACAATGTGTCGATTCAACCCCTTTGTAACACTGACGGCTGCAACTCACATGTCTTAACCCATGAGTATA
>Ga0181612_147918_pt1 | contig 17601 bp, 20 predicted proteins | sample HoacroProtozoa21_FD_119630 | JGI IMG/M metagenome (GOLD analysis project Ga0181612, IMG submission 119630) | Hoatzin crop microbial communities from Cojedes, Venezuel. Combined Assembly of Gp0051906, Gp0051904, Gp0051908 | reverse complement strand
GTCCGAAATCTTTCAAGCTCTGGTCCTAAACCAACTGTGATTTTCGAAGTGGGCAGAAGTCATTAAGTCATTGCAGTCAAAAAGTTACTCCAAATACTTATTTCTAGCCAGTTAGGGAGTGTTTTGTTATAGCTGTACATGGCTGTGGTTCGTTTTTATCCAGGGAAAATCTCGACGAAAAAACCAAACTTCTCAAATGGCCAAACTCCAACCAGGCTGTTCACGATCTCTTCCACGAGAGCAAAGGGCCATAAAGCCTTGCTTAGAGCCGAATTAGCAGCGGGAGGAATGCAGATGCTGCCGCTGTCGGCCTCTCTGCTGACCTTCTCCCACTGCATCCCACTGGGTCCCGCTTCGGCAAGTACCGGTAACTGGGCTGAACCCCAGGATTCAGTACTTTCTGTGCTGGAAGGAGGATGCGGAGCAGGCTGATCAGAGTGTTGCTCTGCAGCTTCTCTTTGGGGCTGCAGCGTGTCTCTGCCTGCCTGTCTTACCGAAAGCTGCTTAGAGGGAAGATGACTTATGCCTGCAGCAAATAGGCCAAGGGAAGCCGCCCATCCTCCTTGTTTATTTCAAACAGATGTATAATTGTTGTAATGATATGCTGAGCATGTGTTTTTCTAGAAGTGATTTAATACTTCAAGAAACCTCTTGCATCTATTTAGAGTCACGTGTTTGCGAGCGGCTGTCACGCTGCCTGCCCTGCCCTGTCCTTCTCCGGTCCTCTGTCCTGGCACGAGCAGGCAGGACCTCCTTGGCGCTGTTCAGTAGCATGCTGCTCACGTGAAGCAGCGTATGACTTGACATAGCACGTATAACTTATAATAACAGTGAACATGGCTCAGGTTTGTGAATTGACGAATGCAGTCGTCTTGGTTTTGATGTTGCATGCATTGACGATTCCGCTGTTTCCTAACTGGGATCCTTCTTATCTATTTCCAGGGACCTCCAGGACCAAAAGGGGAGAAGGTAAAGACTGCATTAACGCATGGCTTTTAGGGAAGCAGCTGTATGTCTTCCTTCCGCTGTAATTCTTTCAGTTCAGGTTACCCCAGTATGCCAGCGTGACATTACCACTGGGTTTTGTTGGGACGTGGAGCCATGACAGCAGGTTCTCAGGTTGCTTTTGGATGCGCCCTGGGAAGAGGAGGGCAGAAAGAATTTGCAAAAACATAGAACGAATAAGTATGGCCTTAAAGTTCATCCATGCTGTAGGGCTCCTGGTAACCCCTTAAGGGTTAGGAGGGTGGCATACAACACTCTTCTCGCTTTCCTCCAAGAGCAAGGCTGTGGGCTCCATCGCTCTGTGTTCGCATGACATCCTCCCATGAAATTAGAGCAGCCAAAGAAGGTCATTACTGTACTGAAAGTGATGTTAATCCTCGCATGTGTAGGACATAAGCAGTTGCTAGGGGAGCCTTAGAGTTGGAAACAATCTGCTATTTCTTATTTATTATCTGTTTCATCGCCTGCCAGGGCAGAATCATTCCCTATTGTGTTGTCTCGAGCCCTTCTCCTCCCTGCTTTTGAATACGTTAAGCAACAGGACTCTTGCCATTTCCCTTGTGTGCCGTTCCCGCGTCAGCTGACCCTGCGCTTGGTCCTTCGTGGTTGAAATTTGAACTCGAATAGCTGACCCTTGCTCTTTTGCCTGACACACAGGGTGAAGCAGGGGACATCGGCCCCAGGGTAAGTAGTGACACGGCACGTTGATGTACTCTAAAATCTGGTTGGGTTTGGTCAGCACATAAAATGAGGCTTCACGCAGCCTTGTCGCTGCAAACTGAGGTGTGGTAACAGTTCTGGAAATGTTTAATTTTGCCATTGGAGCATTTTATGGGGCTGGTTTTCCTAGCTTTGACTGTGGGAAAACAAGAGTTGGAGACCTTGAGGTACCACATGAAGGATTTTGGTTTTACTGGGCTTTTCTACCCCCAATTCCCTCTTCTAGTGTCAGAGACAGGCTCTGTGTTTCTTTTGAAGCTGTGCTGCTTCTCTGTTGGCATTAGGGCACCAGTACACAGTGGTAAGACCTGGTGTCCCAAGGAAGGGCCTGGCACAGTGTTGTGCAGGATGGAAAGTTCCTCCTCTCTGGCTGAGCTACCCGCTCGGGAGCATAGGCTGCCTTTGATGGAAAATCAAGGGTTTAAAGTAACTGCATGATGAAGGAAAACCATTTTGGTGATGGCAGTAGTAACACGAAGTCTCCCGTGTTGGGGATGAGACAGGAAGGCTCACCACGAGGTCTGTGGTATTTCAGAGGTGGGCTCCGTTGCGGTAACGGAGGTGTGGTTTGCCATGGGTTACGGGCACTTGCTGGAAACCCCATGGTGGGGATGTGCTGGGATGTTGGCATATGGGCCGCGTGCAGAGGCTGGGTTTGGAGCTGGCACCCAAGAGTTGGCTGGTAGGTTTAGATGTCATTGCTGGAAACGTAGCCAAGACCTCAGTGGTCAATGTCACACAGAGATGCCTCAGAGTAATTTTTTCTTTTTTTCCCTAGAGACTGTTAAGTCACTTTTTGAAGTTGGTGTCATTTTCTGAAACAGCTTCCAGCCATCTTGGGTGCCTTTGGAGATGTCACCCTTGGGCTCTGAAAATTTCTCCAATAGATTTACGCCCTGCATGGCTGAGGGAGGGGCTCGGCATAAGGTCTCAACCTTGTCCAAGTGCCCACCCACATCCTCAGAAAAGGCTTTAAGAGGTGATTCCGTGGCACGTGGGTGTGAGTTTTCACTCCTTGGCTGGGGCTGTGGGTGACTTCGGGGCTGGTGACTCGGGCGATGCCGGAGGAGATGCTCAGGCTCCAAAGCCCTGTTGGTCTGCGCTGTCAGATAACGCGGGAACGCGGCTCCTGTTTGCGCTGCAGGAGATGCTCTGGACTCGCAGGGGCAGGTGCGAGCACCCAAGGTAACGCTTGGCCTCTGTTTTAATGTACCGATAAAAAAATTTGTGCTTTTTTTGGTCCTGACCTGCATTTGTCCAGATTTTGCTTTACTTTTAGGTTTATTTATGTCTTTTTGCACAAGAGTAAGAAAACGGCTCAGAAACAATCTGGGAGGAAAGGGGGACAAACAAGGCTGGCAGAGCCATGCACAAGTAGGTCTAACAACTGGTGCCTGGCTTTGAAAATAGCTTCCTTTATGTCTCCAGATGCTCGGGGTTGTGGGCTGGATACGAAACTTCTTCATACCATCTGGCCCAGATTATTTTTTATTTCTTAATTTAATCTATCGTCTTCCTCTAGTTTCAGTAGTGGCTTTGTTTAGCTGATTTTGAAAGATGTGTCACAGCAAGTCATCGCATCAATGGGAGGATAAATAACTAGGAATACATCCACTGCTGCCTGCCTCGTAAATGCATGTGTCTATGGGAGGTGAAGTGAGGATTGTGTGTGTCAGTGAAGGCAAAAATATTATCATTAGGAATGATAGATTAAAAGAGAATAATTCTTGGGGCGACTGTCTGCTGTGGAAGTGAGGTGAAGGCAATGAGGGATTAGTTACTGAATATCTTCATGTCTGCACTGCTTCTCTTTCTGTCTCTAATAAACACCTGCCAGCATGGACAAAAAAGAGATTATTGCACATGTGAGCGTGCCCAGCGCAGATGCTGGAGGATGTATCTGGGGAGCTGAGGAAGGACTTCACATCGTGTTGTCTTAGGCACTGAACACAGTGCTTGGAACGGCATCACGGAGGCTGTTGCGCAGCCTCATCTAACCAGGGTGGAGAACAAATGTGCTCAAATACACTGACAAAATGCGTGTAAGCGTATTTATAGGGAGAAACGAAGAGTAGATTCCCTCTGCTCTGGGAAGGAAAGAGGGAGTCGAAGCAGGATGCTGCCAAGGCTGGGACTGCTGTGCCCTGATATTTCTGCTTGTACACTTCTCTTAACATCAAACATATCGCTACACCTCTGAAGAGGACTGTTTTTATAAGCCAGACTCGCTCCCTGAGCCGGCACTGGGATGACCGCTCTGGATTTACTGCCTTAGCTTGGGCGATCTTGTTCTTACTGGCAGTTCAGACATTTAGACAGAGGATGGGATTGATGAATTTTTGCATATCTGGGCTAGCGGATGCCCAGGGCATGCGGCAGCAGCGCTGGGTTTGCTCTCGAGAGGGGGAAAATGGGCTTCAGGTTGTGAGAGAAGTGCTCTTGTCTCCAGTGGCCAACGCATCGTGGTCCTGCTCAACGGCCGGTGGGGATGGCACCAGCAACGCCTGCACCTGTATCCTCAGCTGCTGTGGGACTGAAAGCTGGCGTGGCTGAGCTGGCCCTACAGCAACCGGCCGGAGTTTCGGCTGCAGACTGAAAAGTAGCTTTTTTCTCTCTTACTTTAAGCACAAAGAGCTTGCTAAGCTCATGTTGCAGATAAAAGCTCAGCATGGAAAGCATGCTGCAGAGCTGACAGTCACAGTCAACAGACACACCGATGGATGCTTCTTTTTTATCTTATTTATTTGCTTATTTTGGAACATTACATTGAAATGGCTAAATCAAGCACTCTAAAGCTGGAAATTGCCAGCATTCAAGGCTTCTGTGCTCTGTGACTCCATTGCTACACAGGGTCAGTCCCAGCGGCCAGTGCCCCGTGACCAGATGCATCAGGAAGGTGTAAATACGGAGCAGGAAAGTGTAACTCCATCACACTCAACTGCTCTCCTGGAGCCTGGCTGTCTATGGCCTGGAGGTTTCTTGGGCCAGAGGTGATGTCTCTGTATTTAATAGCCCTCGGGGCTGTTCACCTTCATGGCCCCATCTGTAACAGGGATTGCTTAAAATAAAATGTGCAACAGCTGGATTTGGTGGGATACAGTGTGCTTGGCTTCCAAGCAGATGCAAATTGTCATTTCACATGGAAAGAGATAGGGTTGGGCTTGGGAGGTGTTTATTTGGATGGTGCTCAGCAACCTGAAGGGATGAGAAAAGTTTCTGTTCCTGTCTTGCTCCTTGGACTCTTCTGAAAATCTCACTTAATGCTCTTATGTATCTTCACGCATGTAAGAAGCCATAAAACTTGGTCCTTGGGTCTACCACGAACCCTTTGCTCGCAGCAGAGCCTTTTTGGTGGTTTCTGTAGTATCTGGAGGGCCTGGCTGAGCACAAGGGCTCTGTGTCCCCATTAATTTCAATGCGGCATCGTCTTGGCTTTTGAAAACCTCAGGATTTCAGCATTGTTCCTCATCAAAATGGCTGTATAAGTGAGGGCTGAGCTAAGGCCTTTCTCTACAGCTTCAAAAAAAAATCCTTTGGGGGTTTATTTTCCAGGGTTGCTTAGTTTTTTCTATCCAGCTTTGCTTTTCCCCGCCCTTTCTGAGATGTCTGTGTTAAAACAGTGGTGGTTGATGTGCCTGTGCACACCTGGTGGGCTGGCCTACGCAATATTGACCCCACAATTGAGGTTTGGGGTTATCGGTTATTCGTGCAAAAGGTTTAAAAGCTCTGGGCAATTTGGACAAGGAGGTTAGTTCCTTAGAAACCTTCCAAAATCCTCATGGAGGATGCGCTGCGTGTTCCCACGAGGCTTCTCGTGGCTTCGCTCCATCCCTTTGGTCCTCCTATGGATCTGCACGGGGAGGGGTGGGGGAAAGGAAATGTCTTACTACAGACAAATGGAAAGGCTACAAGACAATAGCAATGACTACTGACATGGGCTGAATACATTGTTTTTGCATCATATAAATCCGAGAGATTTATCTGCATTTTGCAGGCTGGGGAATACATCAGTATTCATTTTAGCCTCTGAAAAAAAAAATATAATATTTGGTCTCGGGAGAAATGCTGGGCTATATCCCTGGTGCGGTTTGCTGGAATAATGCTTTTTATTCTGCAGAAAGCCCTGCAGTAGGGGAATCCTCTGTACCCCAGCTGCTCTGAGTGTCCTATTGTGCAGTAAACTAATGAAAAGATACTTGTTTCCCTAGGTCTGTCTGCTGCTTACCAAGCCCCAGCGTATCCAGAACCTTAAAACAACCGCTGTTGGCTGCCTAGACTATTTCCTCCTCATGCATCAATTAATTATGAAAGAAAAGTTGTTGTCTGTTGTTACAGCTTTTTAAACTCATTCTTCTGCTGTGTTTTCATCTTAAATTCTTGCTCTTTCTTCCTCTGCCTCCCACTTTACCTGGCTAGATGGTTTTTCCCCGGCTCAATCACGGATTTCTGGCTAACGATCAGCTTGTCTTTAGCCGGCGAGTGCTCAAGGTAGTTGTGTCAGATCTGCTGCTGCTGGTTTGCTGTGGTTCTTGGAGTTGCTTTTGTTTCTTCTTTCCGGCTGACAGCGCACCATTGCTATTTTAAGTTGTCGCTACCGTGGCGAAGTTCAGAGGTGCTTGCTGGGAGTGCGCTGGAGTGAAACCCCATTGGAATTTAGGGGGAGTTTTGTCAAAGTAGAGAGACATAAAAGTGGTGGGTTTGAGCATTTGGTCCTTTGTGAGAACTGGGAATCAAGCAGCAAAGTCCTATAAATGTTGATGTGAACAGTGCTGGTATTGTAAAATAAAATGCATTAAAAATACATTAAAATGCAAATGGATTGTCTAAATCCTCGTATTCTAAAAGTGACGTTTTAATTAGGGAAAATTCAGTGGGAGACTCTTGACTCAACATAATTGGATGCATTGTTCAGCATTTGCAATAGGATTTTTTAAAAAACTATGCAAGTGATTTAGGAGCACAGATCTTGTTGAAAGGCCGTGGGATTTGTGCTGCTAAGTCACTTAAGGACTTCTGAAAATCCCACACTCGCCCCTGATTTGAGGGTGGACCACATATTAAATACAATCCTCACACTGCCGCGGTGGTAACCCTTCCAGATGTTGCGAAAAGATTTACGAGACGGCCTTTCCGTGAGGCTTTCCATTGTGCAGCCACACGGATGTGCCCGGCCGCAGCCCCGGGGCTGGGCTGCGGTGGCCGGCGGTGGGTCGGGAGCCGGTAACTGGGCGGTGGAGCCCCACGGGTGCTCTCCCCTCCGGAACGGGCACCTACCAAACCTTCACTGTCCCATGGAGGTACAGCTGCTGCTTTCTTCTTTGCATCCAAGCAATGCCGGGTGTGAGCTACACTGGTTGTTAATGTACGACCTTGACTGTGTTTAATGGATACTACTAAGCTCTACTTCTCTTTTTCTTTTTTTTTTATTTTGTGGTTTTTCTGGTGTGGTGCTATGGAAGTGTGTGCGTGGTCCATGCCAGCATGTTGTTGGGTCTGGGTTCTTTCTGGGTGCTGTTGAACTAGTGTCTTCCATACGGACAGTCCCTGGATAAGGACTTAATGAGATAAAACCTCGTTGGAAGGCATTGAGCAAAACCCTGGTTAAGGGACCAGACCCAAAGGGCATGAAGCGGCCATGAGCTCCCAGCCTTCCCAACTGGCAGGTGTAATTAAATTCCTCCGGGATGGCGAGGCCAGGGTGCTGATGGCCCAGGGATGCAGTGCATGCGTCGTGGGCACCTTGTGCCCACTGCTTACCAACGCCGCTTCATCTCACCATGTCTGTGTGAACTTCTTCCAGGGTGATCAAGGTCGAGATGGAGCCACTGGCCCCCCTGGTCCACCAGGACCCCCAGGTGCCCGGGGGCCTCCTGGTGACACAGGAAAAGATGGCCCACGAGGACCTTCAGGCCCCCCTGTAAGGACGGGAGATGCACAGCAAGCACACGCCGGGCAGTGCCCACCCCAGCGAGGGAGAGGAGGGTGAAGGGTGTCCCCTTCCCTGGTGCTGCCACCCCAACCGCTGGGTCCTCAGCCTGAGGCAGCGCCGGGCTCTGATGGCTGCTCATACAGCAAAGCTTTGGGGTGTGGGGCCAAGGGAGAAGGAGGGAACCTTCCATCTTCGGTTTTGGAGCAAAGAGCTGGACCTGGAGCGTGTATTTGTGAGTGCTGGTCGTAACTCCGAGAGCCTGGAGGAGATCTGTTCCCTGATCTGTAGCCTTCAGGTGACCTGTTGCAAATCTCCAGATCACTGGCAATTCATTTAATTAAAAAATAGGCTGCAACACAATGCTACCGAGCGTCCTAATGATCGCTGAGCATTTTGGAGAATGAGGGATAATAGTTTCAATGTCAGCGTTTTTATTTTCGCAGGGTTTCAAAGGCGAGCCGGGAGAGGACGGCCTCGTGGTTAGTATTGCCCAGCAGCGCCCGTGTGCGCGTCCCCCTCGCTTCAGATCACCCTTTAGCACCCTGCAGCAAAGGGTTTTGTGTCAGCGCTTATGGGAAAACCCGTGGGAGATTGTAGGTGCCCTAAAGCGGATGTTTGTCCAGAGGTACCTGTGCCAGTAGGGAGACAAGACGCCACTCTTCGTCCCCCTGGCTCCTCTGGAGGGATGTGCTGCTCCTGTATCCCCGCTTCTGCCCCGCTGAAGCCTCTTGGCATTGTAACTCCAACTCACTGAGGTCTAGGTTGGATAAAAAGGTGCTTACTATACATAAAATACACAAGCCATAAAAGAATATTTATTATTTACTGGGAGCGCACGTAGGGCTGTATTTGTAAGGGAAGATGAGAAATTGGCATCTGTGTAATTTTTTTTTTTCCATGGGAATTAAAATACCCTTGGAAATGTTTTTATCCTGTTAAACTCTATTGTCAAACAAATATACCAACTACTCTTGCATTCAACAGGGTGCCAGGGGACCTCCAGGACCAAAGGTGGGCGATAAATGATTTCTTATCTGTTTAACACAAATTCTTGAAATATTGCTGCATGGGGGGGGATAAACATCTGTTTTACACTGGACTCGCACTCATCTGTGTGTATCGGGTACAGAATTTCTAAGGTATCGTGTTAGCCATTGACTTGGAGCTGCAAATGTCTGAAAGTGTCACCTACACAAAAAGCACAAACGCTGCCCATGTTAAAACCTTGGCATGGGGTGGAGGGAGCCACGGGGGGCTGGAAGCTGGTGTGCTGTGGGAATGTGCGTGGTTGCATTTTGGGGGGGATAAAGATGATCAATACAAGCCAAGTATTTTAATTTTACAATTAATTTGGACTGTCCATACAATTGGTCTTATTTTCTGCTATGTCTCTCAACTTCTTTCTCTTCTGTGTTTGTGGCTGTTGAAGGGTGAGCCTGGCATCGAAGGGAAAAAGGTAAAACAGTGATTTTTTTTCCTTTGCTTTGCTCTGAGCCCTTCTTTGTGTTCCCTGGGGTTTCTTGCCCACGCGACCCCGAAGCATGGGCACGGCCGTGCCTTCAGCCTGGTTGTCATTACCACAGGCAAGCCAGAAGCTGCACTCACATCTGCCCAATAGACCAAGAATAAAGTAGCAAATGCCAAGCAAAGCAGCAGGTTCTGAGCCCTTTTGCTCCAATCATTCAAGCTGAAGCGGGAGGCGCCTGGGGGCTGTTACCTGCCCAGGGGCCCCTGAGATGGGTTTGAGGTTCCTGGGACGGGCATCGCCGCACAGCACCTCGGGCTCGTGGGGATCGCCCGCTCTCCTGAGGACAGGCACACTGCTTGGGTCGGGCGTTGAAGTCTGTGGGAGATTCACGTGTCCGAGCTCTCCGTGTTTGCTTCTGGTGGTGCCGTCAAATGGTGGATAAATCACTGCCTTCAGCTGCAGCCAAGGCACTGGCAGGGGTCAGCCTTTGCTTCTTACCTCTTTGCCCCAAAACAGACATGGCCATGGGTGTTTGTCAGGCTGGAATTTGGCTTAAAAAAAAAATTTCATAACTGGCCAGTAAAATTAACCTCTTCAGCACCTACAAAGTGATTTTACTCAAGGAGAAAAATGAAGCATGATGAGTGAAACAAGAAAATCTCCTCCTGGCAGATGGGAGTGCTGGTGGCTTGTGATGAAGCCCATGAGGATGGGTGGCAGCTTGCAGGAGGTCTTTGGGACCCAAATAGCTAAACGGATTAAATACTGAATTTCTGTTAAAGGTGGGAGAGCACCTTCCCCAGGGCCTGCAAGAAGCAAGTTGTGGGAGATTCCCATCCACCTGCCCGGGAGCAGGGCAGGCAAAGGAGGCAGAGGCAGCACTGGCTGGGAGCAGGGGACCACACTGGAGCCTCCTGGGCTCCTTGCTGCAGCTTTCCCCTGGCCTCCTGCAAACCTGAGTGGCTCTCAGGTCTGTGTAACACTCAGTGGGGTTAAACAATGTGTTGGATCCTAATGATAACTGCATACAAGCTCTTTGTGTTTCACTTTTTATATTTTATTTCATCAGGGTGACAACGGGATCCCTGGGGAACCAGGGCTTATGGGCCCTAAGGTATGTTCTGCTCTGTGTCCATCTAATGTGTGTGCTTGGCAGCATCTATTTTTCTCTGTCTCTTGCTGTCTGCTTTCTTGGCACAGCACCACAACTGGAGCAGGGTGAGAAGCGCATTTCTCCTCTGACATGGAAAAAGAACCAAAAAAGTGAGAAAGGGAAGCGTAAACCCCCTCCCCACCACGGCAGCTCTGCCCAGAAGAAGTCTGCAAATGCAACTTGTTGCTGTGGCAGAGCGTTGCCGTTTAGAGGCTCCTCTCGCAGGAGTAGACTGGGGAGCGTTGCCGGGGACGGCCCGGAGCTGGCATTTGGGATTTGGGTTTGCGGTGCCCAGATCAGGGTGCGGCGGGCTCTCTGCGGGAGCCATCTCCAGCCGCTGTGGTTTTGGGGCTAACTTCATGGCTGAACATACCACCCACAGCCAAACTGTTAAGCCTGAAATCTTCATTTTTATCTCAAAAACTCCCCTTTTGCACCTAGGCAACGCAGCGTATGTCAGGCTAAAAGCAGAGCTTTGCTCACTCATGTTTGTAAAAGGAAAGATAAAGCAAGAAAATTATAACCTGAAGAAATCTATTCTCCATCCTACCCGTATGGCATTTGTGGGAATTGTCTTGTTTTCAGGGAGAAAAAGGAAGCGCAGGTCCCAAGGGAGAGAACGGCACAGATGGCTTGCCAGGAGCCAAGGTAAATAGAAGTCCATTAGCCGGGAAGCTGGGCCCAGAAACCGAGGCCGAGGGTTTCAGCCGAGAAGGCGTTTTACGCATTTGCCTTCCAAAAGGCTCATAAAATGCCCAAAGTGAAACGAAGCAGGGGGACGTTAAGAAGTCTTTTACCTTTTCCTGGTGATTTAATGAAAGCTGGATTCAAGCAGAGATCAGTATCAGAGTTTTTAAAATCATCTCCTTGCATGTTTTTCATTGAGTTGCCTCTTTTTCCCAAGAGAGCTAACCCTCTGGCCACATTTGATCCGATGTATCGCTGGCTGCGGCATCGCTTCACAGCCCGGAGCGCTTGCGTGCCGTCCTGGTCCGCCGACCTTCAGAATGCCAGGGAACGCAGTCAGGCAGTCTCGATACATTAAGTGGTGATGACGAGACCCCGACGGCATTCGTGGGCCGCTATTTCCCCCCTCAGCTGCTTCTTATTTCGTAGGATCTGTATCCAGTCGTGTTTTCTGTATCGAACAGCCGTGGCTCCTTGTTGGGCAAGAAACGGCGTATCATGGACAACTGTGGGTTTGTTCCCCCTGGGATCTGCTGAGTGGAGTTTTTCCCGATGGAGAGTCTTTGCGTTTATACCATTTTTTATTTTTTGGAGGGCTTTAATTTGGCCAGCAAATGGATTTTGATCGGTACAGTGAAAGGTGTATTTTTCGAACCCTGAACTGAATTTCAGGCCATTGCTGTGGGAGTGCTATAGCTTTCCAAAACTTAACTTTCAAAAAAAAGAAGGGGGGAAAAGGGAAAAGAAAAAAAAAATGGGAGGGAGGGGGAAAAGAAAAATTTGGCACAGCCTGTTTTCTTAAACTCACCCTCGAAAATGGTTTAAACATGTCCGCTGAACCTTTCCACATGCGAAATTCAGCCTAAAGCAAAGCGAGAGCCATGCGAAACTCCAGCAGAAAGCGCCGGCGCTTGGCACGCTCGGAGCAGCGAGCGGGGCCGGGGAGCGGCACGGCCCGTCGCCGTTACGGGGAGCTCAGCCCCATGCGGGCTGCTCTGCTCCCCCTGTGACGAGACCATTTCTTGCCGTCAACTAGCTTGCACTGATGTTATTCTTTGCAAAACGTAATTGCTCTGAAGTCAAATCCGTCTTTTTGCTAGAAGCAGCAGCTCCTTGTTGGTGCCATACTTTTTCTTAATCTAAAACACATCTTGGCATCTCATGCAGTTGCAGTATTTTTACTATAAATATCCTATCTTTTCCTTGGTCTCTTAGAACAAAAAATGTGATTTTGATTTTCAGGGCGAACCTGGTGAGAAGGGAGGAATCGGCTCCATCGGACCCCGGGTATGGATGGTTCAGGGTTTTGCTTTTTTAATTTGGAGTCACGTATTTGCCTCGACCCAAGCCGTTCCCCATCACCTTTTTCTGCTTAGTATGTGGCTGAATCACTTCAGGGCGACTTCAGTGCTAGAAAATAGAGCTGGTGCATATCTAAACAAATTATTACGTAGGTGCCAGATGCTGCTGTGGGAGATAGCTCTGGGAAGTGCAGTTAAGTCCCATTTTCTTATCAGCGTGACCACCCCGTGACCCTTTTTTTGCAAGAGGGAAGCTGTGAATAGGGGTAACTAAGTAAGGATTTTGATGCACTTTTCAGTTGCGCAAACCTATGCTCGTTTGAGGTTTGGTTGGGTGACAGTTACAGCTGTCAGACCAGGAACTGGTTAAACCGATGGAGTTTGTAAGGTGATAATCCTCCCAAACACCTGGGTGTCAGGTCCTGGCTGTCAGACCACCCGCTTCTCAGGTGCTGGAAAAACTAAACAGGATTTGTCCCTGGTTGCAGGGTCCCCCCGGCCTGAAAGGGGAACAGGGTGACACCGTTGTGATCGACTACGACGGCCGAATCCTGGATGCGCTCAAGGTGAGCCCTGCACCACGGCTGGGTTAATGGGAAGGGGCTGAAAAGCTGCTGAGCTGTGGCACGGTGACGTTGTGGCACCGTGTCTGTCCCTGTCCTGCTTCTCCTTCCCGAGATCTCAGTCTCAGCACAGAGCTGGCCGGGAGGGAAGGGCTCATTGCCTCTGAGGGCTGAGGATATTTAGGATGTACCAGTAAAAACGGCGGCAAAACTCGAGGCTGGGAACTCAGGCCGGGTACCAGGCTCGCGGGATGAGGATGTGGGATGTGAGTTCATATTCTGCAGGTAACAGCAACCCAGTGCAGCCCGTGGCATAGAAAGAGCTGATGCAACGAGTGTGATCAGCCAAAATACAGCTTAAACGCTGCGGGCTCTGCGGGGTGTTATTCCCACGGCGTGGTGTGGAGCTGCGGGTTTCACCTCTGCAGCGGTCGGGATGCGGAAGGGAAACGGTGCCCGAGCCCTAACCTGCCCGACCGAGCAGCGCCCTGCCATTTTCATGAAGATGAAAGAAGCCGAACAGAATAAATGTTTAATTACAGACGTATTTGAGAACCATCCTAATTGTTTTGTAACAGGCTGCAGGGATACACAAAGTGCTGGTAATTACCGTTTGCCTGCATGGCATGCAGCTTTGCGAGCGGAGTTGGTGGAGCGCAGTGGTTGGAGAGGCTCCATCAAATGTCTGGAGACTTCATCTGCCGGGCCCAGACCCTCTCCCGTGTGCTGCATGTGGAGATTGCCGAGGGGCACATACTGAACCTTGCTAACTTTGCCATTTTCCTGCTTGTGAGCTGGTTCTGGTGTTTGCTCACTGACCTGCCTCGTGGACGGAGCTTTGGCACGGGGTGGCTTCACACGGCTCCCGGTGTGATGGAACGTAACGGTGTTTGAGTGTGCGGTTACGGAAGAAGGTGCTGGGGGATGTGATAATGGTTTGGTTTTTCAGGTGAGCGAGACCATGAGCTTTGCTGTTTGAGATAATTTGCAAGCTGCAAAATGTTTGTTCATCTCGAGGCGGTTGATGGTCTCAGCACCCAGCAGTGCCCAGGAAAAAAGGCTTATGGAAGTGTGCAAGGTTTTCCTGCTGTTAGTGCTCACACGAACTCCTCCATTTCACCTCTTTAACTACGCTTCCCCAGCCGGTTATCGCTGTTTTCAGCAGGATGCTTCTCCCCAGCTGGCTGGAGAGAGGAGAATGCAAAAAGAGGAGACCAGGCTTGGGGCCACACCTCTGGCTAAAGGCATTTTGCCTCTTAAACACGCATACGGCCAGACCTGCGCACCTGGCTACCTCCGGCTGGGTTTTCTTTTGCATGAATGTCTCGTGTGCCGGAGGGGCCCTCGGGTCGCTTGGCGTCAGCAGAGCTCATTGCGGCGTTTGGGCAGCCATGGGTTGTTGCAGATCGTGGTCAGGACCTGCTCCCGACTCCTCCCTGGCAGCACATCGACAGTGTGCTGCATTCATACCAGTCACGCGTGCGTTTGCTGTGTTTCAGGGTTCGCCGGGTCCCCCAGGGCCGCCGGGTCCCCAGGGTGCTCCAGGTCCCAAGGTGAGCCCAACCTCCGCCATGCAGCCGGTGTTTCCTAGGGAGCGATGTGGGCATTGGCAGCTCTCTGAGCAGCGAGTGTCTCCCGAGCCAAAATACGGCAGGCGGTGCCGGCTGCGGGGCTTGAGGCAGCACGTGGTAAAGGAGATGCTGTTGAACACTTCCTTGGGCCGAGAAAGGAGGTTTGCACACCAAAGCCAAACTTTTGTTGACCTGGCTCTGGTCCCCAGCCTCTTCCAGAGGATGCTGTCCCAGAAACAAATCCACTCCCAATCCCACACTGATGGGTGAAATCCCGGCCCCCCCAGATTTCCTCATTGCACGTGGCGGGAGGCAGAAGTGTATGGGAGCAGCAGCTGCGAGGAGGGGCTGGTGGTCCCCAAAGCTGGGCCAAGCCGCCCTCCATCCCGCCCTCCCCGTGCACCACGTCCAAGCGGGGACCACGCTGTCCTCCCGCTTCACAAGTAATAGCCAGTAACCTACAGTCAGAATTTAAATTAGATTAAATTTTTTAAATTAAAGAAAGAGCTTAACTTGCAGAAAAGCATCTCTTGGAAGAATGGGACAGGGCAGGACTTTGCTGCCCGTCGAGGTCTCCGTGTCACCCAGATTCGGATGAGCCAGTAATGCTGGCACGTCACTGAAACCTCCCTGCTGCTGCTCCTGCGCCTGGCGGTGCCAAGGCCATAACCACAACAGCCAATACGCATTAATAACTCAGTGTCTTGCAAAATGCTTTCCCGAGGTGATTTCGTGTTTTAACTTACCATGGGCTCCCCTTTCCTTGTGTCGCTTCAGGGAGAGCTGGGTTTGCCAGGTCCACCTGGACTGGACGGTGAAAAGGTGCGTGGGGCATGGCTGGACCAGAAGCCAAGTTGAAGAGGAGTTCCCTGTGTATCTGTGAGAGCTGTCGCTGTGAAAAGCAACTCTCAGCTGGCAAGCTCTCTGCCCCATAACACTCAGCTGCATCTCCCTGAATTAACTGCCCTGTGCTGAGCCCGGAGTGTGCAGATGCTGCTCCCGGCCGCGTCCGCCGAGCTAAAGGGGCTCTTTCTGCGAGTCGTTCCTCAGACGCTGTCTCAAATTTTGTCATTAACCTTCCCCACCCTAAATGGCTGCAATCCCTGCTACGGCCCAGCCAAATTCTGCTGTGCCCACGAAATGGGCATGTGTAAGTTTTCATGTTAAAACATGTTTTTGCGAGCTCGTGCTGCGATACGGAGAGGAAAAAGCAGAAAGGAAGAAATGGGGTGGGGGGGACGGTGGGTGTTTTAACAGTTTTCTACTAAGCAAGTTGTTTTCTGTAAACTTCCAGGGTCCCAAAGGAGCGAAGGGTGACCAGGGCAGCGCGGGGATCACAGGACAGAAAGGAGAGACAGGAGAAATGGGCTTATCGGGTCCACCGGTACGTCCCTCTTTCCCTCCCTGTACGTCTGCTGCTTGGTGCTTTACCGTACCGATCTCTGCAGACGCTCAGAACGCGGCCGGGTTTGCTGCTTTAAGCGAGGACCCATCCACGCCGTGTTACTGCAGAGCTGGAAGATGCGGGAGCTTTGAATTTTATTTGTTAAAGTTGATGATAACGGCTTAGAAGGTGATCTAAGCTGGTAGCAAGGAGGAGAAAATCCCTTCTTGGAGTCCTCTGGGGATGAACATGAGCTGGGCTTCAGCCAAGGCTGGAGTTTAGGGGAAGGCAAATGCTTTTTTCTCTCTTGCTTTTGCTTTGCTGGAAGGTGCACCCCATCAGCGTTACGTTTTTATCATTTAGGGAGCAGAAGGGCCAAAAGGAGACAAAGGAGAAAAAGGAGACACCGGGTCACCGTGCTTGCAGAATAATCACGTAAGATCCTGGCACTGCAAAGCCTCGTCCACGACGCGGGGTCAGGCGATGTCGGGGTGCGCAGGCTGGAGCCGCTGGTCCCGCACCCATCCGCGGAGCGGAGGGGGGGAAAAACCCAACTGTTTTCCACGAGAACTTTCAGATGCATCTAAATGGGGTTTATTTGCTAGGGAAGAACAGTTTGCAGGCTCAGCACTGCACAGGCGCACTTTAGATTTTGCATTGATGGTTGAGATAGTGGATGCTGCTGTTATAATTATGTTCTGTTCTCAAAACATACCGGGCTCCTTGCAGTTTTATAGAATTTTTGCATCCTTTTTTCCTTATTCATGCCTTTTGCTTAAAAAAAAAAAAAGCGGTGGGTTTTGATAGTTTTTTTTATTAATGACATGAGAGCTCCAATTTTGTTCCGGTTCTTTTTTTTTTTTTTTTAATCAAAAAGACTGGTTTCCTCTGGTCCCTGCAGAAAATTGCATCATTTTCCATTACACCCCTTTTGCAGCTGGCAAACGCACTGAGGACCGTGGGTCACGCCTCTCGTTTCAGAGGCCGGCTCGGTTCACGTGCTTATTAAGATTCATTTATTTATAAATCTAACAAGCAACTCTTTGACTAGCAGGTATTTTGATTAAAGCCATTAAATGAGAGGGCATTAAATCATGATCCTGGATCAGGTGAGGTTTCCATTCCGGAACAGTCTTCTCTCTGTGCCCAGCCCCGTTAACACGCTGTTTAATTGCCTCCTGCAGATCATACCCGAGCCTGGACCCCCCGGATTACCCGGCCCTATGGTAGGACTCCGGAAAGCAGCTTGTGCAATTGAGCATTGCTGCAGATTCATTTGGCAGAGTCATTAGTTAAGGACGAGGGTGGTTTGCTCTGTTTAATTGTTGTGAGCTGCTGTGAATCTGGGGGAAAAAAAAAATCAGGGAAGAGCTACAGCATTGGGTGCTGTCTTGGGAGAGATGGAAGCACCTGATTTAGGAGAGGGTATCAGCGTTTGTGGCACGTTTTGTAAATACCCAAGTTGTTTCTTGGGATGCGAAAACAGTAAAACCTTACGGGATGGGAAAACCTGTTCCCCCCATGATGGTGTGCGTATTCCCCCAAATTTGCCGAAGTCGGTAAGGTATTCTTGCCATCAGCTGCAGTGGGGGAGGAAGCGGGTGGTGACGAACAGCCGAGTGTTTCTAACGCACATGTCTGAGGTGTTTGGTACCTACAGTGCTCCAAAATGCTGAGGAGCTGTCAAGGGCATCAGGAAGGTCAGGATGCCTCTGCTGTGTCCAAGATGCCCCTTGGGAGACCGTGCTTCAAATCCAGGCAGCTTTTCACAGAATCAGAGAATGGCAGGGGCTGGAAGGGACCTCTGTGGGTCATCTAGT
>Ga0181612_127119_pt1 | contig 17602 bp, 12 predicted proteins | sample HoacroProtozoa21_FD_119630 | JGI IMG/M metagenome (GOLD analysis project Ga0181612, IMG submission 119630) | Hoatzin crop microbial communities from Cojedes, Venezuel. Combined Assembly of Gp0051906, Gp0051904, Gp0051908 | reverse complement strand
TGACTAGTCCTGATAACCTTGTTTTCCTACGCTTGCTTAGAGATGACATTCAGAATGAGCTGTTTCATCACCTTTCCAGGGATGGAGGTGAGGCTGACTGGCCTGTAGTTCCCTGAGTCCTCCTTTTTGCTGTTTTTGAAGACTGGAGTGACAATGGCGTTTCTCCAGTCCTCTAGCATTTCTGCTGTTCTCACGGACCTTTCAAGGATGATGGAGAGTGGCTCGGCAATGACATCTGCCACCTCCCTCAGCACTCGTGGGTGCATTCCATCGAGGCCCATGGATTTGTGTGTGTCCAGTTTACTTAAATATCCTTATATCCTGGTAGTAGCCTTACGGAGCCTATCTCATATGTGTTTTAATTTCCCTACAAATTGCTTCTTTTCTCATTCCAGGGTCTTTTTTTCAGACAGTATACACAGACTTTTTCAAAACAAATTAAAGTACCAATATAATATCTTCTCTCTCCATGTACACAGCAGCTGCAATTAGAGATTACAATTTAAGCCACTGGCCCAAAATGACACTTGGCTGTTCAGAGTGAACATGGCACAGGGCTGTCTGGGAGAACATTAATAAACTGCACAAGGCTTAATTTCCAATTTGATTTTAAATACTTCCTTTACAGAGAGAAAATTTGGGCCTGACAGTTTCATATACTGAAGTAATGTGGATAGGTGTGAAAACCTCTGGCATTCTCAAGAATTGTGTTCAGTGTGGGAGAAAAATCTTAGCTCTACTACTCTGGTTGTCAGCTTGAAGGCTGTAGGAGCAGCTCAGTGCAGATGAGTCTAACTCTGACAAGACCTTGGCTGCTATAAGCTTACCTTCCTTGCAGAAAAAAGCTAATTGCTCCCTCATTTATCAATCTGTTGACCTAAATGGCACTTGTTCAGTCTTCCACAAGGTAGTACCTGAGAAGAATCTGATCCTGTGGACCTGATCCTTCTTGGCATTGAGATGCTTTTACAATATTTTGGCAGCACACATTTGCTCTAAATCCATTTTGGCTTGTCATGGGAATTTCCTCTTCAAAGAAATCCTCAGATGACTTTGAGCTACTCTTCTGCTCATGTCCAACATGCCAACCCCATGGTCATACTATGATTTCTAAATCATATCAATATCGACTGATAAAATACCAGTGGATGCTAATTCTGCCATTGTGTCTCACACTGATGACACTGGTTTTGCTCACTGCTCTGCCTCGGATAGCTGCAGACCAAACCATCTTTCTCTACTGCTTCTTTCTCCCCGGCAAATGTGCCTTTCCCACATTTTGGGCAGTGTTACCTCTACGGCAGAATGCATGCTCTGCTGATTTCCCTGCCCCTTCTCACTCTCAGCATGGTGTCAGGAGCAGAGGCTTGCATATGTATGAATATCCCAAGGACTGGTAGCTCCTGGAAGATTTTTCTGGTCTGGATTACAACTAGCAGGTGAATACGTTGTGAGAAAAGGGTGTTGGAAAAGAGTGAAAATCAGTGCAACTTTAATGCTAAAGATCATTTCAGTGGCCCCAAAATGGTTCAAGCAAGAACATTTTTACCTTTGTTTTTTAAATTCTCTGGTTATATCTTATAGAATTTGAATTTCACCCAACAAACAAGACAAATATCGCTTATTTTTATTACCTGAGAATTCTGCTTTCTATTTAATTCTGGGTATGCAAGCAGGACTTGGAAGAATTGCCAGTTGTCTGTTCCAGTCTTGCTATAATATTATTTTCTTTATTATATTTATATTTTACTGAAGCCCCTATTCCAAAGCAGTTTGAGATTCTATCCAGTTTCTTTTCTTCAAATTATTTGGTTCACATTCAAGATTACATCCATAGTTTAAGAATGAAAATGTTTTCCTGAAAAATGTGAATTTGTCTTTTGGGAAGGTGATTTAAACTCAGAGCAACTTTTTTCTGCTTTTAAAGCTGAAATACCAAAAATCTATCTTTCACTGGATTATTTAGAATTTGACTTTCCAGTGCATAATACATTACAGAAGCATAGGGAAGCCTTGCAGGCTTAACTGTTTTGCTAAGAATTGTTATTGATACATTAAAAACGTAGCAGTTCAAATTTCAGGGCATCATAGAACTTTTTAATTCAATGTCACATGCTAACCTCCAAGTGTCTTACTAACCCGTTTTGAATTTTACCCCCTGCTTTTGCTTATTACAACGTAGTGTTGGATTTTTGAAGATCTAAAATTTCAGATAGGCATTAATTAAAAAAAAACATTGGGGTAGCAGCTATGGAAAATATCACTTGGGTCTTTTTTTTTTTCAAAAGACCTTAATATGCCTGAAGATTATAAGATTAAAACTATTTCCTGTTTCTAACACTACTAAATTTGTGTATTATTTTTGTATTATTGTTACTCATTCTGATAGTAAACCTACCAAGACTACACCAGCACTCTGTATCATGCTGACACAAGGTATTCAGACTTCATGCTTAAGTGCTGGCTATGACTTAGAACACCTGTACAAAGAGAACTCTGAAAAGACTTACTAAGGTATATATAAAGCTGCCTTCCATCTCACCTTCAACCTTTAGAGGGCAGTGCTCCCTTTGGTTACTTAAAGAGATTCTAGAAGGGCATGACGCTTCCACTACCCAAGAGGTAAAAGTCAGAAATAACAAAAGAAATTTCAAAAAGACAAGAAAATTCTTTACTTTGCTAGTATGGAGAAGGGAACCCGTGCATCCTGTGCCACACACTGGGTGAACCCTTTCCACTTTGAAAGGCAGCAGAGAGCAGAGGTCTTGTCAGCGTGGCTTTGGCATTGACATTCCAGTGGCTGCTGAGAGCAGGATACCTGCCGCTGAAAGGGCAGAGGAAAGCAGTCAAAAAAGAAACTCATAATACACTCCTATTCCAATTCAGCCTCATTTTTATGCAGACATGAAAACTCTATCAAGGCCACCATAGCTTCTATCAGAGGTATCAGCGTACCTTGGAGAATCAATACTGCCTAAAGAGTTGCAACTGTTTTTCCGCATGGATTTACAGATTTCCCGAAGCGTGCCTCAGAGTGCTGTGGAGGACAACAGTGTAGGATGAGGAGTAGAAGAAAGTCAAGAATTTGTCTAATGGGAGACCTATGTTCTCTTTTTAATGTATTTTACCATCCAATACTAACAGGAAACATTATGAATAACTTTTCAGTCATGATCAGATTCACTATTTAAAAAATAACAAACACGTGCCAAAAAGCCAAGCAGAAAACTGTACTGACCCATTTAGAAACTCTGAAGTCCCGAGAAGCAAAAAAGGCCTGAAAAATATTAGAAATACAACCTAAACATCTGATCTCTCTCCTCCCTCTGGCTGGTGAAGAACAGCACTTGCACGTTCTGCATGTTTCCCGTTGTATATTTCCTTGCCTAAAAGAACTGACATAGTCAGGGCAGTCTCACATACGCCACAGAATTTCCAATAGCAGAGCTACTCTTTCGAAAGCAGGTCTGTTTGGAGACAATTTCCATTTATCGCTGCGTGTAGCGTCCTTTCTTGGGTGAAATCACTGAATGGAGGCTTCACTACAGGGAGCTTATACACCAACGCTGAGACTACACCTGAGTGCTGGACTCCCCAGCACAAGAGAGACAGAGGCATACTGGAGAGAGTCCGGAGACAGGCCGTGACGAACATTAAGGGACGGGAGCACCTCTGCTACGAGGAGGGGCTGAGCGAGCTGAGACAGCCCAGCCTGCCTTGGCCTGGGGCTACCTTCCCAGCCAGTCCCGGGGGCTGCAGTGGTGCCGGGGGGTGGCTGGGCTGCAGCTGACCCCAGTCCCAGTTTGCTTCCCACCCCAGCTCATCTTACCAGGGGCTGCAGGACAGGGATGTCTGGGGAGGGAGGACATCGCACCGCACTCAGACACCATCTTTCTTGAAGTACTATCTGACCAACAGTCTTCCTCGCTTCAGCATGTTTGAACAAGGCTTTATGCCCTATTCAAGTCACTCTTAGAAGTGTTTTAAGAGTGTCTTTATATACAACAGATAAACGTCAAAAAGTTTATGCTTTGTCCTTATACTTTTTCCTGCTGAAACTAGGCGCATGCTAAATCCTATTTTTGTCATGGGTTCATCAGAAGGGTCATCGCATGTAGAATCTGGTTGACATCTTTGGATTTGACAGCAACCACATTACATGGCCTACGTTACAGAGTTTTAATTACAAATCACATAGCTGGACACTACAGTAACTTTAAATAGGATTTTCAACAGGATTCAGATAAAACTATGGCCTTTCTGTTACTAGTAGCAAATTAGCACACAAATCTGTCCCCTTTCCTGTCGCTCGCACAAGCTCTATAAGATACCTTAGAGACACAACAAAAGGCCACAAACTTTGCTGAAACATTCTTTTGACATCACTGGTTTCTCTTCCCAGAGATGTCATGGCTGTGTGCCTGATGCTCTATGCCTGGTGTTCCAGGATGAGGGAGGTCCACAGGGTCCATATTGTGGGTGTCAACATCCGATATGGTCATCTAAATCTACTTCATATTCAGTGGAGAGAAACAGGCACATTCTGAGTGTCTGTTCCAGGAGAGAAGGAAGTGCAACAGCAGGTGGCCAGATACTTCATGCAAAGTAAAAGACTGTTCCCCTCTCCTGACTATAAAACCAGCAGAGGATGGTTAGTTCAGGTGTGGACAACTACATTCTTGAGTTCGTAAATCAGATGAGATTAAACTCAACAGTACTCAAAGGAAGGTTATTTTGCTGGCATAACTGGTGGCCAAAGAACTATTTTAAAGTAATGAAAAAGTTCTACTAATGTTTAATTTGATAAGTAGCCACTAGCAATGACCTAGTGTTCAGTCATAGAAACTCACACATAAGATCAAATCTTATTTTTAGTGAAAATCTGTTTAACTGAGCTTGTACAATTAGATCCTTGGTTTCTACGAGAAGCATGAATTTTAGTACCTATGGGAATATGAGCATTAAAGAGACTTGGTTCAAAACAAGCGGAAGTGAGGCAGTACGTTTCAACTCACAGTGCATTTTAAGTTGTACTCGTTGACAGAACATTGAAAACAATCCATTTATTCATTAGAGAGTGCCAAAAATAACTCAGCAGTTTCTCTTTTGCTTCTATTCATAGGTTTCCTCATTTCATGTTAATCACTTCTTTCAACACTTGGCACCTTGCGAAAGATATTTAAAACATCTCGAATTATTAGTTGTTTACTGTATTCTACAAATGAAAACATAATACCAATATCACTGCATAGCAAGTCCCGTGTAATGAGAATGGGGCATTTGAATCATCTGTAATGCACCCTGACATTTTTATTAATATCATGAATGTTAAGGAATTTCAAGCTATGGCAATACATGCACATAGATACATATTCAGATGTGTGAAGACAAGAGTTATTTTAAGAATTTCCTGCTTAAATATGTAGTTGGAAAGTCTTAATTATTATTCTAAATTAGCATGATAATAATTAAATTTGGTTTGCTTAGTGTGTCTCTTGATTAAGCCTCAAAGGTACATCCATTTGTAAATTTTTAGGATTCCATTTCATTATTAAATGACTGACATTTCAATAAGAGGCTAAAACATTAAGCCACAGCAAAAACTGAAACAAAATGGTAACACTGACTTCCAGAATAAATCCTGTCCCCAGGGTCTATTTGAAGAGTACTGTAGTTGTTGTTCGCTAAATTGTTTGTTGAAGAGGTTTTATAGTAATGCAACAAATGAAATCCCATAGACAGCATCTTATTTCACACAAATACTGAAAAAATGATATGAAAATTTCCGGTGTCATAGTTTATGGTGATCTTGTCCTGGACAAACTCATAAACACTCTATTCTGTCATTCAGTTTATATGTTGCTGTCTCACATTTGGATTGATGGTTGACAGCAATGATGCATAAATTATGCATGCCAATTTACTGAACACCATTAAACCAAAAGAGTATGAGTAATTTCAATAATTATACATATAAATGGTATTATTAGCTCTGTCAAACTCACTACCTGGATAACATGTCAGTATATAATATCCACTAGGGATTCAAAAGGTTCAGTATTTTGCATGAGGTTCGTAGCTGAAGAGGTTCCACCTTCCATTTCTACACAGCAGGTATCTACAATCGACAACCAGGCACCATGCTTAAGATTCAGAAAAGCTTTGATGTTGGCTGATTTGTCCAGATTCATGCCATATTTTTAGAGGGAAGAAGATAGCAACTGAAAAAATTATTACGTCTAGTAAATGCCGCACTGGTGACATTTATACTACAATCATCAAAAAACTGGGGAACCATTTTATCTCTCTTTTATTTCAACTTGCTTTCAGGTACTTCTTATTTCACAAAGCTCCTCTCAAGTGATATGCCCTGAAAAGGATGCTTTCCAGCTAGGGAGGAAAACCTCAACTGTATTACTGTTTACCAGCTTTAATTCAGTGCTGTCTAAAGGCCCCAGTGTGGTAAATGTTGTACAACCACATAACAGCCATGGAAAACTTCTAGTTTAAACAGAAAAGGCAGACAAAAGATTGGACAAACACCTGCCAATGTTTCCATTTTCATCAATTAGTTCAGTGTCTGGGATGCTTTAGATGTACTGCACAGGCAAAGCAGAGACAGCCTATGCACATGCAATTCAACATTTGCCTGGAATATTTGAATGCCTGACAGATACTGCTGCTACACAACTGGACATCTACTTTCAAAAGCAGTAGGCTATAAGAAAAGTGGTAGAAGCAGCAGGTACACCAAATTACTGTTTTAATTTTAAAGCTTAATAACTCAGACACAGAGAGATTAAGTCATTAATTTTTCACTCTGAGTGAATCAGTCTGGCCACTGGAAATAATAGTAAAAAGTAGATTTAATGTAAGTAATATCGTGGTTGTTAATCTCAGAGTTAAGAATAATACATCCTCTGCAGTTATAATGCTTGAGCAATGTTCTGCATATCCTAATTGCATACTTACATAAAATGTTTGTACCCAGACAGCATTCTGATTTTGGCTTACAATATACATTAGAATTGCATTAAAACATTTTTTACATTATTTATTACAAAACCACATGTTTTTGGCCCTTTTTTTTTTTTGCTATTGCTACCAATGCCTTAGTTTCATCTTCTTTCATTTCAAGACAACTGATAGGTAACAAGAATAATTCAAATTAAGGAGTATAAATTATTAAGTATGCAGAGAGAAGGAAAATGTATAGTATGAAAACAACATAAAACATAGCCTATAAAGGGAAGGTGAATTGTATTTTAAAATATATTGGACACATATGCTCTGCTACAAAATAGCAACCTAGTGGTTCTGCATAACTTACAGACTCTGAGAAACTCTTATTCTAGTAGGAAAGTACCACGGGAGCACAAGAAACTTTCATTTTTGTCCCTTCAATGTATAAATGACCCTTTTAGAAAAATAGAGAGGATTGCTTACTTTGTGTGACCCCAAGGCAAAAGCATGGTAGTCAGTGAAGCAGATTCACTTCCTTTTCCTTCTTGACAGTAGCCCCCTGAGGTGTTTTCACCTAGTTGCCTAAACTGTTCTTTTGTTATCCCACACATTAGGAAACCCTGGAAAACCCAGAGCTTCTCAGATTACCTACATGTGATCCCTCTCTACTGCTGCTTAAGTAGAGGATATAATATCTCATCTACGCTGTTTCCCCCTCCTTTATTTGTCGTTACTTTGTTAATTCCTTGGCTGGATTATATTGTCAGACAGGATATGTTAATGAATTAAAACAAAGCAAATGTTATCACCTATTGTCATCTGATAGCAATCACTCATAATTATTACACCAAATGCCATCGTGCACTTGCACCTTGGCTATACGATACACAGCTGAATAAAATCAGCTAAGCCCTATAGCCACAAGAATTATACTGAATTACACTAGTTCCAGATTTGGCCCTGCTTTTTGCATTTTGGCCTGTTCTAACCAAGATGGCTTATGCTTGCAGAGCCATCTGCAGGATCTACTTTCAAAGGACAGAAATAACTTAAGGTAAAGTTTCTGCATCCAAAGGATCTCTTTGCAATGTGCCAAAGTGCCAGGTTATAAGCAGTCCATCAGAGCCATTCTCGCCAAGCTATGCCCTATCTCCCTTGCCCGAGGATACCTTTAAATGCTGTTTTGACCAACAATGATCTCTAAAAGGTAGTGTTGTAACCAGAAAATACTTCTATCTAGATTTATTGTATAGATGTTGTTATTTAGAACTATGAAAGGAAAAGGCAAATATGAAAACAGACTTGCTGGAAACAACACCTAAAAGGGCTCTTGATCCTTGATGGGTTGGTCATGCCCCTTAACCACAGGGACAAAAACCATGGCTTAACAAACAAGGGGGTGAAGAAACTTGCCCATGATTTCTGTAAGTCACACAAAAGATTCAAGCAACTAGTCAGACTATAACTTTGTCCAACCACAGTTGAAAGCCATGGAATAGTGGCTGTTATTATTTGCCTACAGTTTTCTAGCTGTATAAAATGAAGTTTTACTTGAGTACTCCTGTAGTCACCGGTAGTAAGTACAATCAGATCACTGTAACCGTCTTACTTCTCACTGATTGCATGACAGGGATATATTTTCAGTCAGTTTTCATAGCTTTCCTTTTAAGACTTCTCTTCTGGATAGGAATAATAACCATACTACTTACCTGTATGCCTAACCTACTTCATAGGAACCTCACCACCAGGAACAGAGTCAGAAGTAAAAGCTGAATACGTACAGCTGACAGACTGCTCCCCATGTCCCTAGAATACGATTACTAGCGTGGCTGTGGGTGCTGCTCACTCTTTCCCTTCATGGCAGGAAGATTTCTAAATGCCATTTTCTATTGAAAAGATAGTACAGTAATTACACATGTAAGTGTCTGTCTGCAAACATTCCTGCTAATAACCACTTATACATATGCAAACCAGAACCAACCAAGTCTAGGACCAGTAAATCCGTGAAGTTGCAAAATATTTACTGTATTATACGATCAACTTGGGGAGCAAGCACAAGATCAGGCAGAGAGGGCAGCATAGTGGTTTTTTCCATGTTTATTTTCTATCAGTTTGCAATTTTTGATGACTATCTTACATTATTTATAACTGTTGTACTTTAGAAAAATTATTATTTAGAACTGAAAATTTAAGTTAGAAGAAAAAATTTAAACACTTATAAACAGCTTATTGAGTACTTATTTTTTTTGAGGTTGCTCTACAAATCGTTGCAGAAAAATAACCCACCAAAGTGTTCATGATCATTTGAAAACCAGTCAAGTTAAAAAATTCCTGGACTGTTTTTCTGAAATGCTCCATCTTCAGTGACTCCCATTGTTTCTCACGCTTCCTTTTGTGCAGTGGGCACTTTTGGAATGAACCTCTGTTGACTACTGAACTCTACTGGGCTATTTTAGCTCTTTGAGATAAAAGCCACAAGAGACACAACCCTAAAAGACCAGTTTGGGAGCGCAGGGAAAAACGCTGGCTCTGAGTTCCTAGTCTTTCAGGGAGCTGGAGTCCTACTCCACTTGATAACTCAGCAGTTACCTATGGGCTTTCAGCACTGCCAGAAGTTTGAATATCTGTCCCCCAAATCTTGTGGGCCCCAAGCAGTACTACTGGGACACAAAGGTGGGCAGCAGAAAGCTACACGTCATGTTCCCAGGCTGGTGTTGCAGGAGGGGATGGAGACCTCTCCCACGCCACCAGTCACAGAGATTCAAACCAGAGTCTTCAACCTGTGCGTATCATGTGTCTGTCAAGTGCTTGATACACTTACAGAACACTTTGACTAAGTGATTATGTATACATTAATATATCCATGTATATGTATATATATACACACACGTATATATAAGGAAGGCAAATAGCTTTGGCTAAATAAATAAAATTTATTTAGATAAATGAAAATCAGCATGTGCAGATACAGCAGCAAAACTCAAACTCTACTCGGCAGACAAAATTAATGTTTAAATTAATTGGTTTCTAACTTCTGATTACTTTATCATTCTTGTATGTAACAGGTAGATTTTGGTATGGAAAGACCACAAACCTGACTATTAATCCCAGTTATCAGTTGCAGAGGTACGTGGACAAAAAGAAAACAAAAAGACAGAAAAAACTCATTTAGAAGATAGGGGAAACTCTAAAAAGTCAACGACCTGGTAAACAGTGAAAAATTGATAAGGAAAGAAGTATCTGCAAACCTTTAAGAGAGCAAAAAACAAATTTAAAGCTGTAAACAATTGCTTGATATTGTGATGTTATCAAACATCCTGAAACATGTCAGGAGGTCATTTCAAGCAGGTAGTAAACACACTTAATTTTCACAGGAAGTGAAGAGACTCAATCAGGTTCTAATCCAAAAAAGCCGGTCAGTAGTTACCCTGGGTAAGAAACGAATAGAGATTAGGTCCCTTTATTAAAAATAATGCCTACTTCATTTGACTCGAAGGGGTTTCCCTTGTCTAGTAGCTCTCAAGAACATGGAGCCCTAAAGAAAACTTAGTATTCAAGTTCGACTTCATTTGTGAAAGCAAATTGGAATCTACATTATTGATGAGAATCACTTCCTCATTTATATCCTAAATTAAAATCCAGTAGAGTAAAAATAGTATTTTCCTTCCTGTGGCAATTTTTCACTATTCCTTACAAATCAGGGGTAAGAGCCTACTCTGAACTAAGTCAGCCAAGCCCCATTGGCACAAGAGCCACTCTGAACTGAATCAGTTCCAGATTTGGCCCTGTTTCTTGAATTTTATCTTCTAATGAGCAACTGGGCAGGAGAAGAAAATTCTAATTTGTTTCCTGTCTTACTAGCAATTAACCAACAAACTTTACGTAAATCCACAGGACAGTGGAAGGAGAGAGAGAGTAGGCCTGAGGGAAACAGAAGTACAAAGTATTGCCTAAGTAATCTGCCTAATGAAATTATAATTGTCCCAGAAGCAAATAAAACAAGTTTCTCTCACTGAAAATCCAAGATGTTTTTCTAGTGAAACATGAACTAATTCAAAATATCTGGGGGATGAAAGGATCCCTAAATGTTCTGAGGCTGACTCTGGATCTAGGTTTCTACCAGAGGTAGTTCTGAGACATCTGTTTGGACTTGGACCTGAACTTCAATAAATTGGAAAGTTTGTCAGACTAAGCACCGTCAGTGGGTCTGGATAAGAGTTATTCTCACTTTGAGGGCTGGGTGTGAACTGGAGTAATTCTGGCATAGGAAGTGCTCTAATCCAAGAGATTCATTTAAAATCCATTCAGATTATACCTCATCTAAAATCAGAGGAGTGATCAAAACTGAAGCAGCAGACACATGGGAAAACTTTTCACAAACTAATGCCACAAAGAGCCACAAAGAAGCAGTGTATATAATGCATCATAAATGACCTGTCAATGATTGAACAAGCTGACCTGGTTAAAGAAATAAGAGCAAAGACCCGAATTATATCTACCTTATTAAACAGAAAATTATCCAATGCTCACATACAGTCATTGCTTCAGGACATCCACTCTATAACCCTCTCATCTTCTACTCTCTGATAACACATACCCACTCTATCACTTCTCTTTTATTTGCCTCCTGGACCTATTCAACCTCTATCCCATACCAATTCTAAGCAAGTGCAGGAACCTCAGGTTAACACAGAGCACAGTTAATTTGTAATTTTTCTGCAGCAGGCACCCTGTCTAACAGCCATGTCACTCTTTCCACGTGAGGTTGCCTCATGACTTTTTTTTGCTTTATTCCACTACATTTGTTTTCTGTTACCTGTGTTAGCCCCTCCAGGGTCTACCAATCTGTTAGCTCCGTGCACAGCCTTGCTATGCCTTCTTTTATGATCAATCTTCAAACATATTACCATCTGCCTGAGTTCATTTCCCATTCATCTACAAGACATTTCTAAAAATGTTTGATTTCTTGTAGTCCTAAACTTAGTCTTACTTTGTACTTGGAGAAACAGGTGGCATCTATATCTTTCTGAACATCTGGAAGCACCTAGCACTGCACGAGCATGCCATAAACAGGTGAGTGAATCATAACAACAGCCATCATGATGTCAATGTGCTCTTCCTGTTCCTCATTTTTGTTATCATTTTGACACAACAGATTATAACCAGCTTGACATAAATTCTTGTCTGACTTCACTTCATTGTTTTTCCTTACTTTGTCCCCTGTTCGTAACCCCTGCAGGCTGTAGGCTTCTGTTTAGCTGTACATCAACAATCAAGACCCTTTTTTGACATTTTTGTTTTGTGGAAGAGGAAATTCAAGAGGGCTAGGACCCTAGCCTGAGTATGAACCCTAACCTGATGTATGAAAAAACAAAAACTGCCTAACTACATACCAAAACCAACTTCATGGGCAGTTACCTCATGGAGTAAAACCTGACCTCTCAGCGCCTCCATACTGGACTTGAACTTCATAGCTTTGAAGAAAGATGAGTGGGACTTCACATGAGGTCTTGCCTCCTGCACCAAGGAAAGAGTGCTAGTGGGAAAGACAAGAAGCCAATTCAACAGTCAAAGTGGATGAGCCCTACGCAGCTGCAGGTAAGTCAGGGGTTAAAGCTGTCTCCGATAGCCAGAGGCTCTGCAGCTACTGAGAATATCTGATTGTCAGGAGGTTCTCTCACACCCAGATTTATCAAGAACAGGGAGAATGCACCTTTTTCCTCTGGGGAAAAAGCATCCACATCTTTTTGTGCTTATATATGTACATACACACACACTTATACATATATGTGTATATATGTATATACACACACATGCAGGAGGTAGCCTTGAGTGTGAAGGAGAAAGACAGTTTTATCATATTAGTGGATCTGTGCCTGACTTGTGTTTTTGCATCGGTTTGTTTCATTTTTACAATCGGGATAATATTTGCCAGCCAGCATATCTCAAAACACTGTTATGTTGACAGTTACTTACTCTGTGCACAGAAATGTAAAAGACTAACTACACCTGTCAGTAAATGGAGTGGACTAGATTTAGCATTTTTTTGTTTATTTATTTTACAGAATGTTGTTCCCAAAAGCATTTTTAAACAACTCTGACTGGGATATTTGCATACTCAATATACGTTATACAAGTGCAATATGTTTTCTGATACACACTCATGAGAAAGCAGCTAAAGAAAATACATTAGAAGCAATATAACAGCACCAATGACCTCAGCTATCTTTCAGCCTTGAGAAAAGCAATAAAAGGAGCTCCGTTTGCAGCTGCCAAGTACATTTAAGAAAGTGGCAGGGCCATGGAAAGGTCCTACTACAGATTCCTCAGGTGTCCTCTGCAGATTTACACCTTGGAGCTATTTTTCACTGGGTCCTCTGTTATCCGTTACATGAAACTACCGAAAGGAAGGCAAGACATTTTACACCTTTTTCTTTTTAAACTGAATTCAAAGCAGTTCTATTTCAACTGACTCTGAACTGTTGTAGAACAGTTCACTGGATTTAGAAAAGTAATCGAATCCCAGATGACACAAAACCTGCTACAAATGTTTATATCCTGGAAAAGGGAAAACTTTCTCCTGCAGGGCTTGAATCAGTATTGCCAGTTCCCTTCATCCCATACCTCCAACTGCCATAGCAAGCAGCATGTAGCAGCTTTCTCTTCTCAGAAATACCCCTCGCAAGAAAAACTACAGTCCAGATTTCTCAAGAAAGAACTTTTCATCTTCAGCAAAACAAGGTTTACTGCTGTTTTCTTTTAGGAACACAAGACTTTCAACTTCACTGGAAATGGAAGGAAAAGCTTGGAAAGAGCACTTAATATGCAAGAAATTACAGATGGAAAACACTTGTTAGATCATTTAGCTCACTCATTTTCCAGTGCAGGATTGTTCTCTACGGTAACATAACAGTGATTCCATTAAAGTTACCCACTCAGTCTCACTAGCCAGAGCTTATCATTTCAGGGAGTATTAGCACCGGCAGGAAAAATTGTCCCTCAGCCATCTTTATCAACTGCTTTCCAAAGCAGACACAGATAAGGGTCAAACCATTACATAATGGTGCTATAAAAACAAGGAAGATGGTTTTGCTTTTTGAATTGTGTTTTTAACATGATGCAGAAAACTCTACAGACCATGGCAATGCAGGCACAGGATGTCTGGGTTAACATACCGCCTGCTGCAGCTGGTGGGTCTGGTTGCGTATTCTGCAGATGAACTGAAACTGTAAAATTAAGGAAGAAAAAGTTAACAAAAAAAACCCAAGGAAATAATTTTTGCTGTTCACTTTCAGGGGTTCTTTCATTGTGGGAGGAGCTTCCCATAAACCTCTTGATTGCTTCATTAAAATTCTCCTGCATAAATCTCTCTTGCCACGAAAACAGCATGGCCACTGATACAACTGCCTATTGTCTTGACTGATATTATTTCATTGCTGCCCTTGGTTTCCTCTTTGATTACTTCCTTTATTTACTGTCTTACTTTTTCTTTCAACCCTGCTAAGGACACAGGCCACCTTTTGATACTGTGTTTGTGCAGACCCCTGAAAAATAATATTCTGGTTACTGACTACACTGTCTAAAATGTACAGTAATACAATATTATTGTACAATAATATAAAATACGCCCCCAAAAGCACTACGAGTTTTCCAGTTTTCCCCTGCATGATGAACAAGCTCAGATATGTTTCAAAACTACAAGCATTATGGATTTTAATGGCTTTTAAAAATCTTTTCAGGAGAAGAGGAGACTACCAGTTGTATACACTAAGTAAAGAGTAGCTTTACTCAGATTAGATCTTTATCCTCATCAAGACTGGATTTCACATTTCCAACAAGTTTCAAAGGGTGCTATCGAGCCTCCACCTTGAGCCAGCTACCTAAGACTACTCCATTTAAAGTGATTTTCCCAAATAATTAATTTTTCATTACACTTGTCAGTTAAAGACAATTTACCCCCATACATAGTTGTGCTATTACACAGAAACAAACAAAAACGATAGATCTGGGAAGCTCAATAATTTTCATCCTAGAAGCCCTGCAAGCAGAAACTGACATTGAATATACTTAGAGTGACCCTGTTGTTGAAAACCTAGTTCTCAAATCTATTAGGACAATGCTGGAGAATTTTCAGCCAATGAAGTAAGCATGACTCCAGCCCCTATAAAACATTCTTTAGTTTGCTGCAGGTAAGGCACAGCTGAGGCCTTCACCAGTAGATGTTCCCCAGCCTATCTACCTCCATTTGCCTTTCCGTCTGCTGAATGTTCAGCTGCTGCTGCCTGGCCAAATCTGCTCGCCAGAAAGAGCAAGCAGTGTAGTGATACTTGCTCCATTTTGAGACTACATTACTGGAGAGGACTCTTTGCCTTGTCCAAACTAGACAAAGAGAGTTTTCCTCTTAGATGCATAAAAGCTGGATATTCCTCAGGCAAAACAATATTTGGAACGCTGCTTTTCATGACTGAATACAGATGCAATCTCACAGTAAATTTACTACAGATTAGGAACTTTGTTATGAGTCTTGTGGCTTACCTCTAACTTTAAAAAGTATTAATTGCTTTTCCTGCTTCTGGTTATTTGTAAAGCATATTGTTATGAGATAGACTAATCCACGCATTTTTTCCACTTAGATGGAATGGACCTAATTGATTTCATAGATCAGATACCGTGACTGAGTTACATAAGGGAAGAAGCCTGTGCAACATCTATCTCAATAAGAAAAACAAACACAAATGAGAAACATCTCATCACTTTGCTGTTGGTGATAAATCATTCTCTCTCCTTTTAATCTTCAGTAAAAACCTGAACAACATAAAAACTGCTTCAGGGTTTTATGAAACTCATGGCAGAGCATCACATGGCACCACAGTAAAACTGTTTCATCTTGACCTCTCCTTTCACAACTACCCATGAAAATACATTCTAATAAAACTCCAGCACATACCCATATTTATATTGCATGCTTGCTGAAGCAATATGCAGAGATGCTTCAGACAGCTGCTAAAATGAGATTAAAACTGATATTTTAATCACTTTTCAAGAGTGTATGTGATCACGTTCTTGAATCTTTTGGCTTTTATCTTGCATTAACAGATTTCTAGCATAGATAAATTATTCTTTCATTCAAATACCATTTTGTGTACATTAAATGTGAAACTCGCTCACTGTACATTTTGTATAGCCTTGTAAGAGCTGAGCAAGTATCATGTGATGTCAGTATCAGTTCAAAGTAACTAATGAACGTGTATCTCCCTACCCTTCATATACAACTCTGATAGATCTGTATTCCTTCTGATAACAGAGGTTTTATTTGATTCTGATTTTGAGTTCATTCTCAAGGTGCAATGACAGGTTTCTGCCTGGTATTCTGTTGCCTGGTGTATCCATGGTCCTTATCTTGGCTTCAGGGCTCCAGCTCCTTCATACGATATGCCCTGCTTCTCTGCTCCAGTTAAAAGCAAAGACTAGAAATAGTGAATCTTTCCTACAGAACTAGATAAACTGTGAGTACAGACATTTACCATTGCCCATAGCGAAAGCCTAAAATATTCAGCATGACACCATGCTTCTTTTTCACCCTCTTGCAGCTAGCAAGCTGTTTGACTGCCACATACACAGCCTGCAGGCACTAAACAAAGACATCTTCAGCAGATTTGGAGGCTTCATCCCTCCTCCTGCAGCAGCTCTAAGGGAATACTATGGACTGACTGACACAAAGAGCATCAGTAGAGAAGTGGGGGCAGGAGGGGCTACAAGCATCAAATACTCACTCCACAGAACAGAAAGTGCATGAATAGCAAGGAAACAAAAGTGGAACATAATAACCCACTATCAAAATGTCAAAAAAGTAAGTAGGGCTCAGATGACTTTATATCAGATCATACAGGCAACTTGGAAACTTAGAAATACCCAGGAAGCACAAAGGGAATAGGAGTGTTATAAACTCTACAAATTGGCACATAGTCTCAAGATATACTCACATCTCCTTTTACAAGAGAGAAGCTCTCTGAGATAATTGCAGGCACCACATTGCCTGCTTGCTTCTTGCTCTGCATCAGAGAGAAAGACAGGATTTCAGAACTGTCTATATCTCACAAAATTTCTTTCTTCAAAGTCTTACAACTCCTGCACTTAAAGACAAAGATAATTGAGATTTTATTCACTAAATCGTGTTTTCCACAGTGGTTGACTCAGAGTTAATCCATCTTTTCAACATATATCTGCATACATTAGGAAAAAGAGCACATACACTAATTCCCTATCACCAGAACCATAGCTAGGTTGCTAGCATCCAATAATCCCCATTTATAGGCTTTTCATGGATTCAGGAAAGCATATAAATCAAACATTTTAAGCACACAACAGGCTCCATATTAGTTTTGCCTATGCATCATTAGCTCTTCTATCCTTGCAGTCACAACAGTGAGCTAGGAAGGACCAAGTGAGAAAATCACAGGAGAAATAAAGTGAGGTGAGGTGGGAGAAAGAAAATAAAGTTTATGGTCTTTAGTAAAAGGAAGGTCTTGAAAGCATGTGTGCCCTCTTGTCTTTGGAAGTTTAAGAAAGAAAGCTAACATGGAAAAAAACAAATCCCTGACCAAATTTGTTAAACAATAGCAAGAAGAGATAAGATGGA
>Ga0181612_126010_pt1 | contig 17602 bp, 5 predicted proteins | sample HoacroProtozoa21_FD_119630 | JGI IMG/M metagenome (GOLD analysis project Ga0181612, IMG submission 119630) | Hoatzin crop microbial communities from Cojedes, Venezuel. Combined Assembly of Gp0051906, Gp0051904, Gp0051908 | reverse complement strand
TAAAATGGGGATATTTTTTTATGTTTTTGTGTGACTCCCTCCCCCCTCCCCCCGCAGTTTAAAACCAGATTCCCACAAAGCAGCTTTTTTTTTTTTTTTTGGCACATCAAAGCAACATCTGTAAGGTGGTATTTGGCCACAATGTAAGAGGCCATTTTGGTCCAAAGATTTAAATAGTTGCAAAATTACAAAACAGATAATTTCTCTTGCATCTTAGCTTTGCACCCCAAACTGGTATGGGGTGCCATCGACATCGCAGAGCTGGAGCTAGTGTCATGAAAAATAACGTGAGAGGAACTATGGTTATTTCTTAATGGCTGCCTCGTTTGGCCCTGACACACAAACCGGCTGCACTGGGTGCCCACAAGGTACGATTAAGCCTCTGACGATCCTGATTTTTTGTTAGTGACATGAACGTCATGGCCAGTATTGATTTCCTGTTGCAAGTCACGTTTTAGTGCTCTCCTCTCTTCCTGAGCCATCCAGAGATGATCAGTTAACGGATGTGGTGTCCATTTATATATACCTGGAAGAAAATGTTTTTCTTGTTATAGCACGCAGCTGCCCATGCACAACTGCTTAAATTATTCTTCCCAGAGTATTTTCATTTTTCTTTATGTTTAGCCACCAGTGTAGCTGGAACCACGAGGCCGCAGACAAGTTGGTGCTTCAGCAGGGAAACAATCTGTGCAGCAGGGCAGTTACTGATACTTCAGTTGTTACAACGTAACAGCTGCCCTGGTTGCTTCCTCAACAAAATTAGTTTAATAGTGCAGTTAAACTAGACTGGATTTCCTTGCAGCATGCGGACCCTGTAACCGTCACTAACCAGCTGCTTTCACATTTCTCCCAAATATTTACGGGCCTGCTTCATTTTTACTGAGTTACATGTTTATACTCCCACTCCTCATCCCAGAATGCCTTGTTCTTTGGCTACCATTACATTTTTCCTGGGGGATTTACAATTCTTCACAATTTTTCCTTTTGGCTTTATATTATCAGAAGAAACAGCTTGGGCTGGAATACCTGGCAAGAGCCAGTTCAGAGGCCAAGTGAAATAAGATCCAAATGATGTACGCAGAAATTCTAACTTAATTGGTATAGTAGGTGTACACTGAAATGGAGCTGCTTTGTTTTGGAGCAGCAGTGCAGTCAGTGGTCCTTCAAAGAGGCTCCAGTGAACATTTGCTTCGGTACTTACAGTGGATATTACAAGAAATATACACAGAAATCTGAGATAACTTTAGCATTGCTGCAGCTGAGACCTAATAAGTGACAGCTTCTGATGAATGTTCTCATTTTCAAATGCCTTGGTGTCGTAGCAATACAATGTGAACCACAGTGCATTGCTTATCTTTATGCTACCCATTCCCCCATTCCCAGTATTGAGGGTTTTCGTCAGTACCCTGTACCAAGTCTGGCATTGTTTTATTTCTACTGTCTGCACTTTGCCTTCCTGATTAGCTCAGAGACTTGTTGCATGAGAAGAGTTCAAAGCCAAAACATGTAACACAAAGCCCAGAGCTTAGCTGTTATCCTAGGGTACCCTAACCCCGTGAGCTCTCATCCACCATCATCTTTACTGAACCAGAGGGTATCCAGGCCTTCGTGTCCCTGCAGTTCAGGCCCAGAGTCTCGCATTTAGCCACAGACAGCTGTTCTTTTCTGTTGCTCATTGTTTCTTTAAGTTGTTTTCTTCCTTGCTTCCTTCCTTGCAAGCAGGTCAGGCTTTCTCAGCCTCTGTTTCTTCCTGGCTTTGCCACGTCTTTCCAGAGCAGCCCCACTGGTTTTAGCTACTGCCAGCATTCTGTTTCAGCCAGAGGCTTTTGTCTTTCTAGCTGGCTGTTTAGTTACTGCTGGGGAAGATGAACAGGTCCTTAGTTCAGCTCTTCTGAGCCGTTTGCAGTGTTTCTGATGAGGTGACTATTACTCATTTCTAGAGACTATTTGCTATTATAAACTGTACAAACAAATCCAAAGTTAATCTGAAACAATTAAGCTCCAGGATGTTAACGGGAGATAGTTAACAAACCTGCTAGATTTGCAGTTGGTTACTTGTGACACCATTCAATTTTCTAGTTCATTTCATGAATTTCCGTTACAAACAACTCATCAACAACTGTGTTGGGTGGCAATTTAGAAATGCCTGCCAGATTCACAGAGCTGGACACACACTGCAGATGTCATTTATACAGAGGTTTGGTCAGACCTCTAGTCAAGCAGCTTTGGCTAGCTGATGTAAAACTTCACTAACTCAGAACAAACAATTATTTCTTGCTACAAAATAATGGAGTGTTTTTTAAATGTTCATCAGTTTGTTTCAGTATTTTCAATATTAAACTATTGGATCTTTCATGTTGGACTGACAGGGAACTCAAGCGTTGACAAGCAGATGTGGGCAACTGCATTCTGTTTTACAGGAAAGTGCACATACCTCTTCTTGTGCAAAATGCTAAGGTGTTTTTTTTTCAATACTAGATTAATTTAATCAGAATGAAGACAGCTATATGTATATACCTAATGCATAAATATGTATTTCAACACGACCTAGAAAACAATAAAACGACTGCAAAAGCAATGTTTTAGCTTCTTTCACAGATGATTATTGAAGACAGAAACACAGTAAAGATATTTTAAGTCATGTCCTTCTGTAAACTAATTCTGCCCCTCTAATCAAGGAATAGAATGGCATAATATCATATGCCAGATGGTATGAATTCAGATTCCTGAGTGGTTTCCATGGCAGCATTTTAGAATAAGTTTCCTGGGCAGTTGCAGATTTCACAGAAGAAGGACAAATGGGTATTCAGTATTGAACTACAGCACTGGAGGTGATAGAAGTGCTGTTTATCCCAATACAGTCCAACAAGAGGGTCACCTCCCAAAACTTTGTCTTTTGCCACATTTTCCTTGTGAGCATGTTATGTACTACACAAACCAAATAATTATGTCTTGAAACCACATTCCACTCAAATAAAGAAATCAACAGAGTCTGCCTTGATCCCATGCAGGCTGTCCTGACCTTGCAAGGTTCTAGAACTGAACAGAGACACATACACAATTGTATCTTATCTTGATAATGGTAATGAAGAGGATAAGCTGGATCCTTAGCCAGTGGCAGGTGGAGTACCTCCACTTCAGTGGGCAGTTACAGTGACATTGGTCATCTGATCACACACAAACTGTGATTTATGAACTGACTCCATTTCCTTGAGAACCAGCTAATGGTGTATTGTTGTTCCTCTGTGATATTAAATGAGACACTGAAGCCCAGAGGCCTTCAGAAGATGCATTTTAAGTTTTCCTTTCTCAGGAACTCTGTGCTTCACTCTGGTATGAAATAAATGGATACTGGAAGCTGGAATTACTTTTTTTTTTGTTATTGTTCTAGAAAAGGTTGAGTAGAATGTTGTGGATAGATTGCATGAGAGCGAACAATGACATGAAGATGGTTTATGATGGAAAAAACAGCGTGGTATGAAAATATACATAGCAACCCTCTTTTTACACAGCTATTAAAGTGTTATAAGGATCATTAAAGAGTAATGTAAAACATTTAGCATGGGAGGAAGCAAGCAGGATAGTTTAATATCCTTAGCGAAGCTGCTGTAGAAAAGAGTGACAGACACAGAATCAGAGATGGATGGGAAAATTTTCCTCTAGCTGATGGGTCAGCTGCAGCAAAGGAAAAGATCAACAATTTGCTAGATCATTTGAACAGAGGAGGCGTGACAGAAAGGAAAGCGTTTCACCAAAGCATCTACTGGATCTCACCACCCAAACAGAACAATGCCACTCACTGTGATCTGTAGGACTCAGATAGCCAGGGCTATGTTTTATTAGTGTTGAGAGTGACTACCTGATATGCAATGCATCACCTCTTATCCAGCTAGGCTTAAGATCTGAGAACAGTTTAATTGTTAAAATATATCCATGTAGACATATCCTTTATATTTGTGGTTGCTGTTTGAAACACAGGCTGTGATCCTGTGGAGGGCTTGCTCTCTGTGTTACTGTTTTCTCCGTACCATATATGTGTCCTGCCGACAAACTGAAAATCCAAAAGATAGTCCAGCTCCTTGTTTGTGCAGCACAGAATAAGGCTTTGATTCTGGTTGGGGGCTCTGCACTCAGTAATTGTTAGTACTTCCAATGACACCATCATAAAATATTCAAATACTAACTTTCTTAATTTTTCTTCAGACATGCATGGAACATTTGTCATCCTGATGCCCCTCAGCCTGATGTTGATGATTTTTGGAGGAATGACTGGATTCATCAGTATTCTTGCCAGGGCCCACCTACTGCTTATAATGACAGGACTGCTTTTTCTTTTTGGAGGTACTATATCAAACTCCTACCTTAACCATTTTAAACAATAAAATATTAATCTGGGAAACATCACTTTGTCTTGCAGGGGAAAAAAGCTAAGCAAGAGTTTGCTTTCACAATAACGCTGGTGTTCATTGACTTGGTGTCTGCTCAGCTCCTGATAGGTTTCTGGAATAGAAAGCTGCCACTTAGAGTCAGGAAAGGCAGATAATCACACACAACCATGCGTCCTTGAGGAGTGAGCCACACTTTGAACACAATGTGTTTGCTGTGCCCATTAACACAAAATATTAAATACCTTCTCAGCACAGTGCCCAAATTCTTTATAGACAGGGTACTGGAGTAACAGAGAAGTGACTTTGCCATTAGTGAAGCATAGGGTTCGATAGCCTTGCACAGATCTCACAACTCCTAAGAACACTGAGGTTTTTTCAAAGGCATTTGCATGTTCCTGAAAAGGGTCTTGCTAGGCATTCCTTGGTTAGCTTCACTGCTAGTTTTGGAGTAGAGTGGTGTCCCCAAACTATGCGTCTCAAAGGGAAACCCCAAAGAGTTATTTTTGTTGGAGTGTAACATTTCATTTTGAAGCTAGTAACATTCTTTTACATTTTGCTTATTATTTTTGCTGTAACCAAAACCTCTGTGTTTTAGAAAGTAATTTATGAATTAAAACTAAAAACATTCTGTGAAAGTAGGAAAACTGGGTTTAAATCCATCTCCATTTACTTCTCCAAATAGATTTTCAGCACTGTTTCACAACGCAACTTGAAATAGAAATTTTCACCAACAGAAAAGGGGATCCTCAGTGTTGGCCCCCATCACCTGATCGTACAGTCCTGTTTCTAAGAAGAGAATGAGAAGAGATTGTTGGAAGCTAATGCTGCTGTCTCAAAGTCTTGGCTGACCTTTTTAGTCTGAAATGCTCTTACAAAGTCCAACCATCCCCCACTATGCTTTTCTTCTGGGAAAAAAAAAGAGTAACTTCTATTTCCTTAGGACATCAGAAAGCTGTACTCACTAAAAAGGCTTAGGCTTTTTGAAAACTACTCCAAACAGCAAGTGAAAGATGAAAAGCCATGAAGTGCAAAGCATGATTATCCTGCTGAGGAGTGGAGCACTGTGCCTTTTTTGAGACACTTGGGGTTGCAAAGAGGGAAAGGGAACACAAAGGCAGTGTTAGGAGAGGGATGCTTGCATATGTTCTGCAGATGCAACGAGTGCTGTTTCCCAGGACAGCATGAGCAGACTGCAGGGTGGCCTTTGGTGTGAGACCAGACCCTCCTCCCACTCAGGCGGTGGCGTTCAGCTGTTTCAGCTGTGCTGAGGCTTGGGGCATGTCACAGGCATGAGCAGTTTTACAGGATATTCCAGTTCCCAAAGTTCGGTATTGATAGTGCTGCCTCAGCAGGAAGAAATATTTCATGATGCAATTCCAGAAACCTGAGTTTTTGAAGATACCAGAACTGATATGTTCCACATCCCAGGACAGCCTACATACTTCCCCATTTTTTTTTGAAATGCAGCCACATTTAAGAGGGATCACAGAACTCAGTGTACCTTGTTGAAAATGTCTAAAAATCAGTCATTTCCATTTCTGCTGACATAAGGTATAGAGAAGTGATTCCCTCCCTCCCCCTCCCCACCCGCAAAGAATGAGAAAAAGGTAGAAGCATCATAGCATGGTTAAAATCAGGCACATGAGTATGAATTTTGACTGTTGGATAACACAATGCACTTCTGCCATGGTTTGTCTTTACTCAAACTTGTCTTCTTTCTGGGAAAAATGCAGACTCATCTAGACTTACACTGTGATTTAACAGAAAGCCACACCAAAATTTTTCTCCCTCAGAATCAGATAAGACACTATCTTGTCCTACAGGTGTTCCAGTATCTACTTTCCCTGGGCTACAGTCTTTTAATCCAGGGCCTTTCTATTGTGTCTTTCCTGCCACTGATCCAGTAAAGTCATCATTTAGTGTATGTCTAGATATATGTGTGTGTATATATATATATCTATATCTATATGTATAGATGCCAGGCCCAAATTGTAGCATGTACTCGTGCTAGGTGTGCCTTTCCTTAAGTTTGCTACCTTCTGTACAGTCCTTTCATTCTGAAAACATCTGGCTTCTTGCTTGAGTGCCTTTATTAATTTATTTTTAGTCTGCTCCAAGGATGTCTTTGGCTCAGGTTTTTGGACGCAATGAATAGTCATGACTCCACAGCATGTGGTGGGAGGTGACAGTAAAGACCAGCACATTTACATTCGACACTCAAAACTTGCAATACTCAAAATTAGAATCCAGCCTAAATTCAGGTCACTGACCTGAAATGCAAAAATCTCTGTCTCAGTGGGTTTTCTTGCATGGAGGAAGACAACTGTACGTGGTGCACAGCAGTGAGAAATCAGGATGCATTAGAATACAGTATTGAAAACAGAGATGTGCGTGCATTAGTTATCTGTAAAAGACATGACTAGATTTTTATTATGGGAGGCTTGCTGTTATACATTTTGATTCAGTATTTAACAGTGAGAACATGTTAAACTCAATGGACAGAAGTCACCCTCCCTTTACTTCCCTCTCACCCTTCCCCCAGTAACAGTCTCAACTAGATTTCAAAGGCGAACAGAGGCTAACTGGCAATCTGGCCTGGGTAGATAGGAAAGAGTGGCAAAGAAGTCCTAAGAGATGTCAAATTAATTATTTTTCATTTCTACAGTGGATGCCAACTAGCTGAATATGTTTTTCTTTCCCAGCTCTTGTTACGCTCGCTGGGATCACTGTCTATATTGCATATTCAGCTGCTGCCTTCGAAGAGGCTGTCTGCCTCCTGAGGAGTAAGGATCTCCTGGTAGAAGTCGACATCAGGTTTGGCTGGTCACTGGCACTAGTCTGGGTCTCCTTTGTTGCAGAAGTGCTCACTGGGGTTGTGTTTCTCCTGACAGCAAGAGTTGTGGGTCTGAAGCGGCGACGTGAACAGGCATTGTGAACAACAGGTATCAGTGCGGCAACAGAACCCTGCAGAGCCTAGAAATGTGGATTCCGTAGTCCATCCGGTCACTAAGGGTAATAAAAGTGGCAAGGATGTGACTGAGTGTCTTGCCAGCTGCCATAAACCATCTTCACAGTTAGCTATAAAACACAAAGATAAATCAGTAAAACATTGCAAGTGCTGTCAGTAAGGAAACCCTTGTGACATTAGAAGAAAGTACATTGCAGAGTTAGTGTTTCCAAAATAGTTTCAGCTGGCAGCTCAGAAGACATCTCCACTCATTGCTTAGAACAAGACAGATTTCTTGCTTTTTTTTCTCCTTTATGCCATCCCAGCAAAGTGCCTCAGAGTACCTTGCAGGCCAGTCTGCGCGGTCTACTTAGCTTTTGGTTTCTCCACTGAGACTCCTAACGAGCATGCCTAGGATGCCAGTCATGTTGGCAGCCTCCACCACAGAGCTGCTCTAGATGACTGCTTTGTGGTGGGTAGTGTTACCTTCCTGCTGCCTTTGGAGCCCTGTAGAGATATATGACGTCTGTACAACTGAACCAAGGGAGAGAGAGGGAGGCATAAATGTCCTCAGCTAATACCGCACACGTAACACGGTTTTGTTGCGCAAAGTAAAACTGGAAGTAAAGATCCGGAATAGGAAGAACTTCAGAATATTTAGAGAACTCCAGTGACAATCCCCTGCACTAGGGCAAAGCTAGGACATCTAGTGAGGTAATATTAATCTTTACTCTGGTGTACACTTTCCGTATTTACAGGATCTGTCTTTTCCCTCATGTATCCCCAAAGAGGGCCTTCTCTCTCCTGTACCATAATCACACTATTTCATTGTGACAACACACAAAAGTGGGATGATTTGAGAAACCCGAGAACCCCAGAAGCCTAATTCATGTCATCTATGTGTAATGTGTAAGGAGAGACACAGCATCATGTTCTAAATCATTACTTACAGGGTCAAAACAAAGAAATTAGTCATTTTCTAAAAATGAGCTTTGGTGCTGTGATGAAATGAAAGCGTATAAGGCCTAGATACTGTGAATGACTTGATATTAGTTAGGCAGCAGACGGTAGTGACTATGATGGTGAAGCTCTCAAGTGCAGTGCAGTGGTAAGTGTACCACAAGAGAAAGATACAGCTGCTTTTCCAGATGTTCTAACTAACCCCTGTAGCCAGCCCCAATCTATCAGATGCTCAGGCTACATACATATCTCGTTCAGCTTATTACTAGCTGCTTTTTCAATTCTGTCATGCAGAAGATGTAGCTGATACATTTCCCAGTTTTAACTTAGCAATTTTGATGATGCTTCCTTGTCATGAAATTTGTGCACATGCTTTGCGGTAGGATATATTTAACTTGTGCTGAAAACTGCTGAGTAAAACCAAACACACAGGATACCTGAATTTCATCTTAGGTGCCAAGCAATCTGGTTTTCCTTTATTAGTTTTTCCTCTGGGTAATACCGTTTAAGCGAAAATTAACTTCAGTGCCCACTGAAGTTAACGAAGACGTTTTCCCCTGACTGCTGTGGCTTTGGATGAAGGCTTGAATGAGTTAACAGCGCCACTACCTTTCTGTTAGATCATGTATTCCTGGAGGAATTCCGCGTATTACAGTTCAAGCCTGTGACTCAGCAGCTGTGTCAGCAAGGCACACTGTGTCATTGGACAAGTCCCTTGTACTTTCTCCAGTAGTGCAAAGGGCATCGTTTGCCTACCTCTTAAATATCAGAGCAGTTTTTATCCTTGTGTCTTGTGTTGAAGATTGCATGTTTACTGAGCTCAGCTCTGATCTTAGCCCCCCAGTACCAATTACTTTAGAAAAAATAGTGGCAGGGAGCTTCTGAGGGCTTACAGTCTTTGGAGATATAAGGAAACATTATTACTACCCTGCTGTGAATGGAGAACTGAGGCAGAAAAACTGTCCAAGGTCACATGAAACCAGTTTCTGAATCCCAGTCTAAGACCTGAGTTGGCAGACCTTGCTTGTAATCAGAATGAAATAAGGCTAGAAATCCTAAATAGACTGAGCAGTAGAGGTTCTGTGAATAGCCAGTACAATTTTGTAATTCTCACTTGCTCCCACATTGGTTTTCACATATTTTCCATGTTGCCTTATGTTGGGACTGTGTAATTGAGTCATTTTACAAGTCAGAACATACCAAATCAGCTCTATAAGAAGAGTAGGAAAAAAATCCTTTGTAGTCAAAATTCTGTGTGCTTAAATGGGTTATGTAAAATGTAATATTTCTGTGTTTTGGTGCTGGTGAAGCTATTTATAATACAATTTGTATGACGTTACTCAGATATTACTGTAAGCTGTAATAGTAAAATGCCATCCAAGTTATTTTTTGAGTATTTATTACAGATGTTATTTTACAGTGGTTTTGAAAGTTGTAAAACTAAATAAAATGACATCTCAGAGCTGGGAATTATTTACAAGGACATGGAAAAATTAAGATATTTATTTTTCTTTAACTTTCTCTGCAGGTATATGCTACAGTGTCTATGATGCTTTTGAAGTGCCTGTGCCACATGGTAGGTATTTATAAGATACTTATGCAGCTGTGATAGAAAAATACCCAAGTGATCGAATCTAATTAGAAAGCCAATGAATCTGTTATTGAATTAGAGCAATTCTCATTTAAATGGCTTTCCTAAATTTCTCATTCTGGCTTCCTGCAGTATCTGGCACAATGGTAATCAAGAGTATCTTCTGCTCCTGAATATTTGTATAACCCCTGAATTTCTCTGAAATTCTGTCTGAATACAAAGAAAGAAAGATGGTTTGGAATAGTCAAATAAGCCTTGAACATTTTGAAGAATTATGCTAGGAAGACAAAACATCCTGGAAAGGACTTTATGTAATTTCATACAAGTGACCGTATCAGCTTCTTCCTTTTACAGAAACTAATATTTGTTTAATACCCATTTCTTGGCTGTGTTTTCCCCAAAATGCGTTACTGAGGTGAGGACACTGACTGCCCCCATTACTTTCTGGTGAATTGCAAACTCATAGGTAACTGGCCACATTTAAAGTGAAGAAAACCAGATGTACTGAGCAGAGAGCAGTGCTGTTTGAGCAGGTAGTGTGCACAGAGCTACTGGCCAGCACTAGTCCCTGATGTAAAGGCTTCCTCGAGGGATGGCAGAAAAGGACGGGGGATGTCAAAGGAATCCCTGATGGCGAAAAAGCTGCAGATCTACAAGACATTTAGAGGAGATGCTGGTGGATATAATGTAGACATGAAATCACAAGGATTCAGCCTGGGTCTGTGCCGTTCCTGAGCTGGCTTCTGCAGAGCAGATTGGATGTCCATCTGTACCTGCCTCTTATGACCAAAGGGATATTCTTGGTTCAGACAGAGCTTCGGTTAAAGTAGCTCCATGTGTCTGGTGATCATTGATCCAAAGCCAATAGACCTGACTGACTCTATGCAGACACATGTGATTTGTAATTTCCTCCTTCCAAATTTAAAAGTATGGCAGGTTGGAGACCAAACAGGCCCTGCTTTGTCCATGCCTGGTTGGTCAGTGGTGTCAGGGAGCCAGAATCTGTGCAGAACCTCCCCCCTAAGGTGACCACAGCAAGGCAGGGAGTGCCTGCCCGATGAAGCTGTTAAGGGAAACTGGACTGACCCATGAGATAGATCCAAAAGACTTAGATTTTCTGAAGTTGGATTGACATCAAGTAATCTTGGCCTCCAGTTTTATCGCTTGTTTTACATTGTTTTGCAAATGGAACCCAATGGTCTCAAACTATTTAAAACTGAAAAACAAAATCTGAAGAAATCTGAGCCTACTGCATAAATAAGGATATCCTTTTCTTTAGTTCATTCTGTAAATTCCTTGCAGCAAAGCCGTTCGTAGTTAGCCAAGATATCTCGGTAAAAAACACATGCCCCTTGGCCTCCTGACTGTCATTTTCATATTAAGAGACTAAATTGCTCCAGCCCAGGACCAAAAAGGTTGGAACAATGCTCTGGCTTCGTACTAGAGGATCAAACTGTCCCCAGAATCAGTATAACCATGCTCAAGAGCGACTCTTCTGTGCCTCCGTACCCCCGGTTTGTTTGCTAAATGGGCACAATTGTTAGCCCAGTGATCGCAAGCTCACAGGAATTTGGTCAGATGTTCCTGGAGGCCAGACAATACCACCTTGAGGGCCTGGTTCAACACACAGAGTTTTAGCCATCCCTGGTTTAGGTTACAGGTCTTTAACTACTGAGTTGTGTTCTAGTTAGGTCACAAAAAATTAGGTCTTTTTCCTTTTACTAAAACATCATAGTGCTGTTTTACTGTAATAGCTTTTCCCTACGTTTTACACAGCAGCTTTAACCCTAACTAGGCCCTCAAACTTTTCCCTCCCTTTTTGCCTGTCCTTTCAGCAGCCATGTCACTGTCACTTTCAATCTTTGGGTGCATATTAGCCGTGGCAGCATATACTGCTGGGTATCCCACTTCGGCATTGGTATTGCCGGTAATCATAGTTTGAATGCTCTGACTTAAGAGACCTTTTCCGTTTTATAATGGTTTGCGCAGAAACAGCGGTCTCTGCTGCCATCTCATGGCTACACTAAGTAATTGACCTTATTTGGGAAGAAACCCTTCGTTTCCATACATACTGTTTTTTGTGTCGTTTGAGGAGCAGAGCAGACTGTCATGCTCACTATGCCCTGGCTCCTGTGTTTTATAGCCCGGAGAATCTCATCTAGAAACTGCAGAACCCAACAAGATCCCCAGCCACTGCGAATCTTAAGTTAGAACGTCAGGTGATGGGAAATGTGCTGTTAGCCTTCTCTGTACTTTAAAAAAATTAATCACAAAAAGAAGTTTTTTAATGCTTCTGTTCTTAGGAGAGAGATGCTATAGCAATTCGATTGACGGTTCTGTTTTGATTAGACCAACCAATGTTGGGTTTTGTTTCCATTTGTGGCATACATGTCAAAACTATTAAGGTGAAACTAATCAAATTGAATGTCTGAGGATACAGATAATAAGAAAAAAATAAGTAGCTTTATATCATGGCTTATTTGCTGCATATAACAGACTGTCTAAGAATCAAACAACTAAAAGGGACAGACTTCAGGACTGGCCGTGAGAACGTAAGGGGTTCTGCAGGAAACAGCATGCTACATTGTTCCGTAGCTCTTAATTTCTTTACCCTTTCTCAGTAAAAACATTTTTTCCAACAAAGTCAAGAAGTACTGCTTTCAGTATGAGCTGAGCAGCTTCAGTGAGATTCACCAAGACATCGCTGAATTTTGAAGCTACACAACAGCTGTCAAAGTAGAAGAGACCAGCTCTAGCCCATGACATTTATTGGACTCATTCTTCCTTTCCTGGGAACTGTGGCAGCATTGTCCACTCCTGACCTACAAATCTACCTCTGCATGGTCTACTCAGTCATATCTGTAATTCTTTCAAGACAAAGCACTAGGATAGAGCATCTCCTGTGAAAAAACGTTCTTAGCTGTGGTGCAGGATCAGGTTGCTAGACTTCTATGTTGGACGAATACTGTTTGGGGATAGTTCCTTCGTCCCTGAACTCTAGTCCCCAAACAGACAGACAGCAGTTCGTTAACAATCTGCAGGTACATGGTGTCAGGTATTGGAGGGAAAGGAAGAGGGATGCAACACCATGCCCCACCGTAATTAAAGTGGCATTGACAGATTGAAATCTCTTGTTACGTGTGACCTAGTTTCTCAGCCTATCACGTAAGAAAACCCGTGATCTTACAGGAGCCTTTCAGATTCCATCACCATTGAGAAGAAGGCACTAAAGTTAATACTTCTAAAAGTTCTAGAAAGGAAGGGATGTGGGATTGTAAGTGTGCAAGTTATCATCAGTTAATGAGTTGCTGCTTATCAGCCAAGCTGTCACAACTGAGTGTGTTTATACTCTCATCTCACATCACTCTTGAGAATTAAAATACATTTATTCAGAACACCACCTCTACAGCCCGGTCCCATGCGCGTGATGGTTCAGGCTAATGTGTTTCATATTTCATCTGGAGCACACCAGAGCTGATGAGCAGTGAAGTATTAAAAAGTAGCATCTTACTCCTTATGATAGTCTGCTTGTACCACCCATTTCAAAGCTAGCTGAAAGACTGCTTGGCTGGGGTTGGAGGGATGGCAGGCAGTTCCCTGAGGAGCTTTTAGCTCATTATTTTACTGTTTCCATTTTTGCCAAGGACAAGGCAAACACTTGTCATGGAAGGCTGGGACTCTCTCAGTGCAGTGCTCCCTAGGTGTTGAAAGGAATTTGTCTGCCAATAGCTGAACAGCATTTGCTAATGGCTTACGCTTCTGGACAGCGCATCTGGCTGCGGAAGGAGCTAACAGATTTCTCCATCCAACCCGGCCTTCTCAAATATTTATAAGCTAATGTTGGCTGTAATGCCTGCAGCATGCAAAGAGGCTGAAATGAATTGTGCTGTGGAGGAGTCCCTGTTTCCACCGCCTTTTGGAGTTGGCTTCATCAGCACTGTGAAAACCCTTTGGCATCGTAAACCTTTTATTGCCACAGCTCCCACTTGACTAGTATTATACAGTGAAGCATTTAATTATGCAAAAAAAACCACATAAAAGGAATTTTACATCTGTCAGGCAAAATCCATAGAAGGAACAAACTTTGTAGGACTTGCAATAACAAGTCTTCTGCGTTATCTGCCTTTCTGTTTATTTGCAGTACATTACAGGCACAGCGACAGCTGTAGGCAGCAAACTCGGAAGCTGCATCTCCTTCCTGTCTGTGGCAAACTTCACATGTGACAGGACTGTGATTTGGTCCAGGGCACTTCTGATAAAAGTTATCTGCATGAGTAACTGAGAAGACCAGGCCTTTCATTCAGCGAAGAGACAGATAAAAGACCTGTTTTATGCAGTGTGCAGCATAAAAGTGTAAATATTTGTTTCTCAAAATTCAGGAATAATGCAATATCTAACGAAAACAAAAGAAGAAAGAAGTGGCTACCGGGTGCTTTCTCAGCCAACAGAAATCAAGATGTTACCGGAAAGCAGCAAAATAATTCACTCAAAGTGAAGTTTGAAGTTTTAGAAAGTGGGCATTCTTTATCGCAGGGCTGGACACACAGGGGATAGCTCCGCCCAAATGTGCGTGTTGAAAAGACATAACTACTAACCAGTTAAACTACGTTTACATACATATTCATGGTTTTTCTGGGAACTCATTAAAATATGTTAATATCCTTTGCACAGGTTTGTTAGCACCTCCAGGTGATTGTCGGGGGTCCTCAGATGAAGGCTCCGACTCTTCATCATGTTATCCGCTAGCTGACCTTGCTTCCACGCAGACTCAGTTCTAAGATCACGTATACTGTGTCCTTCAAGGTTGTTTTTTTCCATTCTTACAGTCATCTTGCACCTGGGCACAGACCTGCCCTTCAGAGTCTGCCCTGGGCTCACTTCCCTGCTCCCTGGTTCACCAGAAAGTCCTTTTCTTCCTCCTCAGAGGTAATAGCAGTGCATCAGGACCCTCTGTCACCATAACAACTGGGATATCTGCCTTATAATTCAAACTGCCCTCTCTAACTTCAAGGTCCTCTTCCTACACACCGTCCAGAGCTCATCAGTCCTCCCCTGAGCAATTCTACATTCTTTGCTGGAGTAGTAACTCCCACACCCACCCTTTCTAAAGCTGCTGCTTTGCCAGTTTTTTTCCAAAAGCCTGATAAACTGTGTGCTCACTGGTTTGGGAAGAGGATTGGATTTGATACAGGTAAGCCTTAGTCTTTTCAAAGAGCAGCTAACCCTGGGATTAACCCCATTGTCCTGGGTGTGCCTGTGGGAATGGTTGCCCCAAGGAGTTCAGAAAATAATCCCACAGAGAGCAAACCTCTCACGTAGCAAACCCCCTTGCAACTCCTAATTCCTTTGGAATTTAGACAACATGACAAGCATTAAAACACTAAAGCTTTTACAAAGCAGCATGTCCCTCCAAAATGACAAGTGCGTCCCCAAAAACTTACTTAGCCACCAACTCTCTGACATTGGACTGACATCTGTTTCTGTACCTCACCATCTTCAATGGCAGTGTTCCCACTCAGTTGCCTCAAGTTGAATAGATGACTTTACTAAACGTAAATCTCATTTAGAGATTGCATTGTTTTCATCAGATTTTCTTTCATTATATGTAGAGATTTCAGCCTGCACTGTCAGTTGCAACCTATACAAGCACTGCAAGTCAATATAAACATTTTCTACTGATCTGGAAATTAGGTTAAAATGTAATTACCCTCTAAATAGCACTGTTACATGAGAAATAAGGGTACAGTACAAATTAGTGCTTGAAATGGGTTTTGCAACACACTTAATCATAACTCGGCATTTCACCAAACTCCTTTATAAACTGTTACCATGACAGGGTCACCCAGCTTACTGGGAACTGCTGTGTATGGGTATAATTTGACTGTGCAGAAGCAGTCCCTGTGATAAGGGCATTCCCAGTTCTGTATTGCTGTGCTTTGCCTGAGCAGCCACTGCACGTCACTGTTGTTCCACCCAGAAGAGCCAGAAGAGCCTCATGTCTGTGAGCAGGTCGCGGGACTCTGCCTTTTCAATCAAGGGAAGAAAATCTACAGACCAAGGGATGAAGCTTGCTGAAGTCAAGGGGGATTTCTTCCCCTGGACTTAAGAGACGCCGTACCTGTTGAGCTTTTGCTTTTTCATTTGCCTGTGCGAAAAGGTTTTATGTATCTTTTCTCCTTAAAGGTGTGAAAAGAGAATGATCGTTAGCCAGGGACACAAAGATCCCGAGGGAACTGTGTGCTCTTTGCAGGCTCTGTGCGAGCTGTGACAAATCACGACACCTCTTGATGCTGAGGTTCTGCAGCACCAACACCGTACCCTGCCTCACGGCGTTGCTGTGAGGTCTGAAATTAGAGATCCGAGGTGCTCAGAGAGAACTTTAAGAGCAACATCATGTATACCTTCCTAGTTTGGGAGCACTTCTTCCTTGCAAGCAAAGGGGAAATTCTGAACTGTTGTGTTGCGATTTTAGAAATAAAGAGCTTGTGAATTTGGCATGGTTGTTAAGCCTAAAAAAGCAGCTACAACCAGGGGTCTGAATGATGTTTTTCTAGAAGCACGACACTCCTAAGCAAGCTTTGTCAACACTATGTCAAGTCACATAAGCTGACTAGCACTAAGCTCCTCTTTCCAGTACTTGCCACTAAAAATACAGACATATTCCCAGTTCCTCACATGACTTTTTTCCAGGCTTTCAGCTGTTGCCACGTTGTCCGAGTGCAATGAGAAGGTTTAATTCCTTTTACAATAAAGTTTCATATAAAGCAGTTCTAGAGGAATGAAACTGCCAGTAAAGACAATCCCAGTAGAGGGCAGGAAGGGAGATGCTGGAGGACAAAATAAAAAATCAGACAAAATCATGAGAAGATGTTGAGGGGAATTAACAACAGAAGAGCTGTATAAACTTAACAGCAGGCAGGGACCTTGTGGGCTCTTCTGTAGCACCCAGTGCACTGAAAGCGATTTTTCCCACCCGTGGGTTTTCATAGTGTGCATGCAGCCCCGCAGTGACTACTGTGGTTACTAGCTGTTGCAGCCCTGCGTGGCTGCTGCTGGTGTAGGAGTTCATCACACGGCTGGCAATCCACACGTCTGGGGTCATCAGGAGGAAGCAACACTTCAGCTGCAGGTGACGCTGAGGTGCCGTGTAGACGTCCTCAGGCCAGGTTTACTCACCTAGCTCCAGCTTCAGCAACCAAGCTGAGGGGCAGATTTCAGTACAGAGTAGCTGTGTTCCTGCCAGGCTTGTGTGGCACCTGATGACTCCCATGCCACTGTTCTGTTCCTGATGATACTATCTAGATTTGTGATGGTTACAGTTATTGCACAGATGCTTTCCCACATCTCCAGTCTGCGGAACAGATACAACCTGAGAAAAGCGTTCTGCTCTTCTTCCGTTGTACCCCACTAGAGGAAGCAGGAATCAGATGCCAGCTTTGTACGATTGAGTCCTGGCATTTCACACACTGGGAACGCTCCCACAGACACAAATTCCTGCATCTCTCTGGCCGTATGAAGAAGCTAAGCCTCTGCATGCTGAACCTGAGCACTGCTGTAGATCCTCTGTCACAGAGAGGAAGAAAATTCCAAAAAGAAATTATCCCACAACCTCCAGCCATGATCTCCATCCTTGAAAGGCCTAAAATCAGGCCAGGATTCTTCATGCAGCACAAGAACAAGGAGTTTTGTTTCTGAGGTTATGAAAACGATGTTTAT
>Ga0181612_171186_pt1 | contig 17603 bp, 9 predicted proteins | sample HoacroProtozoa21_FD_119630 | JGI IMG/M metagenome (GOLD analysis project Ga0181612, IMG submission 119630) | Hoatzin crop microbial communities from Cojedes, Venezuel. Combined Assembly of Gp0051906, Gp0051904, Gp0051908 | reverse complement strand
TGTCGCCTTTATACCACCACAAATCAAGTAGGCATCTAATTAGCATGACATCAGATGAACACACCCAGCACAATTCAGACACCCTCTGTGAAAAGTGTGGGTGGACAGGTACAGATCAATTCAACAGATAGTGCAGTGATCCACTCAGATGCTACAAATGTTTACCAAGCAACCAGCACAAGATATTGCCACACAGCAAAAGTTCTAGGCTGTGTCACCAGCTGGCACAGTATCACGCACAGCATGCAGATGGCACAGCAGCTAGCTCTCCTACAAAGCAACACAGAACTGCTACAACCCTGCAAAGGCAAAGTGACCTGTTTTTCAGTGGTGCCCATACAAAAATCGTTCTTCTCCTTCACCTGCACCTCTAATAGTTTGCATCTGCAATGGCAGAATGAAGAGTCAGAGAGCTTAAGTACAATTTTTAGTTAAAGAGCACAGGTCTACACTGAATCACTGTCAAATCCATTGCAAACGCAGTTCTGTTGTTCAATGCCTAGCTGCATAGTATGGAATATTTTATCATCACATACAAGTCGAGGATGGAAGGCAAATAAATACAGAATTAAGGTAATAGAAAGCCTCATTTAATAAAAACGTCTTCCTTTTGGTGGAACCTTTGTACTATTCTTCTACCTCACTTCCAACAGATAATTTGATAGGGACGTGGTATATTTATTAAAATTAAAACTTTGGCTGATATTCTTTATTTTTAATTAAAATTACATAGTACAGAACATAATGAACTCACATCTCACTAAATCCACCCTCCAACACAACTATGCAACTGATTTGAATTCCTGAGGTTTTTATTGCCCATGCACTCTTAGGCACAGGTTCAGTTCCAGTTCTCACTCCTGGATGTCTACAAGGCTGTTACGAAAAGGGTGGAAGCGCTCAGCTGCTCCACAGACCTTTTCTTTGTAGGTATCAAGCCACTTTACAAAGGCAAGTATGTTTCAATACTTTCATTTGGTAATGAGAAAAATAAGGCAGATTAAGTGATTTGTTTAACCTAACAGAACCAGGACTTCTGTGACACCTAATCTTGTTCCTGATCTTGTTCCTGCACTTTAGAAACAAGGCAGCTAACGATACAGAAACTCACACATTCCCAGGTGAGCTTCTAATAAGGCCAGAGTCTTAATGTAACGTGGTCAGTTATCTAGGCAGGAGAAACTTCTATGGAAACAGCACTCATAATATTGGAGGTGATTTCACGTAGTTTTCAACACATGAAGTGCAGTATATAGGTAATCTATTTCATCATTCCTATTTTTTTTTTTAATACACAATTTCTACAAGCTTGCTTGCGTGGGCATTTTTTGGGGGACAGGGGGGTGGAGGAGGTGTTTTTGAGGCATTATATTCCAGATACATGGATATTGCAATATATATATTCTGATAGATTATAATATATATAATATCGGTATATAATAATCATGGTATTAAGGGATCTGGACAGCCCCCTTCCACATTTACTTTATTTCATTGGTCTGTACTGCATTTTTAACCTGCCAAACAGGACACCTGTGAGGAACCACTTTACCACAATGCTTCTAAATTAGTCCTCGTGTGTGGGAATTACCTCACATAACTTAGCTGCATAACTTTCAGATAGATAATTTAAGGGAGCCACCTGAGTGCTCCTGTCAGTAGGGAGCAGAGCACATCCAGAAGCCAATACATTCCAGCCACAGAACCACCCTAAAACATGTGGCAGCCTGAAATCCTCATCTAAGCCATAAGGCAGGCAGTGCTGTTCTGCCCTAACACATACAACCTACTTGCACAAGACGGTTTTGTGAATGGCCCTTCCACATCCGTACTTTGTCAACACTATGGATGCCACCCCTGGAGCACCCACAGTTCATACTGAAGTGACATGCTATTCAAATATATTGCAGCATTACCACAACAGACTTGGGCATATAGCCCTCCATAAAATAAACATTCTCTGCTTGTTACATCAGACACTCACGGGCACTCACCTATGTACACTTCATCCAGAACATTGTTTTGCACATAGCATAAATTTCCCTATTTGATTTACAGTTAGTTATATATAATTCCTTATTTAAGCACTGGAAAGGTCAAAGACTTTCTGAAAATGTAATGTGCAATTCATTTTTGAAAAATTCTTCATCTGAAGCAAACCTTAAAGGACAAAAGTGGGAGGTTATTATCAGCAAGAAGGCATCCTCCACAAAAACTATATGTCCAAATGAAGATAATGAAACACAAATATTTCTAAGTTGAATATATAAAGACTAAATCATTATTTCCCCCTCCCCAAATATTCAAGAAGCAAATAAAAGTAAAATATTTTTCATTCATTTTCATTTAAGGTGAAAAAACTAGCATTGTAAAGCTAATTAATTATCTGGATTAAAAAAAAAAAACAAATCTCATAGTCAAAGAAGCCATGACCATGGCATAAAAAAATGAGCATTTTGCTTGTGTGCATTGCCCAGGAGTTTGAAAGAAATTCACAAGCTAAAAACCTTCTTCATGGGAGACTCTCCCGTGCCCATCTCAAATTGAAGTGTTAAAAAGAAGTGTTTACAAAACAAATAGACAAAATAGACAGTAATAAATCACTGGAAACAGATGGTACACACTCAATTTTGAGGCAACGGAAGGGTGAAATAGCTGACCTAGTAACTGTGGCTCATGGGCCTTGTCACCCAAAGACTCCAAAGTGGCCAATACTTCAGAGGAGACCTGCAGTTTGAAACACCTGCTGTCCATGCCAGGCAACCTAGCAGAACCTGTAACAAAAACGTAGAAGTAGGGGCACCTGGGCAGCTCCATCAGGCTGGGACACTGCTAACAAAGATTTTGTAAAGGGAAGTTGTCTGTCACCTGGCTACTGAAGTTCTTCAGGCGAAAATTCTGTGGATAAGGGAGATTTGGTTGACAAAGTCCAGTTTGACTGCTGACAGATGTTAGAAAGGCACGTAAGGCACGCCACCAAAGATTTATAAAAAATTAAGCAGCTATGGGATTAACACACACAAAATAGAGTTAAAATACAAAGTACAAGGTAGAAGCAAATGCAATTTTTCACAGTGGAGGAAAGTCACTAGTAGAGTTGAACAAAGCTCTAGGAATAGTAGATTCAACAGATTTGATAAAAAGAAAAAAGAATGAACAGTAGGTGACAGTCTGCTGATGACAGCTAATTTACTGAGGGTAATAAAGATGCAGGCTTACTACAAAGAATCACAATAGGACCTTCTGCAACTTAGTGATCTAAGATTAAAACGTCAGGTGATATTTAGTAGAATCAAATATAAAGCCATGCACAGAGGATAAACCAAACTTAATTTCACATTGCAGTTACAGGCTTTGAGCTGATCACAGCCCCTTGGAAACATGACCTTCAGACTACCATAGAGAGTTCTACACAGATGTCAGTTCAACACTCAGCAACAGTCAAAAGCTATTCAACATTATTAGCAATTACAGAAGGAAGAAAGACCATAACAGAGGAGATCATTGTAACATTTCTTATCTCTGTGCTGTCCACAGTTTATAACGTGCATTTTAGGCCTTCTAGTCATCCCTGGTTGAAAACATCTGAGCTATAAATTGTAGGAAACGAGAAAATGTACTGGGGAAGCATCACTGTACACCTGCTCTACTATACTTTTCCCCACATATAACTACTCATAGATGACAACGGAGACAGGTGATGGGCCAAACGGGCCTTTGGTCTAGATGGAGCTGTGGTCTGACCCAGCGTGCTTTTCTTACATAAAGCTGATACCATAAAACGCACTGGAGAACACTAAGTGCACTGTCTGCCTGTGATAAAACCATAGGTGTGCTTAGTTCACACATATATTCATCAGTTCAGTCTGGGTTCTAAGAGGAAAACTGGGTTCTTTGGTTTTAATTTGTTATGTCAAATAAAGGTCCTCCTACTACTACTTGTCACTAGAACTTAAGGTTTTGCTGAGATTGCAAGGGCATGGCGGAATTAAGAAGAAATTAAATAAATTCATTGACAGAAGAATTTTTAGAAACTTTTTCAGTGGTTTGCTAAAGTATCGGCTCTCTAATGCCCCCAAGAAAGCAGAAACAAATAAATGTGTCTTGTCACTTCAGTTCCAGCTCAGAAAACACAGGTAAAAAGCACTTACGTTGGGTGAGAAGGTGTTAATATAAATATATTCATCACATAATGTTGTTAATGACACTGAATTTCAAAAACAGTAATTTATTTGGTGTTACGGAATTCTTATCATTTCTGTATACCATCACTTACAATTCCACATTCACAGCGAGAGAAACAGCAAGACAACATAAACCTTGCAAGAACTAATTATAGCTACTTAAAATGGATTGTTTTGAGAAGGTTTAGAATATTCTTCTGCCACCAGGCAAAAAAGTTTTTTAAAAGTCAAGCTGTGCAAGAAAGCAATGGTTGCTGATCTCCGTTGTCTGCAGACACAGCATGTCTGCTGTGATTTGTCAAAACTTATTTTTCAGTTTACAGATTGAGTAACACTGAGGGTTTGGGATTTTTGCCAGGCTCTTGGGTAACTGTTGGGTTTCCTTCTCATCATTGAAGACCAATGTTAACAGTTCCATGGCAAGTTATGTCTCTGATCCCTATGCAGGCTCTCTGTAATTAGCCAGGCCAAATGATTATCCCAATGGAAGCCACAGATAATTAAATCTATACTATCTTTTAGCTGCAATGCAATAATCAGCAAGTGTTTTTACACATGTATAATACCAGATTCTTCATAGCTAGATATTAGGGCTTGTTAATTCTAGGATGCAATGGACAGTAGAAGGTGAGTGTTGGGAAAACTCAGCTTTAGTAATGTCTCAGAGGAACACCAGTGTTTCCCCTTTTTTGATGTTTTGGCAGTTCTGACATACAAAGGCCACACAGCATGCACAGGTATCTTGGAGTTACACAAGTCTCTTCCAAACCGATGCTAGCCTTCAGGCCAAGCTCCACATGACACCTGGTGAACACCCTTACAACCTAAAGACTCATAATACTTTCTCACAAAATTCTCCTGCTTTTGGTTCTGAATCCTAAGAATCTTCTTAAAGCTGTAATTTGTTACAGCTTAGCTGTGAACTTCTGTGTAGTACCGGAAAGCAAGAAAAGCAAAAAGCAAAGCCTTTCTGTGATGAAGGCAAGACTAGTCACTAACCTAAAATAAATGAAACTGGCTTTAAGGTTGAATCTTAAATTCTACTTAAATGATAGGTTCCTCACTAATACAAGTGAGAAATGAGTTATGACTGACATGGATAATTTGTTAATTTCAGTTTATAACAAAATGCAAATCTACTTCTTTGAAGTTCTGTTTTGCAGTCGTTTATAAACTGCTCATTTGATGCATTTGTGTAAACTGAGAACTTCCAAGCTACTACTGCTGTTACTTCTTGAATTTATTATAATTTGGCCTTGATTTAGTAATCACATTAGGTAATTAGAAAATCTAAAATTAAGCTAAGTACACAAGCACTATCCTTTCTTGACTCCAGTTTTTGTTAAGTAGCAATAGGTTTATTTCCTTCAATAGGCTACGACCACATATAAAATATTTAGATCACTGATTGCTCTATACTGTTAGTTAGACAACAGGCACTCTTCTCACGAGCCTGATTAATTCCCTCTGATTTAATTTTCGGTTTTCTCTCATGTTCCATGGTAACTCTTGACTTGGTCAAAAGAGGGGACAGGGTGGGGGAGACTTCTCTAGCAGCCTGTTCCTTCCATTGTCCCAAATTCTCATATCAGAGAGAACTGAAACAAATTCATGGTAGTCTACTTGCAGAACATTTTGACAGTCTTCCTTTGGAAAGAATTTAGTAAATATCTATTACAGCTACAAATCAACACATCAAAGTGCTAACAGATGAGCAATTCATATGCCAAAGGTAAAGCCGTTGCTTTGTAACACCATTTTTGTTATGTTGCATATTGATAATGAAACGTATCCCAGAATACCACCAATAATCTGATTTTACATGGCATGGCACGCTTGCAGACAGCTGACTGAGAATTCACAACTACTGAAGCTCAACCAATGCATAAGTGCCTCCTTCTCTGAATCAAAGAGAGAGCTCCAAGGATTTTACCACTACGCTATTTATCTCTCTGCCTCCACGTTTTGTGCTGCGGAGTCTGACCAGGCCAGTGAGGCTGATTTAGTCGTTCTTACAGAACACTTAAGGTAAAGAAATTGAACAGAGATTCAGAGGTTGCTACCACATAAGCCTTGCAAAATGATCTCCATTTTTTTCTCCCTAAGTGCACCTCTCATGGTTGCTGCTGTTTTCCCCAAACTTACCCATTCCTGGAGGAAAGCAGATGGTCATTTCCTACCAGAAGCACCTTTACTCAGTATCGTGGCACTGTCTCAATAACTCCCATCTACTTCAGCAGCGAGACCAGCACAACTGCAGCAGGGTCACAGTGACCTAGAGGGTCACTGCAGCACAGTTCTGACAAAAGACCCCAGTGCCCGACTTCTAGGGGCTTGAGCATTGTAACCGTGCTGTCCCTACCCAGCGCACAGACACATCTACACAAGAGTGCGCACTGGTCCACATGTTCAAAAATTCAGAATACTCATTTTCCCAGCTCCTGCCGTTTGATGTAAATGACAAAAATGTTTTAGGCACAGAAGCCAGAGCCCAGGATTCCCTATCTTCCCCACATGCACACAAAAAGACTCAAGGGTATCCTATCACATCACACCATACCACCTCAAGCTGCAGGCTTGCTTTAAAAGAAAGCATCACTAACTCACATTATATCAGGCCCCTTTCTATCAAATCATATCAAATAAATTTTAAGAATACATAATGGATTAGGCCCTTCCAGGATTGAGACAACCAGATGTGTCATTTCTGACTCACTAGTAGGATTATTACATTGACAGACAGTCGTCCTGGACGTGCATGAATAGGTATTTCGCAGCAAGAACCAAGCTGGGCAAAGGAGTTTCACACTTTAGGTTTTAGACATCTCAGTGATAAATAAATCCCACATTATCTGCTCACATGGCTTATTAGGTGCACCTCTAGAACTCTTTTGAACATTCCATCAGGTTTGCATTGTTAAGAGCAACAACAATGCTCTGAAAAGAAACTACAAAACTCAACTCTATCTCACCTCATCTGTTTCATTTTCAGGATGAAGAAGGGTTCTTAGATACAGCTGAGACATCTAGAGAGTCCAGGCATCTCCAAGGTCAGAGGACAGCTGAGAGAAGACTTAATCTCACCAGGGAAATAATGAGCTGGCTAGTGTCCCTTGTACGGCATTACCTTACTTGTACTTACTTTGCCCTATCTGAAACTCAGCAAAATGTCACTCCTTCGCAAATCCGTATGTGCCTTGCCGGAATGGAGATTTATGCATTTCTGAGCACTCTTAAGAATACCAAAACACAAATCTGAGTGTAGGAATGAACAAAAAGTTTTAGGGTTTTAGCAATTACACTAACTGTAAATTTCAGCTGTGACAGTAAGGACCTTCTTGCACTGCGGCATGAACCAAGGTTTAGAAAGTGGAAACTTTCTTATTTTCAATAAGTTTTCTTACTGAAACATTCTCCCTCAAAATTACCTCTCGCGTAGCATAAAATATCGCAGGGAGCTTCAGCGATATAATAGTTTGTCTGCCAGATGTGTACACATGACACAAAAGCTGACAGATACAGCTACAATGAGTAACACATCACCAGCTTAAAGCTGTCTACAAACAATGCATCATATTAAATCATTCATCCCTGCAGCAGCCACACCCAGGCCTGTTCATGGAGACACCTTCAGCGTCTCATTAGGTGCATGTCATAGGGAGGGCCTGGAAGAAACTGGTCAGGATAACCCATATAGTTCAAGTTTAATTTGTAAGATGAGACAACCCATTTACAGGTCACCATTGGAGGTTTTACAAACAATGGCAATTCTAACACAAGGAATGCATCAGCTGTGACACACAAAGGCTTTTACAACTTCCATCTAACAGTTCCATAGCTCAAAGCAATGCCAGGTTCTCTGCAACAGCTGTAGTGCAGTTTGCTGAACTTCTCACCCATAATTATTTGCTCTTTCAGAAAATTTGTTAACTGGATATGCTTTCTCTCTCAGTTTGTCCTTTGGCTCCTCCTAGCCTGACAGTAAGAAACCATGGCACTGGCAACATTGAAAAGTTCTTTCACAAAGTTCTGTTTGCACTAGAGTTACTTCCCACACCTGCCAACATACACCTTGAAAAAGGTCCCGTGTAGCAGGCTACTATCAGCATACCAACTTTAAAGCCTTTTCCTTTTTGCAGACAGTGCAAGAATGGCTGAAGATGACTGCCGTTGCAGGACTGATTCTCCGCAGAACTCACCAAAGCCCTTATAGCCGAAATGAGCACACATCATGGTAGCAGCAGACATCTGCATCTCCATGGCTTTCCTTTTAGTATTTGCAAATTATCTACAGTACAACTACTTAAAAAAAAAAGTCTTCCTACTGATGTATTATTGTACGTATCCTATATTTAACTTCAGATGCAGCACAGGATTGGTATTTTAGGACAGGCATAGGTACATGTACGTCCTTTATACAAGCATTGTTTCTATACAAATATCACTCTGCTGCTTTACTCAGTAAGAAATCAAACTTATTTGACACCTGTGCAAGATTTCTTTGGAAATCAGATAAGAAATAGTATGTTCCACAGCGTTCCTAATCCAGCCCAGTTACTTCAATTGTCCCATCATCTTTCCCCACTTCCACTTGAGAAAGTAACCAAAGTCAACAAAGGGCTTTGATCTAGTGGCTGATGTCTAGAAGCTGGAGACGATGCGCAAGCAGGATACACGTAGAAACAAGGGAACACTAAGCACAAAACCACCTCCTGCTCTTTCTTTCCAAATACACAACATCCACAATATATGTTCTCAATCACAGCCAACCTCACCTTGACATTAGACATTTCTACACTGCGGTCAGGCTGTAACATCAGCCTCACAGAGATTCCTCAACTAGCTTTAAAGTAGTTGGGCTCACATACACGTAACGGCGGTGCTGCTACAATAAAATACTCCTAAGAAGGTGGAAAAATACTGGAGGGTTGGGGCGTTAACCCACTAGCAGAGGATTAAACAGGATGACCGAGATAGTAGCTGCCCTCAGGTGACAGACCCACCCCTGTGGAAGCTGCCCTGTCTCTTCCAACAGGGTCAGTGAATGGCACAGAAATCCACTTGTAGACCAACCCAATTTATCGTCCAGCATGTTAAGGTAAACAAGAAGCACAGATTCACATGCCTTTCTGCCATCAATGGTGGCAGGAAGGATGTGGCAAGGGCAAAAGACACAGCACCTGAGTTACCACCCCACTTGATCCATCATTAAACATGCACAAAGATCGTGTGACCACGATGTTGTAAGCTTTACCACTCCTACCACTAGCAGTAGTGCCCAAACTTCAGTCACCCCTGCAGCTTGTATTCTCTTACTCTCTAGTGTGATCAGAATTTCTTGCTCCAAACATGCCAGCAAACCAGTTTACTAGGGCAATATTCAGCAATAGCCAATTTTGAGGGAATATTGAATCTGCAGACACCATCACTGAAAGAAAACGACACACAATCATCATAGGGACATGTGTGTGATGTGAGTCCCTAAACAGAGTTACAACACATCATCAACTTAGTTCTTTTTTTGCTAATGGCTTTGCATCTAAGCTACAATAAAAATGTCAATTCCAAAAGGATATAGTGCTTACTAACATGATTTCTCTAGCCCAGGGCAAACCCAACTGAATTATGCCATAAACTTTAGGAACAGTACATATTCATACATCTGAGAAAGAGCAGCAGAAGACTGTAACCAAATCTGGACTGCTGCTTCTACCCTGGGAGTCAGCTTGCACAGACATCAAAGCTTGATACCAAGTGCTGTTCTTCAACATTGGTAAATGCTGCTCTCTGCTAGTCACACATCACCTAATATTGGCAACAGTAATATATCATCTTTCCCTACATTTGTTCAAATTCTTGGTCAGCAACCAGAATTCCTTACCTAATTCTGCCATCACTGAATTGTGCTGGATAAACTGTACCTGTTTCAGAACAGGACTTAGGTCCTACTAAGGGGTCTTCTGGCAAAGACAGTGTACTGGCACCTGCCAAACTGAGTTCTGCTGCCGATTCCGATACAGAGTTCAGAAACACCACACAAACTACTGAAGGAGGGCACTGTGGTCTAAAGGAGAGAGAAGAGGAGACAGAATTGGGAGATCAAACTACAAATCCCAACTCTGCCACTGTCTCATTCAGATAGTCTCTTATAGATCACAGTGCCTTGTGAATAAAGCTGATCTGAGAAGACAGGATTCATCCTCAGGTTTGGCATGCAACTCTTGAGCAGGTCACCTAAATTTCCAGACACTGGTCTCTCACTTCCATGGGAAGATGTTTCAGTAAAACTGGTTATGTGATTTTGCAATTAGGTTGTGTTCTTTAATGAACTCTTAACAAATTAACAAGGCTAATGTGCTGAATTCCTTGAGTCGTGATCCCTCGAAATGCAATTCTTCCTCCACACTACCAAGCATCTTACTACTACATCTTCAAGTAAGGGAGGCGCCTTTGGTACAAGTAAAGAGAAGTCATTTGAATACTTCAGAAAAAGGTTTGCAAATACTGTAACGTCAAAAATACACAGGCACACCAGCTTCCCGACACTGCTTCCAAAAGGATAAAGTTGTAAGCACGGTGAGGATACCATGGGCAGGAGCTGTAGGCAAGGAGAATTAGCAGATGGGGAGCAGAGAAGCCTTAGCAGACCACCAGGTCATGCACCACTAGTAAACTTTCACCACCTACCAAAGGTGGAAAACAGATGGAAGGAGAAAGAGACAGATGTTTGGTTTTCATTTTGTTTGCAGAGAGAAAGAGGAAAGGGCTTATGACTACTTCTTGTCATGAACGACCACAGAGTTCATGCCCCCAGTTTGGTGTACTGGACTTGGCCTAAACCATATAATGCATTCTCAACCAGGACTCCCAGACTTGCTTGCACTGCTACCACCATCTACCGTAGCAGCAGCAGAGGTTCTGCTAGTGATGACAGCAGCAGCTCCTGACTTTCTGTTGAGCCAAAAAGCAAACACAGGAGAAAGTGTATTTCCAGCTTCATCCTTCAGTTGGATTGGACAAAGATTGGTGGATGCCTGACCCCAGTTCTCTGACTCTCAAGCTAATGCCAAGCTTTTGCACTGAATTTGATATTAGCATATTTGTCTTCCCCACAAGCTTGAAATATAGCATCTATAAACCTTACAAAGTCTTCTACTACTAAAGACCTGTAGCCTGCCATCTCCCTGTAAAATGACATACAGGTTCTCCTCATCAACTGAGTGCTTTAGAACTATTTAAATCTGCAACACCACCAGCGCCCAGCGTGGTAAACAAGCTGTACACCTTTGGACACAGCCTCTCAAGCAGGACGGGAACCAACTGGAGAAAGTCAACAGATGAGTAGATCCAAGAAGCAGGACTTCCAAAGGACGAATAAACTAGCAAGGATTTCTGAACAAAGAAAGGAGGACGGGATTTCTCTGATGTGTTAAAGGCCATTTGAAGAAGGAAGACGATAGGTCCGTTCTCCCTATCTGTGGAGACAGGAGAAGCAAAGGGCTTAAGTGCAGCAAGGCATGTGGAGATTAGTAATACTAACAGTAAGAGAAGGAACCACAAGGAATGGACCAGATAAGGAGGTTGTGGAGTCCCCATTATTTAATGCACTGAAGAATATGGTAAGCAGACATCCAACATAAATGCCTGTCATTAGGGGACTGGAGCATCTCTCTTACGAGGAAAGGCTGAGGGAGCTGGGCTGGTTTAGCCTGGAGAAGAGAAGACTGAGAGGGGATCTTATATATATCTTAAGGGTGGGTGCCAAGAGGATGGAGCCAGACTCTTTTCAGTGGTGCCCAGTGACAGGACTAAGGGGCAATGGGTGCAAACTGAAGCACAGGCTGCCCAGAGAGGTTGTGGAGTCTCCTCTGGAGATATTTAAAACCCGCCTGGATGTGGTCCTGTGCAGCCTTCTCTAGGTGAACCTGCTTCAGCAGTGGGGTTGGACTAGATGACCCCCAGAGGTCCCTTCCAACCCCTACGATTCTGTGATCTCACTCTAGGACAAAGGGAAGAATGAATTATATGATCTCTGGAGGACTCTGGTAACACTCTTCTGACACTTTGGGAAGTGAGTATAAGCACGTGCAAGCAGGCTGCTAATGCAAGGTATCTACGTAATTCATCTAGCAAAGCTTGCCTAGTCTTCTCAGGAAACCTCCTACTTATCTGTCACGGAACCCTAGACCCATAAACCTGCAGTTCCAAAAACACTCCTTCCAAACCATCCATCTCCTACAGACCCACAAAACTCTTGGCCAAGTTATAAGCGACACAATGATGATTGAGTCTCAGTAAGTGATGCACAGGGTGAAAGATCTAGGAAGTGAGCATGGAGCTAAGCACCAAAAAAAGGCAACAGCAGACAGCAGGCACGTTACAAACCACATGTAGAAACCACAGCTAGAGCCAGCAACTCAGCAGTTGCAAAACCAGCAGCGTGTTAGGTCACGAGGCATCAAACATAGGTTGAATATCACTCAAAAATGCCTCACAGACCATCAACAGAACATTATTTCTGAACCTGCAGAACACAATACTCAGTTATGAAGTTGTTTTCAGAACTTTAAATTCGCCTTTCCCACTCAGAATGCTTCAGTCTTTTTCCATTCACATCATGGAGTGTTTTGATTCTTAATAGTAGCAACCAAAAATTTATACCAGAGGAAGTCCATCACTCTCCTGTGCTACGAAATACCACAAAATTTAGAGAACTGATTTTAGCATTGGTGATCACCAACTCACACAAAGGGCAAGTTGCTTCTTCATATCTTATTTATCTGGATTTTTTTAAAACAAAGTTATATTTACCATTTTCCAAAAGTCCTTAAAATAACAAATGCTATACATTTCCCCATAGAAGCCTTTTTCAGGCTTCTTTGGGTGTGGTACTACTTGAAGTGTAAAACGCAAAAATTTAAGAGAGAAAACCTTTCCAGGATGGCCTATAAAGACAAAGTAAACCTACATCAAGTGCAGTGGTGGATGCTGATGCCGATCCATTCCAGAGATTAAAACCAATATTACTCATTTCTACTGCTAAAGTATCCTATTCTTTTAACTATTGAAAACACAGTAAAACTAGTGCACTGACTCAATGACAAATGCTAGTTTCATAATGAGGGTGGAGCATGCAAGCAACTATAAAGGTTGCCCCAGTCTGAGACTCTCACTTCTGCTGGATACACTTGAAAGCTTTGGATTTTGAGTGAGGTAAGCATAACCTAAACATACTGGGTGTTTCAAATCTTTGAACCTAACTTCGATTACTTTTTCTTTCTTGGGAGAGCTGATCCAGAGGAAAAAAAATACTGCCTCTTTTCATCTAGGTTAAGTATTAAAAAATTCATATGGTTAGTAAACCAATGAACTAGGTGTCAGACGTATTTCAAAATTCTGATGCACAGCAGTGTTATTGTCTGCTTTGTCCACAGTTACTCTTCAAGAAAACATCCAAGAAACATGGAACATCTGCTCAATGACAACCTTCTGAAGTATTTCACCCAGTATGCTTTACTGGAGGGCAGCACCTCTGCACTGTCCATTAGTGGGCTCAAAAATCTACTTCAGAATCAATTTGCACAGTACCTGAAGGTAAGTGTCACTTATTGTATTCACTATGCTTCCTACAAAATGGATAGGAAACAGGAATTACAAGCAATGATGTTGCAAGGCAGATTACCGTGCTCAAATGGTTTCACTGACACCATAAATAATCCTTAAATAAGGGTTGGCTTACAAAACTTCTTTCATATTAATGAACAGCAGCACCAAACAGATATTTGAGTAGGCAGCTCATAAAAAGGCCCTATGAAATAATATTTAAAAATCTAAGACGCTGTTTTGTTTGGGTTTTTTTTTATGTAAGTCAAATTTCACCTAGAATATTGCATCTGAATCTTATAAAATATTTTTTGTTTCAGTCTAAATGATAAATCTTGAATCTAGAAAATATTTAGAAAAATCTATAAACCAAGTACACCAGTAGGACAAATTTAAAAGTAAGGGACATGAGACAGTTTCTATCTAGATTAAGTTCCCACCATTGCAAAACAAAAGGTTTGCCATTACAGAAAGATGCCAAGTAAAAAAAAAAGGAGATGCCACCAAGCTACAGAGAAAAATACTCATTTCCTGTAGCTGGGAAAAAAAATCTAGGTTTGGATTTCATATATATTCTCTGCTAGACCTTTCCTGGATTAGGACTGAATTTAGATTCTTTTGGTAGACAAATCCTTAAATAGTTTTTTTGGATAGCTGAAAAAAGCAATTTCTGCTAAAGGTCTGAAAGAAGTTGCACTTCAATAGAAAAATCCAGTATTTTGAGAATTACAGTAATCCAATTTAGTTGTTTCATTAACATAAAGTGGCTAATTAAAAACAACAACCACCCACCAGTTTTTTTTTCCCTTAAAAAACATGTCATAAATTAATTGCAAAAAATTAATAAGAAATGTGATGCCAAATTCAGAAATACAATGCTTTTTCTACTAGCTGTAGACGATTTAGCACCATACCCACTTTCCCAGATATGTGGAAAAGCAAGTGTTCAGGAAAAGGAATACTGATTTTTTTCTGTCTGGACATCAGCATCTACTCTGTTTGCAGAAATATATGGCACCATAATAAATCAACATAAAAGCAGGACAGGACACGCAATGCATAGACATAAAGTCTTTTCTTTCTACAAAGAAAGAAAACATTTGAAAAACTTGTATTATAAATCAAAACTGGTCTTATATTTTTTAATTAGCCTGATCAGGGACATTATCAGAATACTCACTGCATCAGGATGTTACATGCAGTTTTACCAGACATGACAAACAAAAGCAGCTAATAATCTAAACTATATTTAATACATTTGAAATAATTTACCAACAGTGAATACAGTATTCCTAGTGAGGAGGGGAAAAGGTGAGGGAAAGAGACTTTCAGGTGCTGGTCCAAAGCCTAACAAAAGTAGCAACACGTTTTCAAATAGTGTATGCAGGGCCCAAATTAGTATTTAATAAAGCAGTAGGTGGTATGCATATTATTTTTTGCTGCTGACTGTGTACATGCTGCAGCTGCTCCACCTGCTCCCTTTCCTAAATTCGAAATTTACCCACAACACTGAAGTAACCCGTCTGAGTAATACTTGATACTTCTAAAATGGTTATCATATCTTTGTTAACATTTTTGGCAGGCGACAGCAGGCACTGTGTTTCTAGTCTAACCAGTAAAACTGGTAAATACAACACTACCAGTAAAACATTCAAATAACACTGACTGTTATTGACTGCATCACTTCTTGGCAACATTCTTCGTAGGAAAATAGTCGTGCCAGTCTTTTTATTTCATTCTCTCTCTTTTTTTTGTTTTAATTCTTTTCCTTTAAAAACAGGATTCATTCTCACTTGATAACATAATTAAATCGATGGACAAAAATAATGATGGAAGTGTCACCTTTGATGAGTTTGTGACACTTGTAAAAAAGATAACTGGTACAGGACAGTAAGCATCTGCAAGAATGAACACTGCTGCTTTGAAGGAGAAGAGCCTGGCGTTCGTGTACGTTATACATACACCTGAAGCCACAGATTTGCTACAATTTTAAAAAGTACGGAATAAAGATTTGACATATAACAAAGTATGTCTGGTATTGTGTTTCCTGCACATTCACTAGCCACACTTTCCAGCTAAGCTGCCTCACAATTAGTTCAGAACTACTTGTTTCCATTTCATGCTACATTTGAGAAAGTGTTGTTTAACAAATCCTACTTTACCTGAGCTATGATTTTGACCTCTAGAGCAATTCAAATCAAATGGTTTCTAAAGCACGCAAAACAAAAGATGTATCTTTCCATTTGAGGAGTGTCCTCTAGTGTATACTACCCAATACTCCTCCCAGTTCAGTTTCATCATTCACATAATGCAACACTTCCATATGGTAAACTGTTCAAATTTTTAAAACCTAAAGTATTGATTTTCAATAACGATGTAACAATGCTAAGTATAACGACCGTAACATTACATGTTCATTTTAAATTATATTTGTGTAAGTTTGTACTTCTTTTATTATGACTTGTAAATGGGAATACATATATATAGGAACTGAGTGATTGCTATTGCAATTAAAACATTCCTTAAATTTATTTGATGCAGTTTTAACCTTTTCATTGCATGATTCCCTGCAATCCATGTATTTTCACAGATGTAATTCATGGACGTTATTATTTACTTTAAGAGGAAATTCGTGAAATAGAAGAGAAACAAGAAGAACAATAATTTTGAGGACAAGTAATTCAGTGAATCAGGCGCTAATCCTACCAGATAATTTCAAATTTTGGACTGAATTTTAACACCAACACGATCCATTATCCTGATAAATCAGTCAGATCTCAGAGCTACTTAAGGACTCAAAGGCTCAACTTAACTGCAAAGCCTATCAAGTGCATTCAAGATGCCAGATCCCATGCTACAGTGGTTTCTATCCCTGAATTTCCCCTCCATGAAATGATACATAAAGTACTCCACACCAGTGATGCATGAATAGGAGCCTCAAAAATTATGATATTTGTACATGATACGAATGTTCTACCAGGCTCCTGGGCCATTCTTGTACACAAACCCTTCAGCTGCTTAAATGCGTTATGTTTCTTGGAAAAAAAGAAAAGAAAATCTTAATGTTTATTACTTTTTCCTGGTTTATGAAAAAAATTGATTCTAAATTAACCATATACTTTGATTTCAAAACTAAATACGCTAAATACGCATATATTTGCTTACTAAGCTACAGTAGCTACTTTACACACGTAAGTAAAACCACGGCATTTTAAGAAGTGCTTTTGCATCAGTGGGACATACGTTTCTTTTCCTTTCTTAGGCAACCTCAGAAATTTTTTAATTCAATCAGGTTACTGACATCCTGAATAGGAAATGGGGGCATTAAGAAACAAACATGTTATAACAGTGTCACCTACTGGCAAAATCTATTTCTGCACATTTTTGTGAGTACATAGAAAATGTATTTATTTTACCCAGTGCAGTATTTAATGTTTCATGATCCTATATACGATACAATAGGTCATGAAGAACAATAGTCACAAATACAATTAGCTTTTTTAAGTTAAAAAAAAAAGTGTGTTAAAATTGTTTCCGGAAATAGTCTTTTTTTTTCTTCCTAGAACTGTATTAGATGCAATTGCAATAAAATTGACAAAGAACATAATTAAAAGGCTCATCCAGAAAAATAAATCTAAGTTTAATAGCAGAGGAAGATGAGGGAGATGGAACAAAACAAATAACTCTTCCCATCCAGTGAATCCAGCTCATTAGTAGCTCACAGACTATACAGTTTCCCTTTAAAGGAGTCAATTTTAAAATTCTCATTTGCAACAGAAAACTCATACTAAGCACTACTCTCAAGCAAATGCATTA
>Ga0181612_110036_pt1 | contig 17603 bp, 16 predicted proteins | sample HoacroProtozoa21_FD_119630 | JGI IMG/M metagenome (GOLD analysis project Ga0181612, IMG submission 119630) | Hoatzin crop microbial communities from Cojedes, Venezuel. Combined Assembly of Gp0051906, Gp0051904, Gp0051908 | reverse complement strand
GCCGGCAAGAGTAGAGTCGACGACACCATCCTCGACAATATGGAGGAAGCCCTGATTGAGACCGACATGGGGGTAGACACCACTCTGAAGATTATAGACAATCTTGAGGAGCGGGTTGCCCGAGACAAGTACATGGACTTTGACGAGCTCATGGGCTTTCTTCGTGAGGAAATAGACAGCCTTCTGGACCTTGGCATTGACGAGCAGCCCATTATAGATTTTAGCAAAAAGCCCTACGTAATTTTGGTGGTGGGGGTGAACGGAGTGGGTAAGACCACTACCATAGGTAAGCTCGCCCATCTATTCAAGAGCCAGGGCAAGAAGGTGGTGCTTGGCGCCGCAGACACTTTCCGTGCCGCTGCGGTTGACCAAATCAGCATCTGGGCCGAGAGAGCAGGGGTTGATATAGTGAAGCAGAAAATGGGCTCCGACCCTGCCAGTGTGGCTTTTGACACCGTAAAATCCGCTGTGGCAAGAGATGCCGATGTGGTGCTGATTGATACCGCCGGGCGCTTGCACAATCGTATAGACCTTATGAATGAGCTCAGCAAGATTCGAAACGTCTGCTCAAAGGCTTGCCCTGGCACTCCAAATGACGTGCTTTTGGTTTTGGATGCTTCCACAGGGCAGAATGCCTTCCAGCAGGCAAAGGAATTCGCCAGAGCCACAGACATAACTTCCATTGCGGTAACAAAGCTCGATGGCACCGCCAAGGGTGGCGTTGTGGTTGGGCTGGTGGACCAGTTCAAGGTGCCCGTTAAGTTTATTGGCACAGGCGAAGGCATGGAAGACCTGAGCTATTTTGACCGCAAAAAATTTGTAGAAACTTTGTTTAATCCCGAAGATTTAAGGAAATGAAACTCTCGTACAATTGGTTGAAAGATTATCTTAGCTGCGAGCTTAGTATGCAGCAGGTAGCCGATGCAATGACATCCATCGGTATTGAGGTAGACAGTGTTGAGGAGCAGGAGGCGATTCCAGGTGGACTCGCAGGCGTTGTGGTCGCTAAAGTACTTGAATGTGAGCCACATCCCGACTCCGACCATCTGCATATAACCAAGGTTGACACTGGCAGTGGTGAGCCCATTCAGGTAGTTTGCGGCGCTCCAAATGTGGCCGCAGGGCAAAAGGTGCTGCTCGCTCAGATTGGCACCGTGCTCCCGGGAGATTTCAAAATCAAGAAGGGAAAAATCCGTGGTGCCGAGTCTCTGGGTATGATTTGCGCCGAAGATGAGCTTGGGATTGGCTCCAGCCACGATGGCATTATGGTTCTGCCCGACGATGCCATTGTGGGCACTCCCGCAAAGGAATATCTACATCTTGAGACAGAAGCTGTAATAGAGTACGAAATAACCGCAAACAGGGTAGATGCCGCATCGCACATTGGTGTGGCAAGAGACCTCTATGCTTGGTGCAAACATAATAATGTGCCCTGCGAGCTTAAGTATCCAGACGTTTCCGACTTTAAGGAAGGTTCCGGAGAGGGCATTCCCATCGAAGTGAGGGATTCAGAGGGCGCTCCCCGTTATACCGGCCTTACTATCAAGGGAGTAAAGGTGGGGCCTTCGCCCGAGTGGCTTCAGAAAAAGCTGCTTAGCATTGGGCTTCACCCCATCAACAATATTGTGGATATCTCCAATTTTGTGCTCTTCGAGCTGGGTCAGCCCCTGCATACCTTTGATGCCGATAAAATCAAGGGAGGCAAGGTGATTGTGCGCCGTGCTGCCGAGGGTGAGCCTATTAGGACTCTTGATGGAGTAGACCGCAAACTCAGCGGCCGAGATATGGTAATTGCCAACGAAGATGGCCCTATGTGCATCGCTGGCGTATTTGGCGGCGAAGAGAGCGGAGTTACCGAGGCTACCCAAAACGTGTTTGTGGAGAGTGCATACTTCGATCCGGCATCCATTCGTAGAACTTCCAAGAGCCAGGGACTCCAGACCGACGCGTCCTTCCGCTATGAGAGGGGAGCCGATTTTGGAGTGCCCATCTATGCCCTTAAGAGGGCCGCTCTGCTTATTCAGGAACTGGCCGGTGGCACCGTCGTTGGCGAAATTCAAGAAGTCTATCCCAAGGAAATCGAGCGCAAGGTTATAGATATCAATTATAAGCGCATTTCTGATTTTGTTGGTAAGGATATCTCCAAAACCGAGATAGACAATATTCTTCGTAGCCTGCGCTACGACTACCTCGAAGAAGGGGAGGACACTTCCAAGGTTGAGGCTCCCAGCTATATGGTGGATGTTTACCGCGAGTGCGATGTGGTTGAGGAGATCCTAAGAATCTACGGCTACAACAATATTGAGCTCCCTCACCACATGAAGATGAGTGTGGTTCCTTCGCCCACTCCGCAGCCTGAGGCCATTCGCAATCAGATATCTAACTTCCTAGCTGCCAATGGTTTTACAGAGATAATGAATAACTCCCTTACAAAGGGCGAGTATTACTCCAAACTAAAGACCTTCCCAGCCGAGAAGAGCGTGGGCATCGTGAATCCGCTTAGTTCGGATTTGAACGTACTTCGCCAGACGCTACTACTGAATGCTCTGGAGGTGGTTGCATACAATGTAAACAGGCAAATCTATAGGGTAAAGGCCTTTGAGTACGGCTCTGTATATCAGAGGATTCCCGAGAAATCGGGCGAAACTCTCGAGGGCTATGAGGAGCATACCTGCTTCAGCATGGTGCTTAGCGGAGCCACCGATAAGAATTGGAAGGATGGTGCGGTTAAGACCGACTTCTATCAGCTAAAGGGCTATCTTGAACTGCTGCTAAAGCGCTATGGTTCAGACCTTTATCAGATGTGGACAGAGCCTGCACCATCGGACATTTTCTCCGAGGGTGTGGTTTACAAACTCCCCGGTGGGGCGAAGACTCTGGCCGTGCTGGGCGTAATTAACCCGACTCTTGCCAAGCAATTTGGAGTTAAGCAGCAGGTGGTTGCCGCCGAAATCTCCTGGCCAGTGCTCTTTGAACTCATTAAGAGGGGAAAGGTTTCCTTCAAGGAGATGCCCAAGTTCCCCGAGGTAAGAAGAGACCTTGCCCTACTACTTGACGAGAAGGTGCAGTACGCCGAGCTTCGTGCCGCAGCTCTTAAGAGCGCAAAGCACATTTTAAGGAATGTGGGGCTATTCGACGTTTACCGTGGCGACAAAATTCCCGCAGGAAAGAAGCAATATGCCCTTAGTTTCACCCTTCAGGATAGCGAGCGCACCCTTACCGACCAGGAAGTTGAAAGGGTAATGTCAAGGCTGTTGGAGTGCTTTAAAAAGGATTTTGGCGCTGAATTAAGATAATGCTTCGTAACAAGGGAAAATATCTGCTTGCCATTGCTCTCTGCCTTCTTGCCCTATTTGGTTGCAAGCGAGGAGGCAAGGTGATTTCGGAGAAGAAATTTTCTGAAATCTACGCCGATATGTTCCTTGCAGACCAGTGGTTAAGGGAGAATTCGCGGCTTCGGCACGCCGTTGATACGGTGGATTTTTATGGGGCTATCTTCTCAAAATATGGCTGCACCTTCGAGGATTACGACAAGAGTGTGAATCACTATCTGTCTGACCCTGAGGAGTATGCAAAGATTATAGAGAAGGCTAGCGATATACTTGAGGCTCGTATTGCCGAACTTGAAAAAATAAAGGCCGCCCAGCAAGCGGAGGAAGATTTCATGAGGACTCTCCCACCATACGAAAGTGTTGATTTTAAGCAAGATACAATATTAAGAATAGATAATATACCAGCAATTTATTGGGAATATGCTCCGAGAAGAGACAGTGTTCGGACCGATCCACAGCCGAAGGTTGGGGAGCTCCCTGGGGATAAACCTCTTACCCTCGAAGGGGAAGCTTTGTAACTTCGATTGCATCTATTGCGAATGTGGTTGGAATAAGGATGGGCTTGGCGACAGGCTCATTCCGAGCGCCGCTGATGTCTATTCGGCTCTGAGCGAGAAACTTGCGCAGTGCGCTGAGGACGGTACTCCGATAGATTCCATTACCTTTTCGGGCGACGGGGAACCTACGCTGAATCCCGAATTCCCGCAAATCATAAGGGATACCATCGCTCTTAGGGATAAATATTACCCCAGTGCTAAGGTTTCGGTGCTTTCGAATGCCACCAGAATATGTAGGGAGCCCGTTTTTGAGGCCCTTAAGCTGGTGGATAATCCCATTTTGAAGCTGGATGCTCCCAGTAACGAGCTGGCCGATAAAATCAATCGTCCCGCAGGGGAATATGACGTGGAGTCGGTGGTGAGGGATTTGGAAAAGTTCGAAGGAAATTTTATCTTGCAGACAATGTTTCTTAAGAGCGAGGATTTTGACAGCTCAAATCCCGAGATTTTGGAAGCCTGGAAACAGATTGTACGGAGGTTAAACCCCAGAGAGATAATGGTTTACACCATTGACCGTCCCACCCCGCAAAATGGGCTGCAAAAATTTAGCGAGACGCAGATGCGCTCTTTGGTGCAAGACCTGTTGGACGAAGGAATGAATATACAAATTAAAGCATAATATATATGAGTTACTCACAAAAGTTTGGTTATACTCCTGATGCCGATAAGATTGCGGCCGGCATTCAGAACATCGCAGGCATTGTGGATTCGGTGGATAATCCCGAAGTGCTGAAGTTGTGTTTTTCTTTTATGGACCTTACGACCCTAAAGCCCAATGACACCGTGTCGTCGGTAAAGAAGCTTGTGGATAAGACCAAGGCCCTTCGCGAGCAGTATCCTTCGTATCCTCTGCCCGCTTCTATCTGCGTTTACCCTAATTTTGCATCGGTGGTTAGGGACAATAGGCCCTCGGAAGAGCTGCATGTAACCACAGTTGCCAGCTGCTTCCCCTCTGCCCAGAGTTTTTTGGAGGTTAAGGTTCGCGAGTGCGAACTGGCGGTTGAAAACGGTGCAGATGAGGTGGATATAGTGCTCGCTCTCAATGCCTTCCTTGAGGGAGACTATGACACCGCTTCCAACGAAATCAAGACCATGAAGGCTGCCATTGACGCCGCGGCCGCAAAGCAGGGACGTAGGGTAGTTCTTAAGGTTATTTTGGAAACAGGCCTGTTGGTTACTCCCGAGCGCATTGCGGATGCTTCCTTCCTAGCCATGGAAGCTGGTGCCGATTTTATCAAGACCTCTACTGGTAAGGTTGATGTAAATGCCACTCCCACAGCGGCTTACGTAATGTGCGAGTGCATTCGCAAGTACTATGAGCTAACCGGGCGAAAGGTGGGCTTCAAGGCCGCCGGCGGAATTTCCAACGCTCAGGATGCACTTAGCTATTATTGCATTGGCAAGAATATTTTGGGTATGGAATGGATGAACAAGGAGTACTTCCGCTTCGGCGTAAGTCGTCTTGGCAATAGCTTGATGAGCGCAATCGAGCAGCAGACTATCAATTTCTTTTAAAAAACGCATAATGAGCGCTTAAGATTTTTTTGAAATGTAGGCAAAAAATCTTAAGTGCCACTGAAAAATACCCTCTGGAGTGCGGTGCAAGGCCGTTGAACAGGTTAAACGTTTAACTATTAGTTCAACGGCTTTGCTCGTTCTATATTTGCTGCCGTAAAATTTGTACGATATGAGAAATACATTTGTTTTTGCGGCCGGCTTCATAGTGGCGCTTGCCTGCAACCCCGTAAAATACTTCGAGAGCCATAGCGAAGAGGTGGATATAGTGGGCGATGGACTCTCGCATGGCATGATAGTGCTTGGACAACAGCTCGAGGACCCTTATTCGGTTGAGAATATGACCAAGGCCCTAAATGCCCTCTACCCAACCAAGGCGGCTTCAACCGAACTTGTGGCTACTCACCTTTATGTTAGACTCCTTCCCCAGGACGAGGAGCAGTTTGCCTCGATTGAAGCTCTTGGGGTTGAGATGCTGGACCATCCGGTGGACTTTGAGATTGTGCAGGAGGGGGATTATTATCATGACCCAAGTGTGCCCGAGGAGGATATAACCTGGCAATATGCGGTGGTGGACTATAATTTCAAGTTCCCGGAGGGCGTGCGCTACGAGGTGCTGGACCGCTGCTATCTTAGCGAGAGCGACCCTAGCACTAAGGCGGATGGCATTGATTGGGAGGCGGTGGAAAGGGAGGCCTTTAAAATTACGGGGAACGAGGATATGTTAGTCCCTCAAACCAAAGGGCGCACAAAATATACCCCCGAAGGGCGCATAACTATCTATGACCCAGCCTATAGCGATGAGCCTTTCGGGCTTGCCGAAGCTAGAATAAGCTGCAATGTGTTTGTTAAGTTTGCTAGGTGTTTCACTGATTCCCAGGGCAATTATCAGATGAATAAAGCGTTTGCCGCCAACCCCAGGTACAGAATTGTATTCAAGAACAAAAAGGGCTTTTCCATAGGACTTAACACAATTTTGTTTCCCGCTTCGGTATCCACTCTTGGATGCTGCTCGCCGCAGGGAATCAACGTTGAGGTGGGGCCTTCTTCAAACAGAATGCTCTTTCTTAGATGCGCCGCCAATAACACCGCTTGGGAATATTACGAAAAATGCAGTACCTCGGCCGGAACCATCTCCACTCCGCCCTCGAACCTTAGAATCTGGCTATTCAGAACCCTAAAAGTGAGCAGTTGTATAATGATGCAACAGGGGGTTGGAGTAGATGGTACCCTGATTGGAGAGTTGCTTGGAGAGTATGCCTTCATAGTTAAGAAGTTCCTCCCCGATATAACCGTAGGAATCAAGGGCCTAAGCGATTACGCCTCTATCTATTCGCTTCTTACTCACGAACTTGCGCATGCCAGTCATTACTCGCAGGTGGGCAACGCCTGGTGGCAAATTCTGGAGAATTTCTCCGTCAACAGTTTTGTTACCTCGGGATTTGTAACCTACGGGGCTGGTACCGAAAAGAACCATGGCTATTGCGAGGTGGCCGAGATGTGGGCCTACTATGTGCAAACCAAATTTTACCGGGAGCGTTATCCCGATTCGGACGTTATGTTTGGCACTTCCTACTGGTTCTATCCCCAAATCCTTTGGTATATGGACGAAAGGGGACTTACCCGAATCAAGATTTTTGGGGCCTTGGTTGCCACCGTTACCGACCGCGACCAGTTTAGGGAGCGTCTGGTGTCGCTCTATCCCGAGAGTAAAATGTCTATTCTTCTTGCATTTAACAGATATAAATAAGTCATGAAAAGAATTATTACGCTACTACTTGCCATGGGGCTAGGTGCCCTTGGCATGAGGGCACAGGATTTTGCCCTATCCACTAATTTTGCCGATTATGCCACTGGCGGAACCCTTAATTTGGAGGCTTCGCTTGGCCTTGCCCGTCATGTGAGTGTGAGTGCGGGGGTGAAGTACAACCCGTTTGAGTACGGACAGGGCGAGGATATGAAGCTGCTCAATCAAAGGTTGTTTTCGCTAGGGTCCCGCTGGTGGCCTTGGCACATCTACTCCGAGCTTTGGGTGGGCTTAAAGGCTCAGTATCAAGAGTTTAGAACGGGCGGACTGCGCTCTCCCGAAACTACCGAGGGCGACCGTTATGGCGGAGGTCTTGCCATTGGCTACTCCAAACTGCTGGGCAAGCACTTTAATGTGGACGTTGGACTTGGCTTCTGGGGTGGCTATGCCGTGTATACAAAGTACACCTGCCAGACCTGCGGGTCCATTGTGGAGCAGTCCGAGGGCCCGTTTATCCTACCCAATGACCTTTTATTGTCAATTTTTTATATTTTTTAGAAATTTGACGAGGACTGTCAAAAGCCTGCCATATCTTTGCATCGTAAAACAAAAGGAGACAAAGTTATGAATAACACATTTTTCACTCAGGACGTACTTGATTTCATCGACGAGCTGGACCTTGAACTTGATATGCCACAAAATGCAGCTGCCTAGCCGGCCTAGCTTTTCTCGGGGCGCAGTTTGGCGTATTTGAGAATCAGGAGCTTGACCCCGTACTTGTCGAAGTCCACCTTGGCCTTCATATCGGGTGCCATTCCGCTGATTTCCAGAATCTTGCCAGCCCCAAAGCGGTTGTGCTCTATGCGCTCTCCAACGTATAGCTCACTCATATCTACCGCCACAAAATTAGGGTCTATTAAATCGGGCTTCACGTTTGTTTGTCTTACCGCCGTGGTAGACCTAGGAGCCTGAATAGGAGCCGGAGCTGCGGGTTTTTGCCTCTTAAAATATTGGACATTTCCGCTACGACCGTATTCGTTTCGGCCGTAGCGGTTTTGAAATCTCCCGCCAAAGCCAAAACGGGTTGGCTCCTGGTCATCATCGTCGGAGTTATCCAAAAATTCTCTTTTGGGTAAGGGATTGGCAACATACTTATCGTCAATTTCCCTTGCAAATCGGCTTACGGAATTGCTTTCGTGCTTGCCATTTCTCATGCGAGTGTCAGCATAACTTACGCTTACCGCCTTCTTTGCCCTGGTCAGGGCCACATAGAAAAGTCGCCTTTCCTCCTCTATATCCTGGGCCGAAGCTAGCATGGACATGGATGGGAAGAGGTTCTCCTCGGCTCCCGCAATGTAAACGTAGGGGAATTCCAAGCCCTTAGCGGAGTGCACGGTCATTAGGGCGATTTTGTTGGATGAATCCTCTCCGTCGTCGGTATCGGCATTGCTTAGCAGCGCCACGTCCTCCAAGAACCCGCCTAGGGTCACAAGAGCCTGCTCGTCAGAATCCTCGGCTAGGCTCTGCTGCTCTTCAACGTATGCCTGAACAGAGTTAAGGAGCTCGTCGAGGTTGCCCACACGAGCCAGACCTTCGATAGATGTGTCGGCCTTATACATGGCGTAAAGTCCTGATTTATCGGCAATTTCACGTGCTGATGCGTATGCGTCTTCCTTGGTGCTTAGTGCGGCAAGAGAGTCTATCATTCTGCAAAATTCCCTGATTTTAACGCCGGCTGCGGGACGCAAGCCATAGAGCTCATGGTCTTCGAGCCAAGCGGCCTTGAATAGGCTGCATCCGTGAGCTCTTGCGCACTCGTTCAGTGCTGAGATTGAGGTGGCACCTATTCCTCTCGCAGGAAGATTCACCACCCTTTTGAAGGACTCGTCGTCATTGGGGTTCACCACCAGCTTAAAATAGGCCATAAGGTCTTTGATTTCGGCCCTGTCAAAGAAGGAATTTCCCGAATAAATCATGTATGGGAGGTTCTTTCGACGCAAGTATTCCTCCAACGCACGGGATTGGGAGTTGGTTCTATAGAGTATCGCAAAATCTTGATACTGAGCATGTTCGCTGCGGGTACGAGAGATAATGTCGCTCACAATCAACATGGCTTCTTCCTGCTCGTTGAAGGCTCGCATAAAGTGGATTTTCTCTCCAGCCTCCCCGTCTGAATAACACTTCTTGGGGATTCTTCCCTCGTTATGGGCAATTACCGAATTGGCGGCATCCACGATATTGCGGGTGCTGCGGTAATTGCGCTCCAACCTGATTATTTTGCAACCAGGGTAGTCCTTTTTGAAGTTAAGGATGTTCTGAATCTTTGCCCCTCGAAAGGCGTAGATACTTTGGCTATCGTCGCCAACAACGCAAAGATTATGCGGGGGGTTCTTTGCTAACTTCTTGAGAATCAGGTATTGAGCATAGTTGGTATCTTGGTACTCATCTACCAGAACATGCTTGAAACGACCCGAAATAGCTTCCAGCGCCTCGGTATTATCCCTAAGCAGGATGTTCATGTTTAGCAGGATATCGTCGAAGTCCATCACCCCGCTATTTTTCATCTTTTGCTGGTAGAGGGCAAAAATCTGTGGCATTTCGGGAGTCTTCTTGATACGGTCGATTGAGGTGAAATCAGGGCTTTTCCCGTAGGCCGAAGGGGTGTAGAGGTCATTCTTTGCCTTGGAGATTCTAGCTTGAATGTCCTTAGGTTTGTAGTTATCTGAAAGCTTTAACTCCTTGATACAGGCCTTGATAGCACTTAGCGAATCGCTCTGGTCGTAGATTGTGAATTCCTTGGGATACCCTAGAGACTCGGCATATTCCCGCAGGAACCTTATAAAGACGGAGTGGAAGGTGCCCATCACAACCCTTCTGGCACGCTCGGGGCCTACCATCATGGCAATTCTCTCCTTCATTTCGCCTGCCGCCTTCTTGGTGAAGGTGAGGGCGAGAATCTCCCAAGGTTTGCACCCCTGTTCCAGAAGATATGCCACTCTGCTGGTCAGTACTCTGGTTTTGCCGGAGCCCGCACCTGCCACAATCAGCACCGGCCCTTCGATAGTAGTAACAGCTCTGCTCTGTTCAGGGTTCAACCCCTCTAAAATTGCGTTCGTTTCCACTTCAATACCTTATTTAGTCAACACAAAGTTAGTGTAATTTACAATCAAAATCAATAATTTTTTATCTCTAGGGGATTTTAGCTATCTTTGCATATATGGCAAAGAAAGTTTACATAGAGACATACGGCTGTCAGATGAATGTGAATGACACTGAGGTCATTTTTTCCATTCTTGGCAAGGAGGGATACGAGCGTACCGAAGATATCTCCCAAGCCGATGTGATAATGGCCAACACCTGCTCGGTTAGAGATAATGCCGAGCAGCGGATTTGGGGTAGGGTAGAGCAGTTCAATGCCCACAAAAAGGCCCGCCCGGGTACTCTGGTTGGCATTTTAGGTTGTATGGCTGAGCGTTTGAAGGACGAGCTGTTGGACACTGGCAAAGTGGATATAGTCTCCGGACCGGATGCCTACAGGACCCTTCCAAAGCTTCTGGCTGATGCCTCCGAAGGGCACCCGCAAATTAACGTTCTGCTCTCCCGAGAAGAAACCTACGGCGATATTAGCCCTGTTAGAATAGATAAAAACGGGGTTTCCGCATTCATTTCAATCATGAGGGGCTGCAATAATGTATGCTCTTATTGTGTGGTGCCCTACACCCGTGGGGTAGAGCGCAGTAGGGATTATCATACAATAGTACGGGAGGCCTGCGATTGCTTCGAAAAGGGTTATAGAGAAATTACCCTTCTTGGACAGAATGTGGACTCCTACAGCTTTGAGGACGTGAATTTTGCAAAGCTCCTTGCTATGGTTGCAGAGGTCTCTCCCTTGCTAAGAATTAGATTTTCCACCTCGCACCCCAAGGATATCTCCGACGAAGTTATAGAGACCATGGCATCTTATCCCAATATTTGCCATCATATACATCTGCCTGTTCAGAGCGGGAACAATCGCATTCTGGAGAAGATGCGCCGCCGTTACACCAGGGAGTGGTATTTGGGTAGAGTCGCAAAAATTAGGGAGCTTATGCCCGATTGCGGCCTAAGCACCGATGCCATTGTGGGCTTCTGCTCCGAGAGTGAGGCTGAATTCGAGGATACCTTAAGCCTGTTTGAGCAGGTGGCCTTCGATTCCGCCTTTATGTTTTATTATAGCGAGCGCCCCGGCACCCTTGCCTCCCGAAATTATCCCGACGATGTGAGTATCGAAGATAAGACCCGGCGGCTGAATAAACTCATTGAACTTCAAAACAAGCTCTCGCTTCAAAGCAATAAAAAAGATATTGGAAAGGAGTTTGAGGTGCTGGTGGAGGGCCCATCTAAAAAGAGCGCTGACCAGCTTTGCGGCAGGGCCGGCAATAATAAGATGTGTGTATGGACCGACTCCACCCATAAGCCGGGAGATTATGTGCACGTGCGTGTAAAAGATTGTAGCTCAGCTACTTTGCTATGCGAAGAAATAACACTCTAAATATGAAAAAACAAGTATTCATTCTTGCTGCCCTGCTTATAGCGGCAGTGGCATGCGCTCCAAAGGCCTCCAAGGAGGCTGAAGTTTTAACCCCATCGAAGGTGCTGCTTCTCTACCCGCAAGGGCAGGGTGTGGATGCCGGGATTGTGGAGAACGGTGTTGCCGTTACCAAGGGGCCCCTTGAAGATAACGAGCTTCGTGGCCCAGAGACCTACGGCCCCAATGGAAATATTGGCAATGTGGGTGATAGCGCAAGCATCAGCCTGTACTTCCCAAAGAAACCCAATGGGGTGATGATTGTAAATTGCGCCGGTGGTGGATATAGCATCGTGTCTAGCATCAACGAAGGCTTCTGTACCGCCGAATGGCTTGTAAGCCAGGGAGTTACGGTGTGCGACGTGAAATACCGTCTGCCTAATCATCACTATAGGGTGCCTCTTCAGGACATGCAGAATGCCTTTCGTTATTGCAGGGCCCATGCCACCGAGTGGGGGATAGACAAAATTGGTGTTATGGGTTATTCGGCAGGTGGGCATCTTGCCGCCACCACCTCCAATCTTTTTGTGGATGATGCCACCCGTCCCGATTTCTCTGTGCTGATTTATCCCGTGATTACCATGGATACCAGCTTTACCCACATGGGGACTCACGATGAGCTGCTTGGCGACCGTACTGACCTCGAAGCCGAGTATTCCATGGAAAAGAGGGTGAGCGCCAAGACCCCTGTAACTTTCATCGCCCTTAGCGCCGACGATGGCACCGTGCCTCCTGAGAATAGCTTCTCTTACTTCGATGCTCTCGCCACTAATGAGGTGGACCGTCAGATGCATGTTTACCCCTCGGGCGGACATGGCTGGGGCTTCAACCACGAGCCTTACGCTCCCGAAAGACTTCAGGAATATAGGCCTGTGTTCTTAAATGATTTGGCAAGATTCATTCAAGACCAGGTGGTTGTTAAGCAGCAGAAATAGAGCGACTTACATATAAAAAGAGCGGAGACAAACCCTTGCCTCCGCTCTTTTTTTAGGGGTCTATCTTACTGAAGTTTGAAAACAACAGGGAAGATGTAGCTTACGGGAACAGCCTTGTCGGCCTGCTGGCCGGCAGTCCACTTAGGTGAAGAAGAAACAACGCGAACAGCCTCGTTGTCGAGAAGTTCGTTGCCTGAGCTCTTGATAACCTTTACGTTGGAAACGCTACCGTCGGTGTTTACGCGGAAGCCAAGAAGGGAAGTACCCTCTGCGCCAGCGGTGCGAGCCTCTTCGGGATACTCGATGTTCTGACCAACCCACTTTGAGAAGCTGTTGGCATCCTTGCCACTGAAGCTAGGCTTAACAGAAACGAGCTGATAAGGAAGAACCTCGTTGCCGGCCTCGTCGGTCTCAACTGCGGGAACGCTCTCTACGGGCTTAACCTCGGGAACCTCTTCAGCGACGGTCTTGTCAGCCTCTGCTGCTGCGTCGTCTGCGATAGCCTTGTCGGCCTTAGCGGCCTCTGCTGCGAGCTCTGCCTCAGCCTCGGCGATAGCCTGTGCGTTGAGGTCTTCAAGCTTCTGAAGGTCAAGGAGTTCCTGGGTAGCGGCTGCGATAGCTGCATCGTCACCTGAATTGTAAACGTCCTTGAGAGCGGCCTGCTTTGCCTTAATGGTGCTGTCGAGCTGAGCCTTTACAAGGGCTAGAGAGTCAGCTTTAATCTGAGCTGCTGAAGGAGCAGCCTTCTTGTTCTTGCATCCTACTGCCAATACAGTAAGAGCTGCAAGCATGATAACCAGAATTTTACGCATAATTGTTAAATTTGTTAAATATTTAAGTTATACTGAATTGCGAAAATCGAGCAAATGTAAGACTTTTTTTGCATTTACGCAAAAATATTGCTCCTAAAGCTCTTTACGCCAACGCGCTAGGGGAATTCCGAGCTGCCCGCGATACTTTGCGATTGTGCGCCTTGCCACCTTGTAGCCGCGCTTGTTCATCTCTTCCACAAGCTGCTCGTCGGTGAGTGGTTTGCGCTTGTCTTCGCTGTCCACACACTCTTGTAGGGCCTTTTTTAGCTCACGGGTGCTAACTTCCTCACCTTCCTTGTTTTCCATTCCTTCGGAGAAGAAGTATTTAAGCGGGAAGATTCCAAAGTGGGTTTCTATGTATTTTGAATTTACTACCCTTGAAATTGTGGAGATGTCGAACCCCGTCTTCTCTGCTATATCCTTGAGTACCATGGGTTTAAGATTGCTCTCGTCGCCATCCATAAAGTAGTCGTGTTGGTAGTCAAGAATGGCCTGCATGGTCTTTTGAAGGGTGTTTTGTCTTTGTTTAAGGGCCTCCACGAACCACTTTGCGGAGTCTAATTTTTGGCGCACAAAGCTGGCCGCTTCCTTTTGGGATTTGTCGCCTGAGTTCTTAGCGTTCTGGAGCACATCGGCGTACTGCTTGCTCACCCTGATTTCGGGGATATTGAACCTTGGCATCACGAAGGAGAGCTCTCCGTCATGCTCTTCAAGCACAAAGTCGGGCACAATCTGCTGGGCTTGGTCGTTGTAGGAGTCATCAATCTGCCCTCCTGGAGTGGGATTGAGGTGCACAATGCATTTGGTGGCGGCCTTAAACTCCTCTTCGCTTAGGCCAAGACGGCTCATTACTTTTGAAAAGTGCCTGTTTGAGAACTCGTCAAATTGCTCACTTATAATACGTTGCGCATTCACCACATCGCTCGTTTGCTGCTTTTGGCGGAGTTGTAGCAGTAGGCACTCGGGAAGCGACCTTGCCCCAACTCCAGGGGGGTCGAGCTCCTGAATCACCTTTAGCATATCTTCCACTTCCTGCTCGCTAACATCCAGATTGGCATAGAAGGCCATATCGTCCACAAGCGAATCCAGGTCTCGGCGAAGATAACCATCGCTCCCCAGGCTCCCTATTATAAACTTGCCGATTTGCATCTGCCTCTCGCTAAGATTGCGAAATCCCAGTTGGTCGCTAAGGCTCTGGGTGAAGCTCTCTTTTACCGAGAAGGTGTTGTACTCGGGCCTAGCGTCCTTGCCCCAATTGTTCACCTGGGTTTTGTAGGCGGGCACATAGTCGTCGTCCTTGAGCTCGTCAATCGACACGTCCTTAGGCTCGTCGTCATCTTCTTTATTTGGGTCAGGGGTATCGTCCAGCACAGGGTTTTCTTCCAACTCGCTGCGAATCTTCTGCTCCAGCTCCTGAATGGGCAGCTCTATCAGCTTGATAGTCTGAATTTGGAGAGGAGAAAGCTTCTGCTGTTGTTTAAGTTCTAAACCCTGTTTCTGCATAAAATTTATTTGGTCTTAAGCGAATCCACTTTGTAAGAAGCGGTATTGTCAAGCGCAGGATATTTGAATTTCTCTTTTACTATGAAGGCCGTGGGGAAGTAGGTCTTTATGGTGAGCAGCACCGCTTGGGCATCGGCCCTGGTTCTGAAATCTCCCACCGTTACCTTGAAATATGGGCTCTGGAAGGTTCTGTACACCGACATTCCGGGGTAGATGGATTTGAATGTGCTTACGGCCGATTCACTGCCCCAACGGGCATTTTGGCTGTTGTCGAAGTAGATTCTGATGCGGTAGCCGTTGAACATGCGGCTGCGGTTGCGTGCCTTGCGTGCGTCCATTGCCGAGCGGATGCCGCTGGATTGGTTTACCGTAACATTTTTGGATAGGCTTGAAAAAATATTCTGCCCAACCAATGTGGAATCTACCATGGGGTTAGCCCTGTACACAACGGAATCCTTCTGCTGTGCGTGCATTGTGGCTAGGCCCGCAAACATGATTGCCAATATGCTTAAAATCCTTTTCATTCGTTCATAAATTTGGATAGAGGCATGTCCTTATACTCTATTTTCTTCTTTATGCCCTTCGCGTTGGCATCGGCGGTGATGTCGATGATATAGCCTTCGGGGTCGAACCTGGCGGCCATACCCGCAAGCTGCATCAGCGAAAAGTCTTTGCTGAGCTTGCCCTGAACGGGGAGAGTGTAGGTTTTATTGCTCTTTGCATCCACGCTAAGCCCCTCGGAGCTAAGGTACATAACATCCAGACTATCCTTGCGCACGGTGGCCTTGAGATTTTCTACCTTAAAGGAAGGGGCGGGGTTGTCTATGCCCAGCTCCACCACGGCATCAAACGAACGTAGGCCCGAGGGCACAAAAGATTCAAGCTCAAAGGAATTGAATTTTACCTCTTTGAACTTGCTGACCCCGCAGCTGCAAACCAGCACAACCGCAAGGCATAGAATCGATATTTTTCTTAACCTGCGCATATAGTCCGGTTTGCAAATATACAAAATTTCCTTGAACCTCTAGAGTTTTGAGCCGTATGCCAGGTCTCCGGCGTCGCCTAGGCCGGGTACAATGTAAGAGTGGCTTGTGAGTTCCTCGTCAATCGCTGCCGTCCACAGGGTGGAATCCTTGGGTAGAGCCTTCTGCAGGGCATCCACCGCATAGGTGCTGGCAATGGGGCAGACTAGATGAATATAGGCGGGGTCTCCACCGTCGGCAATCAATCTCTCCAAGCCCAGAATGAGCGAGGAGCCTGTGGCGAGCATGGTATCTGCCAATATCAGAACCTTGCCTCTAAGGTCGGGGCAAGTGCAATATTCGGTGTTTACATGGAACTTCTCGGCAGCGTCGTACTTGCGATATGCGGCGATAAAGGCGTTCTCGGCGTCATCAAAATAAGATAGAATGCCCTCGTGCAGCGGCAGGCCGGCCCTTAGAATGGTGGCAATCACAATCTTGGAATCGTAGAGATTCACATTTGCGGTGCCCAGCGGAGTCTGCACGTCCGTAGGAGTGAAGGTCAGGGTTTTACTGATTTCGTATGCGAAAATCTGCCCAAGCCTATGAAGGTTGGTGCGGAAACGCATGCTGTCTTTTTGAATTTGTTTGTCGCGCATTTGCGCAACGAAGGTGTTGAGCAGGGAGTCGCTCTGGCCGAGATTGATAAGTTTCATGTTTTCGAAGATTTGTTCGAAAGACAAATATAGCAATATTTTCTCTAAAGCTAAAATTATTTTGAACGGGACGGCCTGCAGACTATTTGAATGTCTATATCTTCTACCTTGTAACCACGGAATTTGTGGGTTTTGAGGTAAGAAGACGCAAAATTGACCAGGTCCTCATCCCTAATATCCTTGAAGATATTGTTTTTACGGTCGTAGAGATGGGGATGGGTGAAGTTGCACACGTCGAAGTAGAGCTTGCCGGCAGCACTGAGGCGGTATCTGTAGATGCCGCAGGACGCGAGGTCGTTCAGAACATTATATATTGACGCCAGCGAGATTTTGGTCCCGCCCTCTTTGGTTAGATACTCGTACACCTCGTCGGCACTTGCATGCACCAAGCTCATCATGGCCGAATGAATGGCAAGCCGCTGCGCCGTTGCCCTCATGCCCTTGGATTTGAGCATGGCACGGAAGCGGTCCATATCGGGTATTGTTTTTGCTCTACGTGGCATATACCGCAAAAATAGTTAAAAAACGGCAAAAAAAGATTATATTTGCAATTCTATGGAAAAAATTAAGTGCTTGATTATTGGAGGTGGACCCGCCGGGTACACCGCTGCGATATATGCTTCCAGAGCAGGACTCTCTCCCGTGCTTGTGGAAGGCCCCCAGCCGGGCGGGCAACTCACCACAACCACCATTGTGGAGAATTACCCCGGGTTTAAGGATGGCATCGATGCCTTTACCCTTATGGATTCCATGAAGGCTCAGGCTGCAAGGCTGGGTGCCGATATCCGTAGGGGCATCGTGGTTAAGGCCGACCTAGGCAAAAGGCCTTTTACCATCAGTTTGGAAGAGGGCGAACCCCTTGAGGCAGAGTCTCTTATAATCGCAACGGGGGCCACTGCAAAGTACCTTGGGTTGCCGTCGGAAAGTAAATATCGTGGCTTGGGCGTGTCGGCCTGT